>Ga0190274_10000297_pt1 | contig 31251 bp, 24 predicted proteins | sample Popmic531T_FD_133002 | JGI IMG/M metagenome (GOLD analysis project Ga0190274, IMG submission 133002) | Populus adjacent soil microbial communities from riparian zone of Yellowstone River, Montana, USA - 531 T | ecosystem: Environmental > Terrestrial > Soil > Riparian zone | place: USA: Montana... | reverse complement strand
CTGGCTCGCCCTGTTCTTCGTCATCCCGTTCTACTCGCTCGTCGCCGCCAGCCTCTTCGACCCGAGCGGGTCGGTGGTCAGCGGCTACGAGATGACCTTCCACTTCCAGAACTACCCGGACGCGATCCGGGACTACTGGGAGCCGCTGGTCCGCTCGCTCGGGTACGCCGCGCTGGCGACGCTGATCTGCCTGGTGCTCGGCTACGTGCTCGCGTACGCGATCGCGTTCAAGGCCGGTCGCTGGAAGAACCTGATGCTGGTGCTGGTGATCGCGCCGTTCTTCACCAGCTTCCTGATCCGCACACTGTCGTGGAAGCTCATCCTCGCCGACGACGGCGTCGTGGTGAACACCCTCCAGGCGGTGCACATCCTCGGCGCCGAGGGCCGGCTGCTGGCGACCCCGGTGGCGGTGATCGCGGGCATCGTCTACAACTTCCTGCCGTTCATGGTGCTGCCGCTCTACGCCAGCATCGACAAGATCGACCACCGGCTGATCGAGGCGTCCAGCGACCTGTACGCCAACCCGTTCGTCGGGTTCTGGAAGGTGACCTGGCCGCTCTCGCTGCCGGGTGTCGTCTCGGGGACGCTGCTCACGTTCATCCCTGCGGCCGGTGACTACATCAACGCCCAGCTGCTCGGCAGCCCCAACCAGCGGATGGTCGGCAACGTCATCCAGAACCTCTTCACCAACGCCAACGACTACCCGGCGGCCAGCGCACTCTCGATGATCCTGATGATCCTGATCATCGCGATGGTGCTGTTCTACGTCCGCCGGGCCGGCACCGAGGAGCTGCTCTGATGAGGTGGCTGCGCAACAACCTCGTGCTGATCCTCGGGATCGCGATCCTGATCTACACGTTCATCCCGATCTTCGTCGTCGTGCTGATGAGCTTCAACGACCCGTCGAGCCGACTGATCTACCGCTTCGACGGCTTCACCCTGGACAACTGGCTGCACCCCTGCGCACCCGAGGGCATGTGCAGCGCGCTCGGCACGAGCATCCAGATCAGCCTCGTGGCCACGGCCGGGTCGACCATCCTCGGCACCCTGATGGCGTTCGCCCTGGTGCGCCACGACTTCGCCGGCCGGTCGTCGATGAACCTGCTCATCTTCCTGCCGATGGCCACACCCGAGATCGTGATGGGCTCCTCGCTGCTCGCGCTCTTCGTGGCGGCCGGGTTCGCGGGTCAGCTGGGCTTCTGGACGATCCTGATCGCGCACATCATGTTCTGCATCTCGTTCGTGGTGGTCACGGTGAGAGCCCGGCTGGCGGGCCTGGACGACAACCTCGAGCAAGCGGCGATGGACCTGTACGCCACGCCTCGGCAGACCTTCTGGCGGATCACCTTCCCGCTGGTCTTCCCGGGCATCCTGGGCGCCGCCCTGCTCAGCTTCTCGCTGTCCTTCGACGACTTCATCATCACCAACCTCAACGCCGGCAACACCACGACGTTCCCCATGTACGTCTGGGGTGTCGCGCAGCGCGGTATCCCGATGCAGGTGAATGTCGTCGGCACGGTGATGTTCATGATCTCGGTGCTGATCGTGGTCGGCGGCGAGGTCAACAACCGCCGCCGGGCCCGCGCCCTGGCCTGAGCCGAGTCGGCGCTAGTTTGCAGCCGAGTCGGCGCCAGTTTCAGTCAGGTGAAGTAGGTCCGTGGCAGTCCGTAGCGCGCCCGTGCCGCGTCGTACGCCGCCCGCAATCGCGGCTCCGCGTCCTGCTGAAGTCCGAAGACATGTCCCTTGCGGAAGACCTCGATCGCCCAATCCCGTTCGCGCTCGAGCCACAGGCGGCGCTCCTCGTCGTACTGCCACCGATCCTCTCCGTGCCATTGCTCGCCCTCGTACTCGGAGGCGAACAACAGTTCTTCGAGGCCGAGGTCGAGCCGGTAGACCTCACGTCCGTCCACCCGAACGGGAATCTGGGTCTGCGGATGCGGCAGTCCCGCTCCGTGCCACCGTCGGCGCAGTGCGGTCTCGCCGAACGACTCCGACCCTGCGTCCGCGAGCGGCGCGAGGGCACGGAGCTCGACCACGCCGCGCTGACGGTTGAATCGTGGGACCTCCTGGAGCAGCTGGTCGTGGCTGAAGGCCCCGAGCCTGAGCATCGTGTCCATGCCGTGCAGCTTGAGGTCGGACGTCGGCTGGAGGCGCCCCAGGTCCAAGGCGGTGCGCAGGGGAGTGGTGACGGTCAGGCCACCGACGGTCATCAGGTCCCGGCCGCGGATCTCCCGCTCCCCGCTGGCGACAAGCTTGTTCCGAAGGCGGCCGCAGTCACTCGGTCGGAAGCACGACACCTCGGGTACCGCAAGGTGTTCGTTGGGCGCGAGCGCGCGATCGCCCGCGTGGAGCCAGGCAGCAGTGCGGTCGCAGATGAACGCGTCGTCGGGTAGGACCAGGCCGAGCGCCCGGCAGCGCAGCTCGATGCTGTCGGGGATCGCGGCCGGCACGTAGACGTCGCGCGCCGGATGACGGAGCGCGCCCGCCTGGACGAGCCGGAACAGCGTCGGCGCGTCCAGACCCAGGTCCCGCGCTACAGCAGTGGTGAAGGGTTGTCCGGGAAGCTCGGGAGTGTCCATGACGCGACACCTGCCCGCCCGGTGCGAGCCTCAGCACTGCCGCAGGACTTCTGTGGATAACCCGTCCGCGGGCTGAAAACTAGCGCCGACTCGGCCGCAAACTGGCGCCGACTCGGCTACAGGAGGGTGGCGGCCTTGTCGAGGACGGTACGGAGGATCTGCTCCATCTCGTCGAAGTGGGTCTGGTCGCAGATCAGCGGGGGAGAGAGCTGGATGACCGGGTCGCCGCGGTCGTCGGCGCGGCAGTAGAGGCCCTCGTCGTACAGGGCCTTGGAGAGGAAGCCGCGCAGCAGCTTCTCGGACTCCTCCTCGTTGAAGGTCTCGCGGGTGCCCTTGTCCTTGACCAGCTCGATCCCGTAGAAGTAGCCGTCGCCGCGGACGTCGCCGACGATCGGGAGGTCGAGTAGCCGCTCCAGCGTGGACCGGAAGGCGCCCTCGTTGTCGCGGACGTGCTCGAGGATGTGCTCGTTCTCGAAGACGTCGAAGTTCGCCATCGCGACCGCGGTCGAGACCGGGTGGCCGCCGAAGGTGAAGCCGTGGGCGAAGGACTCCGCGCCGTGCAGGAACGGCTCCATCAGCCGGTCGCTGGCGATCATCGCGCCGAGCGGGGCGTAGCCGGAGGTGATGCCCTTGGCCGAGGTGATGATGTCGGGCTGGTAGCCGTAGCGCTCCGCGCCGAACATGTAGCCGAGTCGGCCGTAGGCGCAGATGACCTCGTCGGAGACCAGCAGTACGTCGTACTCGTCGCAGATCTCGCGGACCCGCTGGAAGTAGCCGGGCGGGGGCGGGAAGCAGCCGCCGGCGTTCTGCACCGGCTCGATGAAGACGGCGGCGACGGTGTCGGGGCCCTCGTTCTCGATCGCGACCGCGATCTGGTCCGCGGCCCAGCGCCCGAAAGCCTCGGGGTCGCTGCCGTCGAGCAGGCCGCCCGTGGTCTCGGAGGCCCGGTAGATGTTGGTGTTCGGGACCCGGAAGGTCGAGGGCACCAGCGGCTCGAACTGCTGCTTCAACGGCGGCAGGCCGGTGATCGACAGCGCGCCCTGGGTGGTGCCGTGGTAGGCGATCGAGCGGCTGATCACCTTGTGCTTCATCGGCTTGCCGGTGAGCTTGAAGAAGTTCTTGGCGAGCTTCCACGCCGACTCGACGGCCTCGCCGCCACCGGTGGTGAAGAAGACCCGGTTGAGGTCGCGGGGTGCGTAGCCTGCGATCCGCTCGGCGAGCAGGATCGCGTTGGGGTGCGCGTAGGACCACAGCGGATGGAAGGCCAGCTCCTTGGCCTGCGCGGCCGCGGCGTCGGCGAGCTCGGTGCGCCCGTGGCCCAGCTGGGAGACGAACAGCCCGCCCAGCCCGTCGAGATAGCGCTTGCCCTGCGCGTCGAAGATGTAGGCGCCCTCACCACGCACGATGATCGGCACGTCGGACGTGTCGTACGTCGAGTGCCGGGTGAAGTGCATCCACAGGTGGTCCTTCGCGGCCCGCTGCAGGTGGTCGTAGTCCGAGGTGCTCATACCCCCATGGTGCGCGGTCAACATCAGGAGAAGCAAGTGAATCCGTCGCTAGAGCGTGTGATTTCTCCGGAATCCGTTGTAGGAATGGGTGCATGACTCGGTACGGCCCGCAGTTCGGCCCGGACATCACCTTCCTCGGCGTGGATCGCGTCGACCTCGACGACGCCGCCGCGCTCGCCGCCGCCGACGTGGTGATCGTGGGCGCCCCGTTCGACGGCGGTACGTCGCACCGCCCTGGCACCCGGTTCGGCCCGATGGCGATCCGGCAGACCGACTACCTGCCGCACGACGGCTCTCGGCCGCACCTCGCCCTGCGCGTCGATGCGCTCCGGGACCTCCGGGTCGTCGACGCCGGCGACGTCGAGATGCCGCCGGGGGAGATCGAGCGGTCGCTGCACGCGCTCGAGGATGCGGTGTACGCCGTGGCGAGCGCGGGTGCGATCCCGCTGGTCCTCGGCGGCGACCACTCGATCGCGCTGCCCGACGCCACCGGCGTCGCCCGGCACCTCGGCTACGGCAAGGTGTCGATGATCCACTTCGACGCGCACGCCGACACCGGTGACATCGAGTTCGGCTCCCTCTACGGCCACGGCCAGCCGATGCGTCGGCTGATCGAGTCGGGCGCGCTGCGCGGAGACCGGTTCCTGCAGATGGGGCTGCGCGGCTACTGGCCGGGACCCGAGACGTTGAGCTGGATGGCGGAGCAGAACATGCGCTCCTACGAGATGACCGAGATCGGCAAGCGCGGGCTGGAGGAGTGTCTCGACGAGGCCTTCGAGATAGCGCTCGACGAGTGCGACGCCGTCTTCCTCTCGGTCGATATCGACGTCTGCGACCCGGGGCACGCACCCGGCACCGGTACGCCGGAGCCGGGCGGGCTGTCGTCGCGGCAGCTGCTCGACGCCGTACGCCGGATCTGCCGCGAGCTCCCGGTCGCGGGCATCGACGTGGTCGAGGTGTCGCCGCCGTACGACCACGCCGAGATCACGGCCTTCCTCGCCAACCGGGTCTGCCTCGAGGCGCTCTCCGGTCTGGCCGCGCGCCGGCACGGCATCACGCACGACCCCGCCGGCCCACTGCTGGAAGGTCGCTGATGGCCACGCTCTTCACCAACGGCGCTCTCTTCGACGGGCACCGGTATGTCGGTGCTGGGGAGGTGCTGGTCGATCAAGGCCGCATCCTCCACGTTGGTTTCGAGGCTCGCTCCGCTCGCACCTCAACCGACGTGGAGGTGGTCGATCTCGACGGTGGGTTGCTCGCGCCCGGGTTCGTCGACGCCCACGTGCACGCGGTGCAGGGCGGGCTGGAGCGCATCCGGTGCGACCTGACCGAGGGCGAGACCCGCGAGGACTACCTCCGGATCGTCAGGGAGTACGCCGACGCGCACCCCGACCGGCCCTGGATCCTGGGTGGCGGCTGGGCGATGTCGGCCTTCCCGGGCGGGACTCCCACGGCCGCCGACCTCGACGCCGTCGTGCCCGACCGGCCGGTCTTCCTGCCCAACCGGGACCACCACGGCGCCTGGGTCAACACCCGGGCGCTGGAGCTGGCCGGGATCCGCCGGGACACCCCGGACCCGGCCGACGGCCGCTTCGAGCGCGATGCCGACGGCCACCCGACCGGCACCCTGCACGAGGGCGCCATGCACGCCGTCGCGCGGCTGACCCCGCAGACCACCGACGACGAGTACTACGCCGCGCTCCTCGAGGGCCAGCGCTACCTGCACTCGTACGGCGTGACCGGGTGGCAGGACGCGATCGTCGGCGCGTACGCCGGCATGGACGACCCCGGCCCGACGTACCTGCGCGCGGCCCGCGAGGGCGACCTCTCGGCGCACGTCGTCGGCGCCTTGTGGTGGGACAGGAGCCGCGGCGAGGAGCAGATCGCCGATCTCGTCGAACGCCGAGATGCGTACACCCACGGTCAGTTCCGCGCCACCAGCGTCAAGATCATGCAGGACGGCGTCGCCGAGAACTTCACCGCCGCGCTCGTCGAGCCCTACCTGGACCGCTGCGGGCACGCGACCACCAACACCGGCCACTCGTTCGTCGACCCGGCCGCGCTGCGGGAGTACGTCCGGCTGCTGGATGCCGTCGGCTTCCAGGTGCACGTGCACGCGATCGGCGACCGCGGCGCCCGCGAGGCGCTGGACGCCTTCGCCGGCACCGACCCGGAGCGCCGGCACCACATTGCCCACCTGCAGCTGGTGGACCCCGACGACGTCCCGCGCTTCGCCGACCTCGGCGTCGCGGCCAACCTGCAGATGCTGTGGGCCTGCCTCGACGACCAGATGGTCGAGCTGACCCTGCCGTTCCTGGGGGAGGAGCGGGCGACCTGGCAGTACCCGTTCGGCGACCTCGAGCGCGCCGGCGCCCGCCTGGTCGCCGGCAGCGACTGGCCGGTGAGCACCCCGAACCCGCTCGAGGCGATCCACGTCGCGGTCAACCGGACGGCGTACGGCGAGGAGGGGAGCCGGCGGTTCCTCCCCGAGCAGGCGATCGCGCTCGAGTCGGCGTTCGCGGCGTACACCTCCGGCTCGGCGTGGATCAACCACCGCGACAACTCGGGGGTGCTCCGCCCGGGGGCGACCGCCGACCTCGTCGTGCTGGACCGCGATCCGTTCGCCGGCTCCGCCGACGACATCGGCGCGGCCACGGTGGTGTCGACCTGGATCGACGGGACGGCGGTCTACCGCCAGAGGTAGAAGGTCAGCAGGTTGCCGTCGAGGTCGAGCACGTGGAACTCGCGGGTGCCGTAGTCGGTGTCCTGCGGACCGGTGCCGCTGACCCCGTGCAGCACGCCGGCGGCGGCCATCTCGGCGTACAGCTCGTCGATGCCGGTCACCTCGATCCGACAGCTGGCGGTGCCGGCGAGGAACGACTCGGCGCCGCTGACGACGGGCTTCGCGGCCAGGTCGGTGCGGGCCCGCCACGACGTGTCGCCGGCCTCCCACAGGTGGATCCGCGCGTCGTCGCGCTGCAGCACGCTGAAGTGCCCGTCGGTGTGGGCGACAGTGAACCCGAGGCGGTCGACGTAGAACGCCGTCGACGCCGGCACGGCGCGGGCCGGAAGCGCCGGGATGGTCGTACCCATGGGCATGAGGGGCTCGATTCAACGAAATCCGTCATCTATCGGGATCTGACCCTACAGATTCCGTTGTTTGGTCACTAGGGTCGACGACATGGCCGACAAGACCTTCAAGAACGTGATCAACGGTGAGCTCGTCGAGAGCGTGTCGGGGGTGACCTACGACGTCATCGACCCGACCACGGGGGAGGTGTACGCCCAGGCGCCGAAGTCGGGAGACGAGGACATCGACCGTGCCTACGCCGCCGCCGACGCCGCCTTCGAGGGCTGGGGGTACGCGACCCCCCAGGACCGCTCGAACGCGCTGCTGAAGCTCGCGAGTGCGATCGAGGACCGCGTCGAGGAGATCAACGCCGTCGAGTGCAAGGACACCGGCAAGCCGATCCAGCTCACGATGGACGAGGAGATGCCGTACGCCTCGGACCACTTCAAGTTCTTCGCCGGCGCCGCGCGCATGCTCGAGGGCAAGGCTGCCGGCGAGTACATGGCCGACCACACCTCGTGGGTACGGCGTGAGCCGATCGGCGTCGTCGGCCAGGTGACGCCCTGGAACTACCCGCTGCTGATGATGATCTGGAAGATCGCGCCCGCGCTCGCGGCCGGCAACACGGTCGTGCTGAAGCCGAGCGACACGACGCCGGCGAGCTCCACGCTGCTCGCCGAGATCGCGCAGGAGTTCCTGCCCCCGGGCGTGCTCAACGTCGTCTGCGGAGACCGCGACACCGGCCGGGCGCTGGTCTCACACAAGACGCCGCAGATGGTGGCCATCACCGGGTCGGTGCGTGCGGGCATGCAGGTCGCCGAGGCGGCCTCGCACGACCTCAAGCGGGTGCACCTCGAGCTCGGCGGCAAGGCACCGTGCATCGTCTTCGACGACGCGGACGTCGCCAAGGCCGCCGAGGGCATCGCCGGCGCCGGCCTCTTCAACGCCGGCCAGGACTGCACCGCGGCCACCCGGGTGCTCGTGCAGGCAGGCGTCCACGACGAGTTCGTCGCCGCCTTGGCCGAGGCTGCGAAGGGGATGCCGACCGGCATGCCCGACGACGAGGCGACGTACTACGGCCCCCTCAACAACGCCAACCAGCTCGCCCACGTCACCGGCATGGTCGACCGGCTCCCGGACCACGCCAACATCGAGACGGGAGGAGCACGCAAGTTCGAGAAGGGCTACTTCTACGAGCCCACCGTGCTCTCCGGCCTGCAACAGAAGGACGAGCAGATTCAGACCGAGATCTTCGGCCCGGTGATGACGGTCCAGAAGTTCGCCGACGAGGCCGAGGCGCTGCTCTGGGCCAACGACGTCCAGTACGCGCTCTCCTCCAGCGTCTGGACCAAGGACCACGCCCGCGCGCTGCGGATGTCGCGCCGGCTCGACTTCGGCGCCGTCTGGATCAACACCCACATCCCGTTCGTCTCCGAGATGCCGCACGGTGGCTTCAAGCACTCCGGCTACGGCAAGGACCTCTCCGGCTACGGCTTCGAGGACTACACCCGTATCAAGCACGTGATGTCCTACATCGGCTGAGCGCCGCGATAGCGGCGCGCTGCCTGCGTTGTCGGCGCTCGACGGCCCGCTTCGCTCCAAGGCCGCCTTCGCGCCTCCGCCTTGGCATCACACCACTCTCGCGACGCTCAACTCGATGAGGAGAAGCTAGACATGAGGATTCTGTTGGTGGGCGCCGGGGGCGTCGGGTCGGCATTCGCCGCCATCGCTGCGCGCCGCGACTTCTTCGAGGCGATCGTGGTCGCCGACTACGACCTAGCCAAGGCCGAGAAGGCCGCTGCGCAGGACGAGAGGTACGCCGCGGCGCAGATCGACGCGTCGTCCGCGGATTCGGTCGCGGCGCTGTGCCGCGAGCACCGGATCACGCACGTGATGAACGCCGTCGACCCGGTCTTCAACATGTCGATCTTCGGCGGGGCGGCCGAGGCCGGCGCGGACTACCTCGACATGGCGATGTCGCTGTCGAAGCCGCACCCGGAGACGCCGTACGAGAAGACCGGGGTGAAGCTCGGCGACGAGCAGTTCGCGGTCGAGCAGGACTGGAAGGACGCAGGTCGCCTCGCGCTGGTCGGCATCGGCGTCGAGCCGGGGTTGTCCGACGTCTTCGCGCGGTACGCCGCCGACCACCTCTTCAGCGAGATCGACGAGCTCGGGACCCGCGACGGCGCCAACCTGGTGGTCACCGACGACGACGGCAACGAGATCTTCGCGCCGTCGTTCTCGATGTGGACCACGATCGAGGAGTGCCTGAACCCGCCGGTGATCTGGGAGAAGGAGCGAGGGTGGTTCACGACCCCGCCGTTCTCCGAGCCTGAGGTCTTCGACTTCCCGGAGGGCATCGGACCGGTCGAGTGCGTCAACGTCGAGCACGAGGAGGTGCTCCTGATGCCGCGCTGGGTGGACTGCAAGCGGGCCACCTTCAAGTACGGCCTCGGCGACGAGTTCATCAACATCCTCAAGGTGCTGCACACCCTCGGCCTGGACAGCACCGAGAAGGTGCGGGTCAAAGGGGTCGAGGTCAGCCCGCGCGACGTGGTCGCCGCAGTGCTGCCCGACCCCGCCACGGTCGGCCCGCGGATGAAGGGCAAGACCTGCGCCGGCCTCTGGGTGACCGGCACCGGCAAGGACGGCCAGCCGAGGTCGACGTACCTCTATCACGTGGTCGACAACGAGTGGACGATGCAGGACTACGGCCACCAGTGCGTGGTCTGGCAGACCGCGATCAACCCCGTCGTCGCCCTCGAGCTGCTCGCCCGCGGCACCTGGAGCGGCGCCGGCGTGCTCGGCCCGGAGGCGTTCGACGCCGTGCCCTTCCTCGACCTGCTCACCGAGTACGGCAGTCCCTGGGGGATCATGGAGCTCTGACGCCCGCCTCCGCGGGTGGGCGCATCAGGCCGATGACGATTGCCCCCACGATCAGGACGGTCGCGGGCAGCATTAGGGCCAGGTGCGGACCCAGCGCATCGGCGTGACGCCACCCGAGCGTGTCGTACAGGTTCACCAGCTGCCAGGTCGCGGCCGTGAAGCCGAGGGCCTCCCGAGTGCGGACGTCCGGACTGCAGAGCGCGAGGACCGCCACGGCCAGCTGGATCGCGATGAACAGGAGGGGCATCCCTCCGAACACGTCGAGCGAGGTGGCATCGGCGTACGGGACGAGCCGGTTGCCGATGACGAGGCCCGCCCCGACCGCGAGCATCCCGAGTGGCACGAGTCCGGGTCGGACCGGCGGTGAGAAGCGCGGCCGGATGAGGACCACGGACAGCGCGATGATCGCGGCCGACACGACCACCGTCACCCGCCAGTTCGTCACGCCTTCGTCGTCGGCGTAGCCGAGCACGAGGTAGGTGATGCCCTCCCCGATGAGATAGAGGCAGCCGCCGAGCAGGACACCGAGCGCCCAGGCCTGTCGCCGTCCCCGGGTGCAGAGGGAGAGCACGGCCGCGACGACGCACACGACGCTCGTCAGCACCCACGGGTCGTCGGAGGCGCGATAGGCGTACCACTCGAACTGCGGTGCGTAGAACCCCTTCAGCTCCTGGTAGTCCCCGGGGATGTTCTGGGAGAGCAGCACCAGCGCTCCGACGACGAGCAGCCCACCGACCACCCAGCTCCCCGCGCGGCTCCGGCTCAGTTGGCCCGGGCTCAGCCGGCCGAGGCTCAGCCGGCCGAGGTTCCGGCGCCTCGACCTCGTCGCGGCGACCGGCGCTTCCTTCGGCTCTTCCGGCGACGGCGGCGGCGTACGAACGGGTGGAGGAGGCGGTACGACGACGGCAGTCGGAGCGGTGACCCGCAGCTCGACGGGTACGGCGACCGTGCCGGTCTGGCTCTCGATCCGCACGGTGCCTCGGACCGGCTCCCGGGAGGACACGACGATCTCGACCGTGGGCTCGGTGTAGACGGCCCGGATCCTGGGGTCGTCGGTCGTGACGGTGGCGGCCAGCGCGAGCGGCGGGCCGCTGAGGGTCACGTCGGTCGCGGCCGTCCCGGACTCGTCGGCGTCGAGGACCACCGGGCTCGGGGACGCGCGGACGACGGCGTCCGCGACGGCCGTGGCCGCTGCCTCGGCCACCCGCCTGCTGTCGTCGTCGACCAGCTGGCTCAGGACGTCCAGCGCGGTGGCCGCGTGGCCGAGGTCGGCGCCGGTCAGGCGCTGGCGGAGCAGGTCGACCACGCCGTACCTGGTGGCGGCCAGCGGGCTGGCGAGGGCCTCGGTCAGCTCGCCGCTGAGCGGCGTGGGACGGATCCGGCGCACCTTGCTCCGGGCGATCAGGAGCTCACCCTGGGAGCCGAAGGTCCACATGTGCGGCGTCTGGTGCGGGTTGGTGGTGCGCACGGCGCTGGAGACGTACTCGAAGAGCTCGTGCAGGCCGACCCAGCCGTCGCCGTCCGTGTCGGCCTCGCCCGAGGCGAGCGCGTCGACCAGTGCGCTGGTGAAGACCGACGGCGACCCTGGCGAGCCGGCCGTCAGGTTCCCCTCCTCGAAGGAGTACTCCATGGCGCTGGAGGCCGTGACGACGGCGCGGCCCTTGCCGCCGGCCACGTCGGACTGGGCCGCGAACGCCTCCATCACCTCCGCCTCGCCCCCCGCCCGGACGACCATGCCGCGCGGGAAGGCGCCGCCGTAGCAGCAGTCGAGCAGCAGCACGATCCGCTCGGCTCGGCTGTCGGCCATCTGCCGGCTGAGGAAGTCCGATCCCACGCCGGTCGAGGCGAGCCGACCGGGCCGGGTGTCGGCGGCGGCGAGGAAGAGCTCACCGGCCGCGTTCTTCAGGCCGTGCCCGGAGAAGTGGAGGAGGAGCGTGTCCGAGCGGTCCCGGTCCGCGAAGAAGTCCTCGACCGCCACCCGCACGTCCTGGGCGGACCGGTTGCTGACGACCTGGACGTCGAAGTCGCCGATGCCGGTGTCCCCGAGCACCGAGGCGAGCGCTTCGGCGTCGTGCGCCGGTGCGGCCAGCTCGCGCAGGCCGACGTCGGAGTACCGGTCGGTGGCGACGATCAGCGCGTATCTCGAGCCCATCCCGGCCTCCCTCCATGCAGGTATGGCCCTTCCTCAGCGTCCTCCCTTGCTGAGGAGGCGGCAAGGCACCGGAAGATACGGTCGCGTGTGAGCCGGAGCGGTCACGCCGAGGTGGAGTGCCGGGAGATCCAGTCCTCGACCAGCTTCTCCTGCAAGGCGTCCGTGGCCCCGGACAGCTCCAGTACGTCGCCGTCGACCTCGAGCCGGATGGTGCGCTGCCCGTTGCCGCCGCGACGGAGCCAGCGCCACACCGAGCCGACGACGGCGACTAGCGCCGCGACCTGGGGTGGTGCCGTCACCACGAGCGCACCGGCCTCCGCGACCAGGCCTCCCCGGGTGCCCGGGGGCGCCTCTCCCGTGGTCATCGCGTCGACCGACGACGCCTCGGGGAGCTGCAGCAGCTCGTCCCTGAGCAGGCGGCTGAGATCCTCGAGGCGGACGTCGTCCGCGCCGTCCTCGGCCACCGCCACCGCGATCTCGGTCATCGCTGCTCCCTTCGGTCCTCAGCATGGCGCTGGGGGCCCGCTCGCGGCAACCGGGTAGCCCGGCGCATCGGTCGCGGAGCTCTCAGGTCCGGCCGCTCGACGCCGATGGGTGAGTGTGCGCATCTCACCCCTGCCGTTCGGCGGGCGGTGGCCTGCCTGGTTGCCGCGGGGTGGCTCCCTGCCCGAGGACGCCTGGCAGACGCGGCACCGGGCCGTGATGGTGCTGCTGTGGGCGCACGTGGTCGCGATCCCGCTGTACGCCGTCTACCGCGGCAACTCGATCGGCCACGCGTGGGTGGAGATGTCGCCCGTGCTGATGGCCGCGATGCTCGCGGGCTTCGGACTGCTGGGCCGCGGCCTGTCCGCCGCGATCGCGGCCGCCGGCCTGATGGTCTGCTCGGGCGTCATCGTGCACCTGTCCGACGGGATGATCGAGGCGCACTTCCACTTCTTCGTGATGATCCCGGTGATCGCGCTCTACGAGGCCTGGGCGCCGTTCGCCCTCGCCGTCGCCTACGTGCTGATCCACCACGGCGTGATGGGCACCCTGCATCCGCGGGCGGTCTACGACCACCCGGAGGCCTGGGAGCGACCCTGGCTCTTCGCCGGGGTGCACGCGGCCTTCTTCGCCTTCGCCTGCATCGCCTGTCTCGTCAACTGGTGGCTGCACGAGCGCGCTCGCCTCGCCGCGCAGACGCAGACGCGGCTGCTGAGCACCATCGTCGAGTCTCTTCGAGATGGCCTGGTGGTCCTCGACTCAGAGGGCAGGATCCTGCTCCGCAACCCCGCCGGTGTCTCGCTGATGGGTGGGGTGGAGCCGGACGCCGAGACCGTGGGGCCGGCGGAGAACTACGGCCTGTTCCATCCCGACGGCGCGCCGGTGGTGGGGGACGAGCAGCTTCACCTGCGGGCCCTGGCCGGGCACCGGGTGCACGACGTCGACCTGGTGGTCCGCAACGCCGGAGTGCCCGAGGGCAGGGTGCTCAACTTCTCGGCGACCGCGCTGCCTGCCGGCGCGAGTGACGGGGTCCGGGACGTCGTGGTGGTCTTCCGGGACGTCACCGAGCGTCACCGGACGGAGCAGGCGCTGGCCGACGCACTGGCCACCGAGCAGCGCGCCGTCGAGCGCCTGCGCGAGCTCGAGCGGGTCAAGTCCGACTTCGTCTCGACGGTCAGTCATGAGCTGCGGACGCCGATCACCAGCATCGTCGGCTACCTCGAGGTGCTGGCGGACGGCGCGGTCGGTGACCTCGGCCCGGCCCAGCTCGACCTCGTGGGGCGCGTCGACCGCAACAGCCACCGCCTGCTGGGGCTGGTCGAGGACCTGCTCCGGCTGTCCCAGATCGAGTCCGCGACCCTGACCATCGACGCCGTACCCGTCGACCTGCGCGTCGTCGTCTCCGCGGCGTACGACGCGGTCGCCTGGCTGCTGGACCCGCGATCGCTGGACCTGGTCGTCGACGTGCCCGAGCATGCCGTGTCGCTCGAGGCGGATCCGGCAGAGCTCGAGCGGATGCTGGTCAACCTGCTCAGCAACGCCGTCAAGTTCACCCCGGACGGCGGCCGGATCGAGCTGCGCCTGCAGGCGGACGAGCACGCGGCGACGCTGGTCGTCACGGACACCGGGATGGGCATCCCCGAGTCCGAGCAGGGACGGCTGTTCACCCGCTTCTTCCGGTCCACCACCGCGACCGAGCGCGCCATCCAGGGGACCGGCCTGGGTCTCACCATCGTGCAGGCCATGGTGGCTCTCCACAGCGGGTCCATCGACGTCGAGTCGAGGGTCGATCGAGGGACCACGGTCACGGTCCGCCTGCCGCGGCGGGTTTACCCCGCGGCTGTCGTCGCCTGACATGGCTACCTGGCCGAGGTCGTTCAGGATCGGCACCCAGCCGACCGTTTCGGTGAAGGAGTTTGCGCCGAGCACATGGACGAGGGTTCGACCTCGCGAGTCGAGAGTTCGACGGTGGCAGGTTGGTTGTCGACAACCCACCCAGACTTGCCGGCGTTGTCCTCGAGCGGATCGTGTCGCGGGCGCAGCGCACCTTCGCCGGAATCGAAGGGCGCGAGTTGGGCGATCAGTGTCGGGCTTGGTCTCTATTGGCGGGCCGAAACGGAGTCACGTGCGTGCCTTCTGCTCCGCCGCCCCACCCAGCACCCGGAAGGGCAGTCCAGGCAGCGCCCGTACGGCGGCGTACGCCGCGGGGTCGACCTTCTGGCCCGACCGCAGCAGCGGGTCGGCGGCTACGACGCAGCGGTCGTGGCCGAGCGTCAAGGTCGCGATCGCGGCCACCGCGGTCGCGCTGGTGCTCGGCACGCTCGCGGCGATGGGGCTGCGCCGTACGAAGTTCTTCGGCCGCAACGTGGTGTCGTTGCTGATCATCCTGCCGATCGCGCTGCCCGGCATCGTGACCGGGCTGGCCTTCCAGAACGGCTTCCGGCCCAACCAGGCATCCATCGTCAACGTGGTCGCCGCGGTGCTGGTGGTCTTCTCGGCCGTCCCGATCTACCTCGCGCAGCGGCTGTCCGGCTCCTCGGCGGAGGCGATGACCGGCGCCCGGTGAGCGGCCCGATGAAGGCTCTGTAACGCAAACGGCGGTTCCGACGCTTTCAAGGGTGAGGCAAACCAAGTCATCTCAGGAGGCAGGCCGCATGCGCGGTACTCGTTCGGTCGTCGGCAGCATCGCCGCGGCGCTCGTCTTCGGCTCTCTCGGCGTGCTCGGGGCGGCCGGGACCGTGGTCGCTTCGGCGGCCGCGGCCCCGGCCGCGACGTCGATCTCGATCCGGTCGCTGAAGCCGACGATCCAGCCGTCGGAGACCGTCACCGTCACGGGCAACATGGCGGTGACCGGCGGCTCCGCCGAGGGTCGGGCCGTCGCCCTCGAGGCGCGGACCGCCGGCGAGGACCTCTTCACCCCGATCGGGACCGTCACCGCGGACGCGAAGGGCGGGCTGGTCCTGGTCGTCCGTCCCGAGGTGACCACACGCTACCGCTGGCACTACGCGGGAGCGGCCGATGCTCGGCCGCGGTTCAGCGGGGTAGCGGTGGTCCGGGTGCGCACGGGGGAGCACCCGGCCCGCCGTACCCCGACCACGCTCTCGATCCGGGCGATGAAGCCGGTGGTGGCGCCGGGTGGCAAGGACGTCGTCCGGGGCACGCTCCGCACTCCGAAGCTCGGGCTCCGCGGTCGGTACGTCGTCCTCCTGGCCCGGACGGCGACCTCGCACGGCTGGCAGTTCCGCGCGGGTCAGCGCTCCAAGCGGCTCGGCCAGGTGATCTTCACCGTGCGTCCGCGCACCGACACGACGTACCGCCTCGCGTTCGCGGGTGCCAAGAACTTCCGGCCGTCCCGGAGCGGGACCGTCGACGTCGGGGTCCGCCCGACGGTGACGATCTCGGCCGAGCCGGTGAGTGTCGACCCGGGCTCACGCACCGTGGTCACCGGCACCGTGGTCCGGAGCGGCAGCACGATCGCCGGCGCGACCGTCGACCTGCTCGCCAAGGCCGTCGGGTCCACGGACGCGTGGGCCGTCGTCGGGACCGGCTCCACGGCCGCCGACGGGTCCGTCAGCATCGACGCCACGCCGGAGGGCGACACCCGCTACCGGCTGCGGGTCAACCCCGCCGCCGGCCTGCCCGCCGGTTGGAGCCGGATCATCGTGGTCACGGTGCGCCCGCCGAGCTCGCTCTCCATCCGGGGTGAGGACGTCCCGTCCGGGTTCGACATCAGCGGTCAGCTGCGAGCCAAGGGCAACCCGGTCGCCGACGCGCAGGTCACGCTCCAGGCCTACGACAAGGCGACCAGCACGTGGGGCGACACGGCGAGGTCCCGGACCGACAGCACCGGCGTTGTACGGTTCTCAAGGCCCAGCGCGCCGGGGACGGACTACCGCCTGGTGTACGCCGGGAAGCAGTTCGCCAGCAGCACGAGCGCGATACTGACGGACTGAGCCAGGTGACTGCGACCCTCGGAGGAATGGCGCTGGACGCGACGAACGACCGACGACTGCGCGTGCTCGGGACCGCGACGTCCCGGTTGCACGCCGCTGCGCCGACCGTCGACGACGTCCACGTCGACGAGGCCGTGGACGAGCTGGAGCTTGCCCTGGTGGCCGCCCGCGGCGGCGACGAGGGCGGGTTCGCGGTCCTGTGGCGAGACCTGCACCCACGGTTGCTGCGCTACCTGCGGGTGCGTGGCGACGACGCGGCGGAGGACCTGGCCGCCGAGACCTGGATGCACGTCGTGCGCGGCCTGCCGACGTTCGAGGGCGAGCTGGCGGACTTCCGGGCCTGGCTGTTCACGATCGCGCGGCACCGGGCCATCGACCAGGGCCGGGCGCGCTCGCGCGGCCTGACGACGGTCTCGATGGCGGAGCCGGCGGAGGTCGCCGACCGGGTGTCGACCGTGCCCAGCGCCGAGGACGACGCCGTCGACAACGAGGCGACCGCACGGGCCCTGCAGCTGGTCGCAACCCTGCCCCCGGCGCAGGCCGAGATGGTGATCTTGAGAGTGGTGGCGGGGCTCGACGTCGCCGACGTGGCACAGCTCGTGGGCAAACGACCGGGCGCCGTACGAGTAGGCGTCCACCGAGCATTGAAGACGCTGTCCCGGACGACCGGGCCTAACGACGAGGAGGTGAGTCATGACGAATGAAGAGTTCGATGAGGAGGCGCTGATGCGCGCCCTCCGTGCGCCCGGCTCGCCGACCGAGCTTGCCGGCGAGCAGACCTATCGCGACATGTTTCGCGCGGCTCAGTCCACGACCACCGCCGTGGTCCCCACCACCGCCGGCGGACGGACCGCCGTACGCCGCCTGGGAGCGGGTACGACGCTGGCCGTGGTCGTAGCGCTGGCGACCGGAGGCGTTGCCGCGGCGTACTCGAGCAACCTCCCGGCCCCCGTCCAGCGGGCGGTCCACTCGGTGCTCTCGCCGCTCGGCGTCCCGGCGGCGGAGCCCAAGCGGCGCGTCGTCGAGACCCACCCGAGTCCGGAGCCCGAGCCCGAGGTCCCCGTGCCCTCGGCGCCCCCGGTCGTGCGGCCGTCGAGCGACCCGTCCGCACACCCCTCGAAGACACCGTCCCCGTCGGAGACGGCGGACCCGTCGCCCTCGACCGACCCGTCGGCCTCCGAGAGCCCGGTGCTGCCGTCCGAGAGCCCGACCGACGTCCCCTCGAGCTCCGAGTCGACGGATCCGTCCACCTCGCCGTCGCCGTCGGAGACTCCGTCGCCGACCACCCCGCCCGCACCGGTGCCCGCCACCGTCAACATCACGTCCGCCGGCGCCGGCAGCAAGGTCGCGCCCGGCGGTACGGCGGTCGTCACCGGCCGGGTGGTCGCAGCGGACGGGACGCCGGTCCCCGACGCTCAGGTGGTCCTCCAGCAGCGGGGGACCAGCGGCTGGCAGCGAGTCGGAATCGCCCGGACGGCAGCCGACGGCACGGTCTCGGTCGCGACCGGGCCGGTGCAGCGCAGCACCCAGGTCCGGCTCAAGACCAGCAAGGTGCGCAGTGCGCCGTGGAACCTCGTGGTGCAGCCGTCGGTGACGGCGACCGCTCAGACGGCCGGGACGGTCTCGGCCGTGAGCGTGCGGGTGACCGGTGGTCAGGCCGGCGACCGGCTGCTCCTGGTCACCACCCGCAGCGGGCAGGTGGTCCAGGAAGGCGCGGCCACCCTCGGCGCGGGCGGCTCGGTCAGGTTCGAGGTCGCCGCGCCGAAGCTCGACCGCTGGTACGTCGTCCAGCTCCCGGCCACCGCCGGACACGCCGCCGCCCAGGTGCGCGTCCTGGTCAAGGCGGCGCTGCCCGACCAGTCCTGAGGCAGCGGATCGGCACTCGCGTGCTGTGATGAGCGCATGGCTGTCGACCTGCTGCATCCGAGGAAGGCCCGTCCCGGCGACAAGGTGGCGGTGCTGTCGCCGTCCTTTGCGGCGCCGGGAGTCGCGCCGGCGGTGCACGAGCAGGCGCTGCGGCGCATCGTCGATGTCCTGGGCGTGGTGCCGGTGGAGTACCCGACCACCCGGCGGGTGGGCGCCTCTGCGCAGGATCGCGCGGCCGACCTCAACGCGGCGTTCCGCGACCCCGAGATCCGCGCGGTGCTCGCCACCATCGGCGGCGAGGACCAGATCACCGTCGTACCGCACCTCGACGGCGACGCCGTCCGGGCCGATCCCAAGCCGTTCCTGGGCTACAGCGACAACACCAACCTCCTTTCCTGGTTGTGGAGCCAGGGCGTCGCGGGCTTCTACGGCGGGTCGACCCAGGTGCAGATCGGACCGGGGCCCGGCCTCGATGCCTGCCACGAGGCGGCCCTGCGCGCGAGCCTGCTCACCGGCGGGCGCCTGGAGATCACCGAGCCGGGCGAGTCCGAGGACATCGGCCGGGACTGGCAGGACCCGGCGGCCCTCACGTCGTACGGCGAGCGCGAGCTCACCGAGCCCTGGACCTGGTCCGGACCGGGCCGGAGCGTGACCGGCCGGACCTGGGGCGGCTGCATCGAGGTGCTCCAGTGGATCCTGACGGCGGGACGCTTCCCGGCCGACCCGGGAGTGCTGGCCGGGGGTGTGCTCCTGTTGGAGACCAGCGAGGAGCTGATCCCGGCGCGGGAGTTCGGCTGGATCCTGCGCTCGCTCGGGGAGCGCGGGCTGCTCGAGGCCGTCGCCGGCGTACTCGTCGCGCGCCCGGCGGCGTCCAGCTTCGAGCACCTGCCGGACGCCGCCGGCCGGGCCGCACACCGGGCGGCCCAGCGCGACACCGCCATCGAGATCATCGGGCGCTACAACCCCGACGCGGTCGTGTGTGTGGGCGTGCCGTTCGGGCACACCCGGCCGCAGTGGATCCTGCCGTACGGCGGCCGGGTCACCGTCGACGGTGACGCCCGGCGGGTCTGGGCCGACTACTCCTAGAACAGCCCGGCCGTCGGCATCCTCGGCCAGGCGACCGACCTCAGGGCGCGCCGAATGGCGGTCGCCCGGTCGACCGCCGGCGGCCGCACCATGAGGGTCGCCGAGGCACCCGGCGTCGCGTGGCCCGCACGGACGACGGTCACCGGGACGGCACGCACCTTCTGGTCCGGCGTCCCCACCGGGACCGTGAGCTGGACGACGCCCTCCCGGGTCCCGGTGGTGACGATGCCGCTGGCCCGCCCGAAGCGGGTGCGTACCACGACCTCGACGTCGCGGTCGGTCGTGCGGTCGAGCCGGACGGCGACGGGGACGGTGGTCGGCAGCACGGGAGAGGCGTCGACGGCGGTGTCGTCGAGGAGCACGACCGGCGCCGGGTCGTCGTCGACCACCCGCAGCTGCCGCGGTGCCGATGCCTGGATGCCTTGCCCGCCGGTGACGCCGTACGTCGCGCGCTCCGCGTGCTCGTCCACCCGGTCCTGCTCCACGCGGAGCCACACCTTCGCGGACGTCCGGCCGACGCCGAACCGGACCACCTGACGCGAGAGCCGGCCCGGAGCCGTCAACTGGACGGTCGTCGGCCGCGAGGTCGGCCGGTCGAGCCGGACGGTCAGCTGGACGCGCTCGCCCTCCGCCACGCGGTGCTCGGCGGCGCGCACCGTCGCGACCGGTACCGGTGGAGTCGGCGCGCCGGTGGCGCCGAGGTCCGCGAAGCAGAAGCCCCGGCGCCGGAGCCGGCGGATCTCGGTGGAGATGGCCCGCAGCGTCGCGGGGGAGTTGGTGACGCCGTCGTGCTGGAGGACGACGTTGGTGCGGTGCGGCCGGACGGCGCCCAGGACCCGCGCCTCGATCTGGGGGGTGCTCGCGCCGGCCCAGTCCCGCGGGTCGATGCTCCACAGCACCGGCGAGTAGCCCAGCCGCTCCAGCACCTGCCGGACCCGGGCGTCCATCGCGCCGTACGGCGGCCGCGCGAGAGCGGTCGGCACCACGCCGGCGCGCACCAACGCGCGGCGGGTGGACCGGATCGAGGCCCTGATCTGAGACCCGGTCAGCTCGGTGAGGTCGTCGTGCGCCCAGGTGTGGTTGCCGATCGCGAAGCCCGCCTCACCGACCAGCCGGACGATCTCGGGGTGCGCCTCGACGTGCTGGCCGATCATGAAGAACGTCGCCGGCACCCGCTCGCGCTGGAGCCGGCGCACGAGCTTCGGCGTGACGGTCACCGACGGGCCGTCGTCGAAGGTCAGCGCGACCAGCCCGCGTGAGCACGGCACCGCGCGGTCGCGATGACCGGGCGCGGCCCCGACGGGCGCCGCGGTCGCCATCGGCAGGAGCGCAGCCAGCAACAGCCCCACGACGAGCACCCGACGCATCCACCCACCTCCGGAGACTGTGACGCCACGACCGGGCTCCAGGTTGTCAGGCCGGGTAAAGCAGGCGACGACTGTCCGTGCCGCGTCGTACCGTCGACCTCGATGTCCACGACTCTCGGCCCCGACCGCACGGTCACGTCCGCGCCCCTCGCCCCACCGTCGCCGGCCCACACCGTCGACTGGCGCCGGCTGCGCACGCCGGTCGCCGTCGTTGCTCTGGTCGCCTGTGCGGTGGCCGCCGTGGGTACGTCGCTCGGCTCGCTCGTCGCCGGCCGGCTCGCCGACAACGCGACGGACCGCCTGGTCGTCGTGCTCGCGGTCTGCGTGATCGGTGCCGCGCTGCTCGACACCGTCGCCCGCACGCTGTGGGCGGGGACGGTGGACCGCGCTGAGGGCCGGCTGCGCGCTGATCTCCTCGACGCCGCCATGCACCAGCCGCTCTCCGCGCTGACGGAGCAGGCCGTGGGGGAGGTGCTCGACCGGATCGACGACGACACCCACGAGGTGGGCACGCTGCTGCGGCAGAGCGGCTGGATGGCGATCCGCACCGTCTTCGCGGCCGGCCCGCTCTGGATCGTCGCCGGCGTGACCTGGTGGCCCGCGTTCTTCCTGTTCCCGGTGACCGGGCTCGCGGCGCTGGCCGTCGTCCGCCCGCTGCTGCCGGAGATCTCCACCCGCAAGGTCGTCGAGGAGGCCGCCTGGACTGACCACGCTGCCGCCCTCGAGGAAGGGATCGCCGGGCGCGACGACCTCCGCGCCAGCCTGGGGCAGGCCCACGTGCTGCGCCGGTGCACCGAGCTCGCCGCCCGGGTGCACGCCCTCTTCGACGCGGTCCTCCGGGTCGAGGCCACAGTCACCCGCCGGGCCGGGACGCTGCTGCACGCGGTGCTCGCCGGCACCGCGCTGGTCGGGGTCACCCTGGTCGTCAACGACCATCTCGACACCGCGTCCCTGGTCACGCTCTTCCTGGTCACCACGATGTTCGTCGGTCAGGTCGACCAGCTCGCGCGGCATCTGCCCGATCTCCAGGAGGGCTTCGGCGCGGTGCTGCGACTGCGCGGGGTCCTCGGAGCCGAGCGCGAGCCGACCGACGGCGTACCCGTCCCGGACGGGCCGCTCGACCTCAGGTTCTCCGACCTGCACTTCCACTACCCCCACGGGCAGGGCGTCGAGGGACGGTTCGCCCTCCAGCACGTCGACCTGCACGTGCCGGCCGGCACGACGCTCGCCCTGGTCGGCCGCACCGGCTCCGGCAAGTCCACGCTGGCCTCACTGCTCTCGCGTGCGGTGGAGCCCGAACCCGGCTCGATGTACCTCGGCGGGGTCGACGTGCTCGACCTCGAGCTGCAGTCGCTGCGCTCCGCCGTGGGCGTGGTCACCCAGCGGACCGAGGTGCTGGCCGGGACGCTGGCGGAGAACATCGCGCTCTTCGAGGACGTCCCGCGCGCCCGGATCGAGGGCGCGGTCGTCGAGCTCGGCCTCGACGGCTGGGTCGCCGGGCTGTCCGACGGCCTCGACACGCTGCTCGGCCCCGGCGGCACGACGCTGTCGGCAGGAGAGGAGCAGCTGGTCGCGTTCGCCCGGCTGCTGGTGCGCGACGTCAGCGTGGTCGTGCTCGACGAGGCGACCGCTCGGATGGACCCGGTCACCGAGGCCAACGTGGTGCGCGCCGCCAACCGGCTGCTCTCGGGCCGCACCGGACTCCTGGTGGCCCACCGGCTCTCGACCACCGAGCGCGCCGAGCAGGTCGCGGTGCTCGACGCCGGACGGGTGGTCCAGCGCGGCTCGCGCGCGCAGCTGGCCACGGAGTCCGGGCCGTTCCGAGCCCTGCTGGAGGCGTCGGACGACGACGACCGCAGGGCCGTCGCGGAGTCCGGATCGACCCAGGTCGGCACCGCCCGACGAGTCGGTACGCCGCCCGCGGAGCCGGCCCTGGAGCCGGTCCCGGGGCTGGCCCGGGCCACGACCTCGGCGCTCCTGGTCGAGCCGCAGTGGGGCCTGCTGAGCGTCGCGATCTTCCTGGCCTCGGCACTGTGCGGCGCCTTCGGCGCCGTGACCGGCTGGATCTGGGGCCACCTGGTCGTCGCCCTGCAACGCGGTGACAGCCCGACCATGCTGACCCTCGCGGTCGTGGTCTCGCTGCTCGCCTCGCCGCTGCTGCTGGCCGAGGCGATCCGGCTCTACCCGCGCTGGTGGATCGCGGTGATGCTGCGGGTCCGGACGGCAGTCCTCGCCGGACAGACGGAGCAGCACCGGCTGCGCCGTACTCCTCCCGGCGAGGTGGTCGCCCGCACCATGGACGCCGACCGGTTGGCGCGGTACGCCGACCGCTGGATCGACTTCGGCAACGGCCTGGCGATCGCGACGCTGACGGCGGTCCTGGCGCAGAGCCTGCTGGCCGGCGGTGTGCTGCTGGCCGTGATGGTGGCCTCGTCGCTCGCCTCGACCCTGGGCCGCCCGGTCGCGGGCCGGTCGGCGGCTGCTTCGGCCGCTGCCCGCGCGCGCTTCGGCCGCTCGCTGGTCTCGGCGCTCGACTCGATCCGGACGGTGAAGCTGGCGGCGTCGACCCCGAGCGTGCACGCCCACCTGCGCGACGTCGACGGCGGCCGGGTCGACGCCGCGGTGCGTGAGCACCGGGTGCAGGCGCTGCTCGACGGCGTACCCATCGTGATGGTGCAGTGCGGCGTGGTCGCCGCCTGGGGCATCCTCGCTGCCGGCGGCTGGGGGCTGGCGACGGCCCTGCTGGTGGCCGGCGCGGTCAACGGGTTCGACTGGTTCGGCCGGGTCGCGGGCGCCGTCATCACCGAGGCTCCGGGCACCAGGGCGTGGATGCAGACCACCAGCCGGCTGGCCGGCGGTGGCGACCTGATGCACCTCCCGAAGGGAGTCGACCTGGTCCGCGGGGTCGCGCCGGCTCCGGCTCCCGGTCCGCGCGACCCGCTCAGCACTCTCGAGCTGCGCGGCGTCTCCGCCATTCACGACGACGGGACGATCGGTGTCAGCGACGTCGACCTGACCGTGGGCTCCCGGGAGCTGGTGCTGCTGCTCGGCCAGGTCGGCTCCGGCAAGTCCAGCCTGCTCTCGGCGCTGGCCGGCCTGGTCTCCTCGACCGGCGAGATCCGGTGGAACGGCGAGCCGGCGGGCGATCGCGAGACCTTCCTGCGCCCCGGCCGGATCGCCCATGTCGCCCAGGTGCCGCGGGTGCTGTCCGGCACCTTCACCGACAACGTGCGTCTCGACCACGCCGACCGGGTCGTCCTGCCGGCCCTCGAGAGCGCCCGGATGCTGCCCGATGTCCAGAGTGCCGGCGGCCCCGACTCCCTGGTCGGCCACCGCGGTGTCCGACTCTCCGGCGGTCAGGTGCAGCGCCTCGCGCTGGCCCGAGGCCTTGCCTGCGATGCGGAGATCCTCCTGGCCGACGACGTCTCGTCCGCCCTCGACGCCGCCACCGAGATCGAGCTGTGGTCGGCCCTGCGCGCCCGGGGCGCGACCGTCATCGGCGCCACCAGCAAGCGCGCCGCCCTCGCCCAGGCCGACCGGGTGGTCGTCCTCGTCGAGGGTCGGGTCGCGGCGGTCGGGCCGTGGGCCGACCTGGCGCCGGCCTGGGGTCATCTGGCCGGCTGAGCGACTCGGCACTGGTCGACGAGGCATCCCTCGGTGGCGGGTGTCCCCGCCGAGTTGGTTGTCGACAACCAACTCGGCTCCCTCACGTCGGAGGAGGTCGGCCGCGCGCGCCTCAAGGATCAAGACTCGCCGGATGACCGGAACCGACCGCGATGCTCTACTGTGGGTGTTGTTGAAGGGACGGCTCTGTAAGCCGTCCTCGCCGCACACCATGTCGCGGCTTGTATCTCGTACTCCTGGTTTTCGGTTCGCTGGACATCAGCACAGATGGATGTCTTCAGCAGCTCGAGGGCACGACGCCCCCGACACGTAACCAAGGGAAATCATCATGGCTCAAGGCACCGTCAAGTGGTTCAACGCCGACAAGGGCTTCGGCTTCATCGCGCAGGATGGCGGCGGCGAGGACGTGTTCGTGCACTTCTCCGCCATCCAGTCGGGCGGCTACAAGTCGCTCGAGGAGAACCAGAAGGTCGAGTTCGACCTCGCCCAGGGCCCCAAGGGCCCGCAGGCGGAGAACGTCCGCGTCTCCTGATCTCATCACGAAGGGCCCCGACCGCAGCTGCGGTCGGGGCCCTTCGTGCAGGTCGGGCCCGGGCACGGCCAGGCGGACGTCAGACGTCGCCGCTCGCGTCGTACACCCACGACGTGTCGGCGCTCGCGAGGCCCTCGACCCAGGAGGCGGGCGCGGCGTTCATGACCGCGCCGTAGTCCCAGTAGTCCTTCCAGAGGCAGACCTTGCCGTCGCGGACCTTGTGCACGGTCGCGAACGCGAGCGTGAAGACCTCGCCCGTGGCGAAGGTCCAGGTCTCGGAGTGCTCGTACATCACGTCGTCGCCGTCCGCGACGAGCAGCCCGTCGTGGTTCTCGTACGCCGCGAGGTCGCCCCAGCCGACCTGCAGCCGCTTGGCGATGTCGGCGGGTCCACGCGCGGCGAGGGTCGGGCCGACCGGCATGTCCAGGTAGATGCAGTCGTCGGTGACCCAGTCCGCGATCCCGTCGTAGTCGCGCGCGGAGAGCGTGCGCCACAGGCCGAGCACGGCCTCCTTCGGTGTGCGGGTCATGCGATCGCCTCAGTGGTGCCGACGGTGGTTGAGGTGTGAGGCGCGCCAGCGCCGAGCCTCGAAACCACCGGCGCGCCGAGCTGCTCGGCGCGCAGGAACTGTCCGGTGCGCTCGGTGCCGAGCAGGGGAGTGGGCTCACCGTCGGTCACGACGCGGCGACCACTGATGAACACGGCCGGCACGGCGGCGTCGTTGCGGTTGACCATCCGGGAAAGGCCGCCGTACTGCTCGACCGGGCTCTCGGCGTACTCCTCGAGCGCATCATCCAGGCGCGACGGGTCCAGTACGACGAGGTCGGCGCGGTCACCCTCGCGCAGGGTGCCGGCGTCGATGCGGTACCACTCGCCGAGCTCGCCGGTCAGCCGGTGCACGGCCTGCTCGGTCGTCATGAACGGCTTGCCCGCCCGCTCGGCGTCGCGCACGTGCTTGAGCAGCCGCAGCCCGAAGTTGTAGAAGGCCATGTTGCGCAGGTGCGCCCCGGCGTCGGAGAAGCCGATCTGGATGCCGGGGTCCTGTGCCAGCTTCTGCAGTACGCCGGGCCGGTGGTTGCTGATCGTCGTCCGCCAACGGATGTCGGTGCCGTGCTCGAGCACCAGGTCGAGGAAGGCGTCGACCGGGTGCTTGCCGCCGCGCTCCACGCCGACCTGGCCGAACGACTTGCCGACCACCGACTCGTCCGGGCAGGCCACGATCTCGGCGTCGAAGAAGTCGCGGTGCCAGACGCGTGGGCCGTACTTGCTCTCATAGTCCTTGCGGAACTTCTCGCGGTACGCCGGGTAGCGCATCAGCTCGTCGCGGGCCAGCTTCTCCTGGATGTGCAGCGCCATCGCGCCCGAGCCGAACTCCTCGAAGATGACCAGGTCGATGCCGTCGGCGTACACCTCGAACGGCACCGGCAGGTGCTGCCACCGGAAGTCCGCGCCCAGCTTGTTGACGATGTTGGCGATCGGCCGCATCAGGTGGATCACGAACGGGATCGCCTTGATGTCGGCGGCCGAGAGGAGGCTGGTGCGCAGCGCCGGCTTGCCGAACCAGCCGATCGAGCCGAGCGCCTGGACGCCGATCGTGTGCGGGTGGCTGGCGTCGGGCCGGCCTGCAGCGCCCGGCGCCGACGGCGCAGGATCGAGCGCAGTCCGCGCATCTCCTTGCCCTTGGCGTACGTCGAGGGCAGGGTGCGCGAGCGGCACAGGTCGCCGTCGATCTTGTCGAAGAGCAGCTGCTGGGCGGACATGCCGACGAAGCCGGCGTCGAGCGCCTCGTCGAGCATCGACTCCATCCGCGCCTGCTCGCGGCGGGTCGGCCGGACCTCCTTGCGGGTGGCGCGGTCGAGACCCATCGTCGCGGTCCGCATGTCGGAGTGGCCGATGAACGCGGCGAGGTTCGGGCCGAGGGGGAGCGACTCGAGCGCGCCGACGTACTGCTCGGCGGTGTTCCAGTCCCGGTGCTCGTCCACGGCGCGGATCACGTGCTGACGCGGGATCGCCTCGACCCGGCCGAAGAGGTCGCCCGCGTCGACGCCGCCGACGTGGACCGTCGAGAGCGAGCAGGACCCGAGCAGCAAGGTGGTCACGCCGTGCCGCACGGACTCCGGCAGACCCGGCCCGTCGAGCACCTCGATGTCGTAGTGCGTGTGGATGTCGACGAAGCCGGGGATCACCCACTTTCCCTCGGCATCGACGACCTCGGGACACCCCGTCTCGTCGAGGTCCTCGGTCGTGACGACCGCGACCCGACCGTCCCGTACGCCGAGGTTCCTGATCGCGGAGTCGGCGCCCGTGCCGTCGAACCAGCGGCCGCCCTTGATGATCACGTCGAAGGTCATGCGGGCATGGAACCGGTTCTAGTTGACGCGTGTCAACAATTTTCCGTGATCGGCGTCACTGATGCCCGCTCGGCATGTAACGAATCCGGCGGGTCCGACGGTTAGGAAAGTGCGGGGGCGGACGCCCGACCGTCCCACTCGCGGTGCACCGACCGCGTGGATCGGGCGAACTTCCCATTTCCGCCCCCGCACCCCTCAAGCGGTGGCCGCGAGCGCCTCGCCGACGACGTCGAACGCCTCCTCGAGCAGCGCGTCGCTGATCGAGAGGGGCGGCAGGAAGCGGAAGACGTTGCCCCAGGTGCCGCACGTCAGGACGACGACGCCCTGCTGGTGGCAGTACGCCGCCACCGCGGCGGTCCGCACCGGGTCCGGGTCGGTGGTCCCGGGCCTGCACAGCTCGATCGCCATCATCGCGCCGCGGCCGCGGATGTCGGCGACCACGTCGTGCGCGGCGGCCAGCTCGCCCAGCCGGGTCGCCATGATCGTCCCGATCTCGCGGGCCCGGACGTCGAGTGAGCCGGCGCGCATCTCCTCCAGTGCGCCGAGAGCGGCGGCGCAGGCGACCGGGTTGCCGCCGTACGTGCCGCCGAGGCCGCCGACGTGGACGCTGTCCATCAGCTCGGCGCGGCCGGTGACGGCTGCGAGGGGCAGGCCGCCGGCGATGCCCTTGGCCGTCGTCACCAGGTCGGGGACGACACCCTCGTCGTCGCTCGCGAACCAGTCGCCGGTGCGGCAGAAGCCGGTCTGGATCTCGTCGGCGATGAACACGACGCCGTTGTCCTTGGCCCACGCCGCGAGCGCCGGCAGGAAGCCCTTGGCCGGGACGACGAACCCGCCCTCGCCCTGGATCGGCTCGATGACGATGCAGGAGAGGTTGGCGGCGCCGACCTGCTTCTCGAGCACGTCGATGGCGCGGGCGGCCGCCTGCTCGCCGGTCAGGCCGTCGCGCAGCGGGTAGGACATCGGTGCGCGGTAGACCTCGCCGGCGAACGGACCGAAGCCGTTCTTGTACGGCATGTTCTTCGCGGTCATCGCCATCGTCAGGTTGGTGCGGCCGTGGTACGCGTGGTCGAAGACGGCAACCGCGTCGCGGCCCGTGGCCACGCGTGCGATCTTGACGGCGTTCTCGACGGCCTCGGCGCCGGAGTTGAAGAGCGCCGACTTCTTGGCGTGGTCGCCGGGGGTGACCTCGGCGAGCGCGGCGCAGACGTCCACGTAGCCGTCGTACGGCGTGACCATGAAGCAGGTGTGCGTGAACGCGGCGACCTGCGCCTGCACGTTGCGGACGACCGCGGGTGCCGAGTTGCCCACAGAGGTCACGGCGATGCCGGAGCCGAGGTCGATCAGGTGGTTGTCGTCGACGTCGACGAGGATCCCGCCGCCGGCCTCGGTGATGAAGACCGGCAGGGTCGTCCCCACGCCGTCGGCGACGTGGGCCTTCTTGCGGTCCAGCCGCTCCAGCGAACGGGGACCGGGGATCGCGGTGACGAGACGACGCTCCTGCTCGATGCTCATGACCGGAGCCTAATGCGGGAGACTGGACCGGTGAGAGATGTGGTGGTCCTCGGCAGCACGGGCTCGATCGGCACCCAGGCGCTCGAGCTGGTCCGGGCCAACCCGGACCGCTTCCGGGTCGTCGGCCTGACCGCCGGCGGCGCCAATCGCGAGCTCTTCGACGCGCAGGTGGCCGAGTTCAAGCCGGCGTACGCCGGGCTGTTCTCCGGGCTGGGCGAGGAGGCCTCGACCGAGGCCGCGAGTCGCGACTGCGACGTGGTGCTGAACGGCATCACCGGCGCCGTCGGCCTGCGCCCCACGCTTGCCGCGCTGGACGCCGGCAACACGCTCGCGCTGGCCAACAAGGAGTCGCTGATCATGGGCGGCTCACTGGTGCTCGACCGCGCCAAGCCGGGCCAGATCGTCCCGGTCGACTCCGAGCACAGCGCGCTCGCCCAGTGCCTGCGTGGCGGCAGCCCCGAGGAGGTACGCCGGCTGGTGCTGACCGCCAGTGGTGGGCCGTTCCGGGGCCGCACCCGCGAGGAGCTCGCGGAGGTGACCGTCGAGCAGGCGCTCGCGCACCCCACCTGGGCGATGGGGCCGGTCGTCACGATCAACTCGGCGACCCTGGTCAACAAGGGCCTGGAGGTGATCGAGGCGCATCTGCTCTTCGGCATCCCGTTCGACCGGATCGAGGTCGTGGTGCACCCGACCAGCGTCGTGCACTCGATGGTGGAGTTCGTCGACGGCTCGACGCTGGTGCAGGCCAGCCCGCCGACCATGCTGATCCCGATCGCCCTCGGCCTCGCGTGGCCCGACCGGGTGCCCGACACCGCGCCGCCGGTCGACTGGACCCGTCCGGAGACCTGGGAGTTCTTCCCGCTGGACGATGACGCCTTCCCGGCCGTGGCGCTGGCTCGTGCCGCGGGGGAGCGCGGGGGCACGGCCCCGGCCGTGTACAACGCGGCGAACGAGGCGTGCGTCGACGCCTTCCGCAACGGCCGGCTCGCCTTCAACGACATCGTGACAACGGTTCAGGCTGTTCTCAGCGACCACGACGTACCCTCTGAGGGGCAGTCGATGACCGTCGAGGACGTCCTCGCGGCCGACGCCTGGGCGCGCGCTGCTGCCGTGGAGAGGATCGAAGGAACCCGATGACCGGCTTGTTCTACCTGCTGGGTGTGGTGATCTTCGTGGTCGCCATCCTGGCCTCGATCGGCCTCCACGAGCTCGGCCACATGATCCCGGCGAAGAAGTTCGGCGGGAAGGTGACGCAGTACTTCATCGGCTTCGGCCCGACCGTGTGGAGCAAGCAGGTCGGCGAGACCGAGTACGGCGTGAAGGCGATCCCGCTCGGCGGCTACGTCAAGATCGTCGGGATGCTCCCGCCGGGCGCCGCGGACCTGGCCGACGAGGTGTCCCTCGACGAGCGGGGCAACCAGGTCGTCAAGGTCCGCAAGTCCAACACCGGCATGTTCACGCAGCTCATCTCGGACGCCCGCGCGGCCGAGTGGGAGACGATCAAGCCCGAGGACTCCGACCGGCTCTTCTACAAGATGGCGTGGTGGAAGAAGGTCATCGTGATGGCCGGCGGGCCGACGGTGAACCTGCTGATCGCGTTCTTCATCTTCGCCGGCGTGTTCGCGACGTACGGCAACCCCAGCGAGGCCAAGCCCTACAGCCCGGTGGTCGACGAGGTCGTCGACTGCGTACTGCCGGCCAGCGAGCTGGCCCGCTCCTGCACGCCCACCGACCCGGTCGCGCCCGCGAAGGCCGCCGGCATCGAGAAGGGTGACCGGATCGTCTCCTTCAACGGGGTGCCGTTCACGACCTGGGAGGCGATGCAGGACCAGATCCGCGCCAACGAGGACGGCGCCGCCACGATCGTCGTCGAGCGCGACGGCAAGGAGCTGAGCCTCTCCACCAACACCACCGTGACCGCCCGGCCGACCTCCCTGACCGACGACAAGCTGACCCAGGTCGGGTTCCTGGGCGTCAGCCCGACGTTCACCGGCCTGATGACCGGCGGTCCGGTCTACACGATCGAGCAGATGGGCGGGATGACCAAGGACACGGTCGTCGCCCTCGGCACCCTGCCGCAGAAGGTCTGGGGCGTCGCCGAGGCGATCGTCGGAGTGCACCCGCGCGACCCCAACGGACCGGTGAGCATCGTCGGTGGCGGCCGGTTCGCCGGCGAGACGGTCTCCAAGGAGGACTTCCCGGTCAAGGAGAAGGCCGTCTTCCTGCTGATGCTGGTCGCCGGCTTCAACTTCTTCATCGGCATGTTCAACTTCATCCCG
>Ga0190274_10000296_pt1 | contig 31262 bp, 19 predicted proteins | sample Popmic531T_FD_133002 | JGI IMG/M metagenome (GOLD analysis project Ga0190274, IMG submission 133002) | Populus adjacent soil microbial communities from riparian zone of Yellowstone River, Montana, USA - 531 T | ecosystem: Environmental > Terrestrial > Soil > Riparian zone | place: USA: Montana... | reverse complement strand
TGCAGCCGAGCAGGCGGTCGGCGCCCGGGCCGGTGTTGAGGGCGTAGACGCAGACCGGCTGCGGCCCCGACTTCACGGTCGGGAAGCTGACGTCGAAGCCGTGCCCCGATCCCGCCAGCCGGTACTTGGCGCCGACGTCGAGCCGGGCCAGGGTGGCGACGGTGCCGAGGTCCTGCTGCAGCGCCCCCGGCGCCCCGGGACGGCCGCCGACGTAGACGCGGATCGCCAGCGGTTGCGTCGGCGCGTCGCGGTCCAGCGCCCAGCCGCGCACCCGCAGCTGCCCGGGCACGGGCGAGCCGACGAAGTCCAGCGAGCCGATCGGGTCGCCCCCTTCGGCCGTCGGCGCGGCGGTGCCGACGGTGGCGCCGTCGACGTAGTTGTTGTCGATGTTGATCGTGGTGCCGCCGTAGGCCTCGTCGTGGCCGCCGCGGTACTGGTGGATGCGCTGGTGCCCGGCCCAGGCGCTGGCGGGGAGGTAGGCGGAGGCGGCGTTGGCCTGGCCGTTCCAGTCGGCGATCCAGATGTCGTCGGGCTGGACGTAGCCAGTGCCGATCTCGTCGACGAGATCGGCGATCCCGGAGGCGCCGCTGCTGTAGACGCCGGAGACGTAGCCGAGCGAGTGCAGCTTTTCGGTCCAGGCCTCGAGGAAGGCGAGGGTGGCGGCGGTGGCGCTGGAGGTGCGCGAGTAGGACTCCATGTCGAAGTAGATCGGGCTGCCGGGCCCGATTGCGATCGCCGCCGCCTGGGCGACCGCGTCGGTCGCCGCCGCGACTCCCTGGGCGGTCGCCTGGCCGGCGCTGAGCTTGGCGCAGCTGGAGCAGCTGCTGGTCGGCGCCTGCAGCCCCACATAAGTGGGGATCAGGTGCCAGCCGGCGGTGGTCTGGGCGCTGACCCAGCCGGCGGTCAGGTTCGGCTGCGAGCAGGCGCGGTTGGCGCCGCCGATGTAGACGCCGATGCCGCGGTAGGGCGAGGAGCCCCAGGCCGCCATCGCCCGCGAGGACGGGGCGGCGCAGGCGTCGAAGCCGAGGCCGGTGAAGACGGAGCCGCCGGCCGAGGCGGTGGCGATCCGGTGGGCCGGGGTCGGCAGCGCCGAGGTCGAGGCGCGAGCGGCCGCACGCGGCTCGACCAGGATCGCCCGCCGGCGCCCGAGCGTCGCGTCGGCCGGGCAGCGCTGGTCAGCGCCGGGCCTGCCCAGATAGACCGCGCGGCGGTCGAGCCGCACGCACATCCGCGGGTGCTCGCTGAGCCGGTAGACCGGCCACGAACGCGGCACCTCGACCCTCTGGCCGTCGAAGTGGATGGCGCGCGCCGAGGCGCCGGCAGGGCTCAGGGCGCTTGCCCCGCAGACCAGCAGCGCCAGCGCGCAGGTGAAGGCGGCGCGGGCGAGTGGAGCGGGACCACGCGGTGGCCGGTCGACTCGTCTGCTCATTCGCTGCACTCTCGGTACAACAGGGTCGAACCCCCCGAAGTTGCCCTGGGACGGGCGGAACCTTGCAGTCATGCCGCCCACCCTGTAGCGGTGTCGCAGGCTCGAACCCCGCTCGGGGTACTTCCTCGCCCTCCCGACGATCATCCGTCGTCTTCATGAATCGCTCTGTTTCCCGACGACCGCCTGCTATCCCGCCCGGTCTCGCGGACCCCTCTTCTTTGCGTCCAAGAACATTTTCGTTCGTTTCAGAAACAGTCTCTTGCATTTGTGAACGAACTCGGCTACAGTTCCCAATCGCAGCGCCGGTGCAGCAGGGGAGAGCACCGCAGGGAATCCACAGGGAACGAGCCTCCGGGAAGGGCTCAAGGGACAAGGAGAGCAATACGTGAGATCGCCGACGGGACCGGTATCCAGCTTCGCTACCAGCGGCAGCGCGGTAGTCGACGCCCGGACACAACGCCCCTTCCTCCCACAGCCTTCAGCCACCTTCCACCTAGCAGCACCCGCCACGAGCCCCAGGGCCCGTGCCGGCCTGATTGATCGCTCACCCCGGCCCGGCGTTGGGAGCGCCAGGCCGGCTTCAACAAGGCCGGCCGGGCCAATCCCGGCGGGCATCACACAAGGAGAAAGAGACAGATGATCTCTCGTATGCGCGAGAACTTCGGCGCGGCCGGTCTGGTCGTGGCGATCGTGGCGCTTGTCGCCGCATTGGCCGGCGGCGCGATCGCCGCCAACGGCGGTGGTGCCGCCACCGCTTCCAAGGGCAAGGCAGGACCCCGCGGCAAAACCGGCAAAACCGGACCGGCAGGGCCGGCAGGGCCAGCAGGGCCGCAGGGTACGGCCGGCGCCACCGGCAAAGAAGGCTCCAACGGCACGAACGGGACCAACGGCGCCCCGGGGGCTCCCGGTGACGATGGCGAAAGCGTCGTCGCCGAACCGGCGAGCGCCGCGGACTGTCCGGCAGGGGGCACGACGTTTTCGGTCGGTGCCACGGAAGAAACGGTATGCAGCGGCGAGGAAGGTCCACAGGGTCCTCCCGGACCGATCACCAACGAACCGGTGCCCGCTGGGATGACGATGTCCGGCTTGGCAAGCTTTGCTCGTCCCGCCAGTGGTGGCTTGGCCCACACCACTATTACCTTCCCGTACCGACTATCTAACCCGTTCGCACTTTTCACCGAAACGATCAGCGTAGGGAAATACAAGGTCGTGCCAACCGCTGAAGCGGAAACGCCCGGCGCCGTTGCCGGCTGCCCCGGCACGTTCAGCGATCCACGTGCCGAATCGAAGTACTTCTGCTGGTATCTCTCGGAATGGGTGAATTTAGCGTCTAACGCAATGACGCCCTCCGCAGATTTTTCAGCATTCTCGAAATCCGGCATTGGGTTTTATGCCTACGTTGAAGATCCAGCAGATGTGAACAAACTCGATGAATCAAATGGATACGCGGCCTGGGCGTACCAGCCGTAGCGAACTAACTCAGAAGCAAGGGCTCAAGCGGACATCCCGCTTGAGCCCTTGTCAAGTACCAACTACCAGCCGTCCGGACCGGGAACCAAATATGAACTGCCATGGATCCACCATGACATCGCACCTTGTGGCTAAGCTTGGCTTCCAAGCCGAGGCGAGGCTGAGGCGCCTGGGGTCTCTGGCACTCGCAGTTGCCGCACTGATGGTTCTCGCATCCGGCGTCACGTCTGCTTCCGCGGCCTTCCTCCACCCTCACGAGAGTGAAGTGTTCGGACCCGATGGCACGGCGTCCTCGGGCGGCTTCGGTGGCGGAACCGTTGAGGGGATCAGGTTTGATCAAACAAACAAGCGCCTCTACGTGCTTCGCCGCCTCTACGATGAAGCCGGTGGCCCTCCGACTCAAATTCCCCGGGGCATCTATGGGTTTGACATGTCAGCGCCCGGCACCCATATCCCGCTCTCCGGCAGCTTTCCCATCCCGATCCTCGCACCAACCTTTACGCCGTTTTTTGCCGTCGATGAAACTGAAGGGAATATCTATTACGTAGATGACGGGAGCTACGGGAAAAGTCCCCCTGGGACGCTTTACGGGTTCGATTCCTCTGGAGCCCCGCTCGGGGGGGCCTTCCCGGTGCCTCTGTCGCGCATAGCTGAAGATGAAACCGTCGAACCATTGAGAGTTGAAGATGGGACAGTCGACCCATTGGGGTACTTGTGGCTAAAAAGTGCTGTCGGGAAAAATTTCTACAAATACAGCCCTAGTGGAGCTTTAATATCTTCGATCGAACTCGACGCCGTAGAAACGGTCTTTGACAGATTTACCGGAGATGTATGGGCGCTACGCTATTTCGGCGAAGAGGGTGTAGTCATTCGACTGACGGCCTCCAGCGATTACACTGAATACGACCATCGATTCCCTGTTCCCAGCCCGTTCTTTAACACGGGAGAAATGGCAGTTGACGCCAAGCACGGCATCGTCTATCTCACCCCCAACTATGGCAGTGAAATTTTTGCCTATAACGAAACCGGTGGACTCGTGGAGACCCTTTCGGTGGGAGAAGAATTTCCAGACTTCTTGGGCAAAAACGCGACGACCCTGGCGGTTAATGAAGAGACCGGAGAAATTTACTACGTCAATAGGGGTCTCTTTCTGGAAGGTGCGCCAGTCCACGTCTGGAAAGGCGTCGTCGTCCCCGACGTAACTACCGGCCCGCCCTCCAACGTCGACCACACCAGCATCGCCGTGACCGGCCACCTTGATCTCGCGGGTGGCCCGAACGTAACCAGCTGCAAATTCGAATATGGGACCGACGTCACCTACGGCCTCGGTTCTGTGCCTTGCGCGCCAAGTGCCAGTCCGGGATCGCCGATCACTTCTGCAACGGACGTGGAAGCAGAAATCCCAGGCCTGACCACCGGCACCGAGTATCACTATCGCCTCGTCGCCTCTAACTCTAACGGGACCAACGTCGGCAATGACGAAATGGCGATCGCCCAGCCGTCGCTCGTCAAAACCGGCGCGGCAAGCGAAGTCCAGCGCGCCGCCGCCACTCTGAACGGCACGGTGGACCCCGAAGGCCTCGAAACCACCTTCTACTTCCAGTACGGCAAGACCAGGAACTACGGGCAGCTCTCGGATCCCGAACCCGGAATAGGCGTTGGCACCACGGCGCCTAGTGCCCAGCCGGTCGGCAAGCCGATATCGGGCCTCGAGCCGGGCGCGACCTATCACTACCGCCTTGTTGCGATCAACGCCAAGGGGACTTCCTACGGGGTGGACCGAACCTTCACGACGAGCCCGGCGGTGAAGCACCTCGGCACCGATCCGGCGACGAGCGTCGGCCGTGGGACGGCTGCTCTGCACGGGACGCTCGACCCCGACGGGCTGGAAACCGAGTTTTATTTCGAGTGGGGCACCTCCAAACGCTACGGGCAGAGCTCGGCCATCCCTCCAGGTGCCGACCTCGGTACCACCACGCCCGGCGACATCCAGCGTGGCTTCGTGGCCGAAGGGCTGAGACCGGCGACGACCTACCACTACCGGATCGTCGCCAGCAACCCCACTTATGGAACTACCCTCGGCAACGACCGCACCTTCACGACCCTGCCGGCGGTGGCAGGGATATTCACTGACCCGGCGACGGACGTGCAACTGAGGAGCGCGACCCTGAACGGGAGGCTCGACCCCGACGGCCTCGCGACCACCTTCTACTTCGATTGGGGCAAGACATCGTCCTACGGGCACACCACCACTGCTCCTCCCGGCGTGGATGTTGGCAGCTCGGATCCCGGTAGTGCGGAGCTGGCAGCAGGCCTAACGGAACTAGAGCCCGGAACCACTTACCACTACCGCCTGGTCGCCCACAACTCCTTTGGAACGACCTTCGGGCTGGATCGAAGCTTCGCGACGCCGGCGCCGCCCTCGATCGAAGGAGTCTTCAGCGCCAACGTCAGCGCCAAAGGTGCCGACCTGAAGGCGAGGATCAACCCCAATGGCTCGGAGCCTAGCTTCCAAACCACCTACCGCTTCGAATACGGGGCGACCTCCGGCTATGGCTCCACCGCACCTGTACCCGACGGTCTGCTCGCTCCAGCTACTTCCGGGCAGAGCGTCACCGCTTCGTTGAGCGGTCTGCAGGAAGTCACCTATCACTTCCGCCTGGTGGCCGAAAACGATTGGGGCACGACGACCAGCGAAGACCAGACCTTCAACTTCAACCCGCCGAGCTGCCCCAATGCCGCCGTGCGCCAGCAGACGGGAGCCGCCTACCTACCCGACTGTCGCGCCTATGAGCTGGCCTCCCCTGCGCGCACCGGCGGCGCCAGCCTGTCGTTCTTCGGCCCCACCTCACCGTATGCCGCCAACCGGTTGGCCTTCACCGGCGCCGTCAACGCAATCCCCGGGGCGGGGGACCCGCCGAACGTTGACCTGCGCGGTGACCTCTACGTGGCGAGCCGCACCGCCAGCGGCTGGCACACCCATTACGTTGGCCTGGCGGGGAACGAGACCTTCGGCCAGGGCGCTGCACCTGACACTGAAGTATACGGCCCCGCCGGGATGCCCGCCGACCTCAACCTGAACAAGTTCCTGACCTGGCGGCGGGCATCGAATGGGATCCGTTCCTACGCCCCCTACCTCTGGGACAACGAAGGCAGCGCCCTCGGCCGCCTGCCGACCAATCTCGAAGAAGTTCCCGGCGGCTCGGATCCGATTTCCGCCGGTGGCTTCGTCGGTGCGATCAAGCCCTCTCCCGACTTCAGCCACTACGTCTTTTCCTCGCGCAACCTTACCTTCGCTCCAGGTGGGCAGACCAACGCGCCGGGGTCTGTTTACGACAACAACATTGCGGCGAGAACGGTGGCCATCGTCTCCAAGACCGCCGCCGGCACTGACATCCCCCAGGACGCGAGCGCAGGGGGATCGGATGAGTACGTTCGCGTCCCCGCCGTCTCCAAAGACGGCTCCCACATCCTAATGTCGACCGAAGCCCCTGGTGGGACCACCCACCTCTATATGCGGGTCGACGATGCTGTCAGCTACGACATCTCTCTCGGCGAGGACCAGGAAAACCATGGCGTCCACTTCGACGGCATGACCGAAGACGGCTCGGCCGTCTACTTCACCACCGCAGCCCGGATGAGCGCCGATGACCATGACTCCAGCATCGACCTCTACCGCTGGGCTGAGAACGGCGGCGCCCCCCAGCTGAACCGCCTCTCCCAGGGAATCGGAGGCTCCGGTGACAGTGACAGCTGCAATCCCGGCTGGATTGCCTCCTGCGGAGTGGAAGTGGTGCCGACCGATAACCATTTCGTCTTTGCTTTGGGCTTTGCAACCTCTAAATACCAGCCGATCGACACCGCCCTGGGAGCGCAAAGCGGCGACATCTACTTCTATTCCCCCGAGGAGCTGGAGGGAGCTCGGGGGGTGCCGGGCAAACGCAACCTCTACCTCTGGCATTCGGGCGTTGTTCACCACGTGGCGACCCTGGATGCGCTGGGCCCGGCCGAACGAATCAACGTCTCCCCCGATGGCACCCACATGGCGTTCATCACCAAGACCAAGATCGGTGCCTATGACAATGCCGGGCAGACCGAGATGCTCACCTACGACCCGGCTGCCCGTGCATTGCTCTGTGTCTCCTGCAAGGCCGATGGCAGCCCTCCGGCAAGCGACGTACAGGGCTCCCAGAATGGCATCTTCCTCACCGACGATGGGCGCGCCTTCTTCGCCACCGCCGACGCCTTGGTCCCGCGCGATGCCAACGGCATCTCCGACGTCTATGAGTACGTCGACGGCAGCGCCAGCCTGATCAGCACCGGCACCGGTGACGACGGCGGCAGCAAAGGCCGTGAAATTGGCCTGGTCGGGGTCAGCGCCAACGGGACCGACGCCTTCATCTCGACCTACCAGACGCTCGTTGCCGAAGACGAGAACGGACCCTTCTACAAGTTCTACGACGCCCGTGTCAACGGGGGGTTCCCGTTCAGCAAGCCTGCGGCGCCCTGTGCTGCTGCCGACGAGTGCCACGGAGACGGAAGTGCAATACCGGTCGGCGGGCAGGTTGGCTCGGGCGCAAACCTTGGTCCCAGCGGCAATGTCACGAGCGCCTCGAAGCGCAAGGCCCACAAGCACAAAAAGCGCCGCGCCCATCACCGCAAGACAAAGCGCCACCGCGGGAAGGGTCGGCGATGAGGATCGGTTTACGCCAGCACGCTGGCCTCGCGACGGTGATCGGCTCGATGGCGGCAATTCTTTTGCTTGGGTCGATCGTCGATTCGGCGAGCGCCAAGTCGACGGTCTTCTCATTTACCAACACCCCCTCGACGACGCAAGCCGGAGCCCACCCCGACGTGATCACTACCTTCGAGCTGGGCAACCGGTCAAACCAGGGGCCGGTGCCACCCTGCGAATGCAACGATCCCAGGGATGTAAGTATCCACACCCCAGCTGGAGTGATTGCCAACCCGCACGCGGTTGCGGTCTGCACCGCGGCGGAGCTTTCGACGGTCGCCTGCCCGCCGGACTCCCAGGCCGGCTTCGTGATCCTCAAGCTCGCCAGCTGGGGCGTCGTGCCTCTCTATCGGACCGTGCCCCAGGCCGGTCAGGCGGCGCTGTTTGCCTTCTTGGCGCCCCTTCCTGCGGTGATCCCCCAGTACTTGGCGGTCAACGCCCGCACCGGCGGCGACTACGGCTTGGATTTCAAGATCCAGGGGATCGTCCACGTGGTGGACTCGCCCTTCCTCGCCAACGTCTTCTGGGGAGTGCCGGGCAGCCCTGGCCATGACGTTGCCCGCTTTGGCGCCGGCGAGAAAAACCTGAGTTGCCAAGCGAACCCGCTCGACTCGCTCACACACGACGTCCTCCCGGGAGATTGTGTGCTCGAAACGACCGACGTGAACGCCCACCCTGGCAAAAAGGAACCACACGCCTCCTCGCTGCCGGTGGTGCCCTTCGTCCAGGCTCCCACCACCTGCGTCGGCCCGCTGTCTTCCTCGATCGAAACTCTCGCCTACGACCACGAGACCGACAGCGCCACCGCCCCCTGGCCGGCCACCACCGGCTGCGACAAGCTGAGCTTTGATCCCAGCCTCTCCGCTGCCCCGACGACCACCCAGACCGACTCGGCCTCCGGTCTTGCCGTCGACCTCAAGGTCCCCCAATACGAGGATCCGGCAACTCCCTCGCCCTCGGAGATCAGGGCCACCACCGTGACCCTGCCACCGGGCTTTTCGATCAACCCCAACGCCGCCGACGGCAAGCTCTCCTGCTCAGACGCGCAGGCCAACTTCGGCAACGAAGAAGCGGCCAACTGCCCGGAGTTCGCCAAGATCGGCACCACCAGCCTCGAAAGTTCCGCCCTGCCGGGCCCCATCCCCGGCTACATCTACCTCGGCGAGCCCAAGCCCGGCGACCGCTACCGGATCGTCCTCACCGCCTCCGGCTTCGGCACCAACGTCAAAATCGCCGGCTCGGTCCGCCCCGATCCCAACACCGGACAGCTCCTCACCGCCTTCGAAAACCTCCCCCAGGCTCCCTTCCAGGATTTCAACCTGCACTTCTTCGGCTCCGAGCGTGGCCTCTTGGCAACGCCCACCCAGTGCGGCACCTACGCCGTCCACACCACCTTCACCCCCTGGGCCGCCGAGCTCTCCGATCAGACCTCGACCCAGTTCTTCACGCTCGATTCCGGCCCCGGAGGAAAGCCCTGTCCGGGTGGCCCCCGTCCCTTTGGCCCGAGTATGCAAGCCGGAGTCGCCGACAACACCGCCGCCACCCACAGCCCCTTCTCACTCAACATTGCCCGCCCCGACGGCGATCAGAACCTCACTGGCCTGACGGTCAAGACCCCACCCGGCTTCACCGCCACCCTCAAGGGCATCCCCTACTGTCCCGAGGCCCAGGTCGCCTCCCTCGCCGTCCTCGGCTACTCGGGGCTGACCGAGCAAAGCTCCCCCGCCTGCCCGTCTTCCAGCCAGGTCGGCAGCGCCGTAGCCGGTGCTGGTGCCGGTACCCACCCCCTCTACGTCAACGGCAAGGTCTACCTCGCCGGCCCCTACAAGGGCGCCCCCCTCAGCCTCCTGGTCACCATCCCCGCCGTCTCAGGCCCATATGACCTCGGCACCGTCGCGGTCAGGGTCGCCCTGGCTGTCGATCAGACCAGCGCCCAGGTAACCGCCAGCGCCGATCCCCTGCCCCGGATCCTCGAGGGCGTCCCCCTCAGGACCCGCTCCATCGCAGTCGACCTCAATCGCCCGAACTTCGCCCTCAACCCGACCAACTGCGATCCCCTCTCAGTCAATGCCACCGTCTCGGGCTCAGAAGGCGCCAGCGCCAGCCTCTCCTCCCACTTCCAGGTCGCCAACTGCGCCGATTTGTCTTTTGCCCCCCGCCTCGCCCTCTCCCTCAGAGGCCCCACTAAGCGCACCGCTCACCCCGCGCTTACCGCCCGCCTCTCCTACCCCAGGGGCGGTGCTCACGCCAACATCAAGACGACGCAGGTCACTTTGCCCCATTCGGAGTTCCTCGACACCGCCCACATCAACGCCCCCTGCACCCGAGTGCAGTTCGCCGCCAGCCAGTGCCCGGCGCTCTCTCGGGTCGGCAGCGCCAAGGTCGGCACCCCGCTGCTCGACCAGCCCCTGCAGGGAGCCGTCTACCTGCGCACCTCCACCCACAACCTGCCGGACCTGGTCGTCGACCTGCGTGGCCAGTTCCACGTCGTCTTGGTCGGTCGCGTCGACACCGTCAAGGAACGGACCCGGACCAGTTTTGAAGCCGTCCCCGACGTCCCCGTCTCCACCTTCACCCTGAGCCTCTACGGCGGCAAGAAGGGCCTCTTGGTCAACAGCGCGAGCCTATGCGCCGCCCCGCAGAAGGCGCTGGTCCGCTTCAGCGGCCAAAACCGCAAGGCGGTCAACAAGAGCACGACGATCCAGACCTCCTGCGGAAAGCAGCGCAAGGCCAAGCAAAAGCGCCATCGGCGATCCTCGAGTCGGAGCGGAGGGGTGCGCTGATGCTCAACCGCAAAGCCAAGTGGCTATGCCTGGGGATTCTTTCAGCATGCGCCCTGTCGAGCTTGCCGAGCGTCGCCCAGGCTGAAATCTCCTACCTGAGCAGCTTTGGTGGGGCGGGAGTTGCGGCCGGAAAACTCACCACCCCCGCCGGCATCGCGATCAACGACACCAGCGGCGACGTCTATGTGGTCGACCGCGCCAGTAACCGCATCGAGCAGTTCAGCGCCGCTGGCGCCTTCATCCGCGCTTGGGGCTATGACGTCGTCGCCTCGGGCGCCGACGACAAATCGCTCGCCAACGAGGTCGCCGAAGTCCGCATCCGCGCCACCTCGGGCTCCTTCGCCCTGGTCTTCAAAGGCGAGGAAACCGCCCAGTTGCCCTTCGACGCCGGTGCCGGCGAAGTGCAGAGCGCCCTCAACGGCCTTGCCACGATCGGCGAAGGCGGCGGCTCGGTTGCGGTCAGCGGCGGTCCAGGCAACGCCAGCGGGGCCGATCCCTATGTAGTCACCTTCGACGGCAGTCCCCTGGCCGGTGCCGACCTCGAACTGGGGATCGAGCCAAGCGGGCTCGGAGTTCCTACGGGGACTCAGCTGAGCTGCGAGGGGGGGCCGAGCGTGAAAAAAGAAATCTTCGATCCAGCCCCGGCGGAATCCTTCGCCTACCGATGGCTTGCCAACGGCATCCCGGTTCCCGGCGCCACCGCGGCCACCTTCATCCCTGGCCCCGGTGAGGCTGGCAAGGCGATCCAGTGCGAGGCGACGGCAAGCTTCGGGGCGGTGAAGACGATGGCCACCAGCCACCCCTACGTCCTCGCCTCGCCGGCCTCCTCGCCGCTGCCGCCGTTGGGACCGGCGTCCCTCGCCGCTCCGACCGGGACCGCGATCCTCGAAAGCGCCGGCGGCGTGCCGCTTGCCTGCGATGCCGGTAGTTGGAGCAGAGGCCCGGAAACCTTCACCTACCAGTGGTACCGCAACGGGGTCGCGATCGGGACCCCGACCACCACCGCGGCGAGCAGCGACGAATACCTGCCGAGCCAGAGCGATCTGGCAACCAAAGCGGTCTTCCAGTGCGCCGTCACCGGCCACAACGCCGGCGGCTCGAGCACGACGATCAGCAGATTCCTGCCGACCAGCCCCGAACAAAAACAACCGGTTGTTCAGGACGCCAGCGCCGTCGTCACCACCACCTTCGCCGCCACCTCGAAGGTCCTCACCCGCACCAACGGCGGAGCCGTCTTCGAGGTCTGCAAAGCAACCGTCGACACCTGCAAGGCCGGGGTGGCGGGCGCCGGAATCGGCCAGCTGAGCAAACCGCGCAGCATTGCCGTCGACAGCTCGCCGAGCGGGGGAGGGGCTGTCTATGTGAGGGACGACGCCAGCCCGCGAGTGCAGAAGTTCAGCGCCGGAGGAGCCCCGATCCTGATGATCGGAGGGGGGGTGGACCAGACCACCGACGGCGACGTCTGCACCGTCGCTTCGGGCGATATCTGCGGGCCCGGGGTACTCGACAAAAAAGGCAGCCCGACGGCGTTTGGGGGAATGCCGAACGGAGGAGCCTTCGCCGAACTGGGCAACGAGCTTGCGGCCGACCCTGCCGGCAACCTCTACGTTGGCGATCCGCGGATCGAAGGCGACCCGGTCCGCCACAGGATCCAAAAGTTCGATCCCTCCGGCAGCTTTCTCTCACAAGCCAAGGTCCCGAGCTTTGGGGGCAAGCCGATCTCGATTGCCGCTGATTCCACCCAGCGTGTCTACGCATCGCTGACGGGTGACCAGGCCGCAGTGGAGCGGTTTTCAGCGGCCGAATTCAACGCCGACGGTTCCGGGGCCCTGAGGCCGGGAAATATCTTGGACGACGACGGTCTTCCCGAACAGCTGGCGATCGATCCGCGTAATGACAGATTGCTCGCCTCGGGGCAGAGCAACTCAGAAACCGTCTCAGCGTGTGGAGGGCCGGCGGTGGGGGGTAGGGCGATCTTGGAGTTCGATCCCAACCAAAATCAGATCGACTGCTCCATCCCCACCGGCCAAGGGGCGCTGCCGCAGGTCACCGGCATGGCGGTCTCCAAAGCCGGCCTGCTCTACGCCGCCGTTGGCTCGGCGAACGTCATCAAGGTCTTCCAACTGCCGACCTCGGCTGCTCCCCAGATCTCCTCTCAGTCGGCGAGAGAAATCACCACCGAAACCGCCCGCGTCCACGGCGAAATCAACCCCGGCTTCGAGGACACCGCCTACCGGGTCGAATACGGGCCCGAAAAATGCGCCAACCATCCCTGCCAAGCGGTTGACGGCGGCACCCTCCACGGCCTCAAGTTCACCGACGGCGCCACCCAGATCTCCGGCCTTGCCCCCAGCACCACCTACCACTACCGCGTCGTCGCCGAAAACAAACTCGGCACCGTCAAAGGTCCCGACCGCACCTTCACCACCTTCGCCCTGGTCGACCTCCTCAACGACCCCTGTCCCAACGCCCTGGCTCGCAAGCAGACCAAGACCGCCGGCCTCTTGGACTGCCGCGCCTATGAGCTGGCCTCGGCCGCTTCCACGGGCGGCTATGACGTCGAGTCGGACTTGGTCCCCGGCCAGTCGCCCTTCGAGGCCTACCCCGACGCCCAGGGCAAGCTCCTCTACGGTGTCCACGAAGGCGGCATCCCGGGGACCGGCAGCCCGACCAACAGGGGCCTCGACCCCTACGTCGCCACCCGCGGCAAAGACGGCCGCTGGGCGACCGGCTACCTCGGCATCCCCGCCGACAACCCGTTCGCCACCGCACCCTTCTCCTCGACCCTGGCCGGCGCGGACTCTTCCCTCGCCACTCTCGCCTTCTCGGGCCATGGGATCTGCAGTCCCTGCTTCGCCGACGGCTCCGCCGGCATCCCGGTCCACCTCCCGGGCGGAGAGCTGGTTCAGGGCATGGCGGGCTCTTTCTCGCATCCGAGCGCCCAGCCCGACGGCCAGATCGCCAAACCGCTCTCGGCCAACGGCGAACACCTGATCTTCGGCTCGACCTCACGCTTCGCCGAAGGGGGCAACGAAGAGACCGGCGATGTCTCGATCTATGACCGCAACCTGAGAACCGGCGAGACTCACGTCGTCTCAAACTCCCCCGAAGGCGAAGACTTCCCCGATCCCCTGTCCTGCCTGCAGGGTGTCGGCGCCTGTCACTCGCCCGCCAACCCCAACGGGATCGCTGAGCTCGACATCTCAAGCGACGGCTCCCGCATCCTCTTGGGCCAAAAGGTCGCAACCGACGCCAAGGGCAACGCCCGCTGGCACCTCTACCTGAATCTCAACGATTCGGTCCGCTCTATCGACCTTGCCCCCGCCACTGTCTCTGGCGCTTCCTTCAACGGCATGACGAAAGACGCCACCAAGTTCTTCTTCACGACCACCGACAAACTGCTCGGCACCGACGAAGACGAAAGCGCCGATATCTATGCGGCCGAAGTCGACCAGGGAGGCGCCTTCAGCCTGCGCCTGGTCTCGGTCAAATCGAGCGGCGCCCCCTCCAACTCCGACGCCTGCACCCCGGCTGGGGAACCGGCTTCCTGGAACGCCGCCGCCGGCGATGGCAAATGCGGCGCCCTGGCCTTTGCCGGCGGTGCCGGAGTCGCCTCTGGCGACGGCAGCCTCTACTTCCTCAGCCCCGAGAAACTCGATGGCACCAAAGGCACCCTGAACCAGCCCAACCTCTACCTGACCGCCCCCGGCCAACCCCCCCGCTTCATCGCCACGATCGACACCTCCGTCGGCAAGCCGCCGGCCTCGGGTCCCATCCACCCGCTGCTCGACGCAGACTTCGCCGACACCGCCTATGAAGCGGTGCAGGCATTGACGCTCGACCAATCCAACGGCGACCTCTACGCTCTCGACGCTGGCGATGGCACCGTGTACCGCTACAAGGCAAACGGCGAACCGCGCGACTTCACCGCGGGCCCCCACGAAGCCAATCGGCTGAGTGGCTTTACCTTCGCCAGCCCCTCCGCCGCACAGGTGGCGATCGACAACTCCCCGAGCGCCCTCGCCGGTGACATCTACCTCGCCTCCGAAGCCGGGGTCAGCGTCTTTGCCCCCTCCGGGGAAGCGCTTGGCACCCTCAACGGATCGGGCACCAAAAACGGCGCCTTCGGCGCCGCATGCGGCGTCGCCGTCGACCAATCCAGCGGCACCCTCTACGTCGCCGACGCCGGTGGCTTCATCTGGCGCTATGCCCCCAACAGCCCCACGCTCCCCCTCACCGATGCTGACTACACCGTCACCGGGCTCGCCCCTCAGGGAATTCAGCCATGCGCGGTTGCGGCCGACTCCGCCGGGCACGTCTACGCCTCCCAGGCCTCCGACGGTCCGGTAAGGAGATTCGTCTCGGTCTCCTTCGTCACCGGCACCCCTCCCAACACCGCCGGGGTCGAAATCAGCTCTTCGAGCAAGGCCCTCGCCACCGACCCCGCCACCAACGAAGTCTTCGTCGACGAAGGCAACAGAGTCGCCGTCTTCGATGCCACCGGCAAAGCGCTGGGGAGGATTGGCGAAGGCAAACTCGGCTGCGGTGCCCTCGGCTCGCGCGGCGTCGCCGTCAACAAGACCACCCACCACCTCTATGCCTCCTGCTTTGCCCCCTCTGTGGTCAAAGAGTTCGGCTATGAAGTCCCCGCCTTCACCCCGGTCGACAACCCGGCGATCCTCCACGCCACCGCCCAGGCCGAGACCCATAGCTATGGCGACTTCCAGGTAACCCCCGAGGGCCGCTACGCCGCCTTCCCCACCACCCAGCCGCTGACGGCCGGCTATGACAACGCCGGCCACCAAGAGCTCTACCGTTATGACGCCCTGGGAGCGGAAGGCGCCGGGGCGCTGGATTGCGTCTCCTGCAGCCCGACCGGCTCCCAGGCCGCCTCGGACTCCTCGCTGCCCCCCAACGGCCTCGGCCTCTTGGCCGACGGCCGGGTCTTCTTCGACTCCGGCGAGCAGCTGACCCTCAGGGACACCAACGAAAAGCCAGACGCATATGAGTGGGAGGCGGGCGCCCAGCAGCTGATCTCGACCGGCAACTCGGCTTTCGGCTCGGGCATGCTCGGCGCCTCCGCCGATGGCACCGACGCCTTCTTCTTCACCCGCGACGTCTTGGTGCCCGAAGACAAAAACGGCCAGGCGATGAAGATCTACGACGCCCGCCAAAACGGCGGCTTCTTCGTGGTGCCGCCACCGCCGCCCTGTGCGGCCTCGGATGAGTGCCACGGCCCCGGCACCAAGGCGGCAGCAGTGCCCCAGGTGCCCGGCATAAAGGGGAGCGGGGGGCAGTTCCAAGGAGCAGCTCCCAAGTGCAGGAAGCCGAAGGTGAGGCGCCGCGGCAAATGCGTCAAAGCTCCCCAGCGAAAGCACAAGCACCACAAAGCCAAAGCCCACAAGCCCGCCAAGTCAAAGCGGGGGACGAAGCGATGAGCGCCAAGGGACTGAGCGCAGTTGTATTGGCCGGCCTCCTGGCGCTTGCCGTCGCCGCCCCCGCCCAAGCGTCGATCGCGATCGAAGACTTCACCACCACCGCCTCCGACTCCCAGGCCGGTGGCCATCCCGACCTCACCACTTCTTTCACACTCAAAGACCCCGGCGCGCCGGAGGCGGCAAAGAACGCCACCTTCGATGCTCCCGAGGGCCTCTTTGGCAACCCCAACGCGCTGACCCGCTGCTCGGCCTCCGATTTCGCCCTGACCCAGTGCCCGGTCAACTCCCAGGCCGGCCTGGTCACGATCAGAGCCAACGCCGGTGGGGATGCGAACAAGCTGCTCGGCACTGCCCCCCTCTTCGATCTCCAGCCCTCCGAAGGGGAGACCGCCCGCTTTGCCTTCATCGTCCCGACCCTGAACATCCCGATCGCCATCCCGGTTTCGGTCCGAACCGCCTCTGACTACGGCCTGCGCTTCCAGGTCTCTGAAATCTCTCAGCTGAGCCCCCTGGCCTCGGTGGAGATGACCTTCTGGGGGATGCCGGCGGCCGAAGAACACGACAAAAACCGCTTCGCCAAAGGCTCTCCGGCGGACCCCGCCGGCTGCCCCTCGTTGGCCGATGCCTCCTGCATCGCCGTGGGCGCCCACGACTCGATCTCGGTCAAGCCGCTGATCGACTACCCGACCACCTGCAGTGGCCAGGCGCTTCCCACCTCCCTTTCGGTCACTTCCTACCAGGACCCAACCCACTCCTCCAGCGCCACCTCGGCCTACCCTCCGGTCTCAGGTTGTGAGCATGAGACCTTCAACCCGGTCCTCTCCGCCTCGCTGACGACCGAGGAGACCGATGCCCCCTCGGGCCTTGACCTCGGCTTCAAGGTCCCCCAGACCCTGGGAGTGACCCCCTCGCCCTCCCAGGCCCGCTCGGTCACCGTCACCCTGCCGCCCAATCTGACGATCAACCCCGACGCCGCCGACGGGCAGAGCGCCTGCTCTGATGCCCAGGCCAACTTCGCCTCCGAGGGCCCGGCCAACTGCCCCGACAATTCCAAGATCGGCACCGTCTCCATAACCACGCCGGCCCTCGACGGCCCCCTCACCGGCTCGCTGTTCATCGGCCAACCGAAACCCGGCGACCAGTACCGGGTCTTCATGGTCGTCTCCGGCTTTGGCCTAAACGCCAAGCTGGTCGGCTCCTTCCGACCCAATCCCCAAACGGGTCAGCTCAGCGCCCTCTTCCAAGGATTGCCCCAGGTCCCCTTCGAGGAGTTCGACATCCACCTCTTCGCCTCTGACCGCGGCCTGCTCGCCACCCCGACCGCCTGCACCCTCTACCCGGTCCGCGCCAGCTTTGCCCCCTGGAACGCCACCCTCGCCCCGCAGTCCTCCCAGCAGTTCTTCAGCCTCGCCTCCGGCCCCGGCGGCGCCCAGTGCCCCGGCCAGGTCCGTCCGTTCCACCCGCGCCTGATCGCCGGCACCTCAAACCCCCTGGCCGGCGCCTTTAGCTCCTTTCATCTGAAGCTCGACAGAGACGACGGCGATCAGTACCTCGGCGACCTTAACTTCAGGATGCCGCCGGGCTTCACCGGCTCCCTGCGCGGCATCTCCTACTGCTCCGAGGCGGCTATAGCAGCCGCCGTCCAAAACCAAGGAAGGGCAGAGCAGGCCGCCCCCTCCTGCCCGCGCTCCTCCTTCATCGGCACCACCAACGTCGCCGCCGGCCCCGGCGCCCATCCCTTCAACGCGGTCGGGAAGATGTATTTGGCTGGGCCCTTGAAAGGGGCGCCACTCTCCCTGGTCGCGATCACCCCGGCTCTGGCCGGGCCCTATGACTACGGCGTCGTCGTCGTCCGGGTCGGCCTCCAGGTCAATCCCCTGACCGCCCAGGTCACCGCTCTCTCAGACGCGATGCCCCAGATCATCGGCGGCATTCCGATCCGCATGCGCTCGATTCAGGTCAACATCGACAAGCCGAGCTTCACGATCAACCCGACCAACTGCAGCGCCTTCAGCGTCGACAGCCAGGGGATCGGCGACCAGGGCACGATCACCGACTTCTCCTCCTACTTCCATGCCGTCAACTGCTCGACCCTGCCCTTCAAGCCAAAGATGGCGATCGCCCAACTGGGCGGGCGCAAGCAGACCAAGCGCTCCCAGGATCCCTCCCTGCGCTTCGATCTCACCACCAGAGCGGGCGACGCCAATCTCAAATCGGTAGCGGTGACCCTGCCCAAAGCCTTCGCCGTCGACCAGCGCCATCTCGGCAACATCTGCTCCAAGGCCGAGCTGGCCGCAAAACACTGCGCCGGGCGCCAGGCGATCGGGATGGTCGAAACCGAGACCCCACTGCTCGATCAACCGCTCAAAGGCCCCGCCTACGCCGTCTCCGGCTACGGCCTGCTGCCCCACCTGGCCTTCATCTTGGCGGGCCAGGTGACCCTGATCCCCGAAGCCGAGAGCTCCTCGGTCAAGGGCGGGCACTTAAAGACCGTGGTGCCGGTGATTCCCGACGCCCCGATCGGCCACTTCCGCCTCACCCTCTTCGGTGCCGACCAGGGCTACATCACCAACACCTCGAGCCTGTGCTTCGCGAAGACGACGACGGTGGTCGAATACACCGCCCAAAACGGCAAGCGGCGGACGCAGAGGGTGAAGCCGCGGGTGGCCTGCGGGGGGAAGCGGGCCAAGGCCAAGCAGCGCCGCCACGTCGCTCGGTGACCGAGGATTGACAGTGGCGGGGGCGATGCGCAGTATTGGGCCGCGCCGTCCGCCCTTGGAGGCGGCCCGGGCCGAGCTGGCGGGTAGGCTGCAGGAGCGGCGGCCCGAGATCGAGGCGGCGGCGTTGACGCGGATCTGCTCGATCTCGGATTCCAGCGAGGTTGCCGAAGCGGAGTACGTGGAGGGTCTGCGCAGCGCTATCTCGATCGCCCTGGACTATTGCTTTGACGGTTTGAAGTCGACTGAGGGAACGTCCATCCCGGCAGCGCTACTCGCCCAAGCACGCGTCGCGGTGAGGCGGCGGGTGAGTCTCGAGAACCTCCTGCGCCGTTACTTTGCCGGGCACTCCCTCTTCTGCGACTTCATCATCGAGGAGATCGCCCAAGGCAGCCTCCTCGCTACCGCCGAGCTCAAGCATCTGCTGCGGGTCCAAGCGACGCGATGCGACCGCCTCTTTGCGGCGGCCAGCGAGGAGTACGAAGGAGAGAGGGAGAGGATGGCGAGGTCGGGGGAACAACGCCACGTCGAGCGCATCACCCGTCTACTAGACGGCGAGCTGCTGGACACCTCGACAATCGAATACGACTTCGAGGGACACCACCTCGGCGTGGTCGCCAAGGATCCCGATGCCCAGGGGGCGATCCGAGGGCTTGCGAGCCGCTTGGATCACCGTCTCCTGACGATCTCCCGCTCTGACGGAGCCGTCTGGGCCTGGCTCGGGGGTAGGGACAAGGTTGAAGTCGATCGACTTCAGCGCCAGGTCTCCTTGGCCTGGCCCCCGCATATATCTCTCGCAACCGGCGAGCCGGGCGAGGGTCTCGGCGGTTGGCGCCTGACCCACCAGCAGGCGCGCGCGGCATTCTCGATCGCACTACACAGCGACGAGTCGCTAACGCGTTATGCGGACGTCGCTCTGCTCGCCTCGGTGCTCCAGGACAATCTTCTAGCGACCTCTTTGCGGGAGCTCTACCTGGTGCCGCTCGAGCGCGAGCGGGATGGAGGCGAGGCCCTGCGGGGGACGTTGCGTGCTTACTTCGCGACGGAGCGGAACATCTCGTCGGCGGCTATCGAGCTCGGTGTCAGCAGACGCACTGTCTTCAACCGTGTGCGGGCGATTGAGGAGCTGGTCGGTCGATCCATTGACTCGGTTGGCGCTGAGCTCGAAGCTGCCCTCCGCCTGCATGACCTAAGCGATGGTTCTCGCGGCCTGGGAAGTGCCCGTAGCTAAAGCTTCGCAAATTGTGTAGGCGCGCGGCGGTGGCCAGGGGACAGACTGTCTTGACAATCTCAACTCCGGTCAACCCGGCGGCTTAGTGCCGTCAAGAGGAGGACATGTGAAGATCGCACGAATCATGGGTTTAGCTGTGATTGCAGCCGTGGTGTTGATGGTATCGCTGGGCGTTGGCTCGGCCGTTGCCATCGAAACTACGCTGTGCAAAACGACTACCGAAGCTCCGCTTTGCCCCACTGCCGATCGTTATCCGGCAAACACCGCAATAGAAGCGAGTGCATCGAAAGTTGAATTTAAAGCCACATTACTTGGAACGAATATTGAAATCTCTTGCACTTCATCAACGCTGAAAGGCGAAACGACCGCCGTAAGCGGGGAACCTCAGTCGCTTAAAGTCACCGCTTTGTCCTTTGGCGGATGCAAAGAAATAGCCTCAGGGAAAGCCTGCGAAGCCTTTGAAGGGGTCGGACTTCCATATACCGCATCCCTAGCGTACTCCAAAGGTTCAAACGGCACGATAACCAGTGAAAAAGCAGATCACCTGTTTGTCAGCTGCGGTCCAATGAACTGCAATTATGCGTCCCCGGTGATCGAAGTAAAAGGCGGCAGTAGCGGACAGCTGTCGATTGCCGAACAGACCTTGACCAAGACCCATGGCTTTGCGTGTCCGAGCACGAGCACGCTCAAGCTCGCTACCTATACGATCAGTACTCCAAAACCAGTGTACGTAGCGAGGTCAAAGGCAACCGCCATGTGTAAAGTTGCTGAAAATCTATGCAGTGTCGCAAATCTATATCCGAGTGGAACGACGCTCACCGCGGCTATGTCAGGCTTCACCATTGAACCTGCATCAGGTTCAATCTTTGGCAAGCTGACTTGCAACGAAGCGTCGATCACGACCAGTACCCAAGCTCTATATGGAGAACCGCTGCCAGTAGCGTTGGGAACTTTCTCACTCAAAGGCTGTGGGTACGAAAAATGGGCGAAAACCTGTGCGAGTGTCAGCTACAAACCTGGTTTCAGTGGTTCCGTAAAAGGTATCGCGACCTACGGGTACTGGACCAGTAGCTCCCCGGGAGAAATTTGGGCAGAATGTGGAGGCTTCACCTGCGTCTACGCTGTTCCCAGCGGCTCTCAGATAGCGATTGAAGCTGGCGCGCCAGGACATATGAACATCTGGAAATGGGAAATGAGCGTCACTGGAGGTAGTTCCTGTGGCACGTCGGCCGTTATGACCGATCGACCCACTCTCACCTCCCCCTCCGGATCTCTCTATTTCACGGATGCGATCACGTAGCAAGAGGTAAGGCGCCAGCGTCCTCAATGACACTGGCTTTAGCGAACTACAGACGGCCCCGTTTGGGGTCGTCTGTAGTCGTTGGCTAGCGGATCGCAAAAGACGGTAGGGCGCCCGGAGTCTTCGGCTGCCGAGTTTCGATGTTCGCCGCCGACGAACTTACGGCCCCGTGTCTTCGATGACGGGACCGGGATCTGCACAAGGACCTCGATCGCCTCTACTATGAAGGTAGTTGCTACCGGAGGTGAAGCTTGGCGAGGAGAATCCTCGCGGCACGCGTTGTCAGGGACGCGGGAGAGGCGCTCCGACAATTCATTTCGGTCCGGGCGGGGATTGGAGCCCGTCTGCCCTAGTGCCGCCCACCGAGACCCTCGAGCGGATCGACAGCTCCGAGCGCGCTCGCATCGTCGAGGCCGTGATCGAGATCGGCGCGGAGCGTGGCTACCTCGATTCCTCTATCGACGCGATCGTCGATCGCGCCGGCGTCGATCGCGCCGCCTTCGACCGCCACTTCCGCGGCAAGTACGACAGCTTCCTCAGCGCCTGGCAGGAGGTCAACGAAGAGTGCATGGGGGAGATCCTCAGCGCCTATGACGGCGAGGAGGATTGGCTCGATCGCCTGCGGGCGGTCGCCGACCGGGTGGTCAGCTCGCTCCAGCACGACCCCCGCCGCGGCGCCTTCGCGGTCGAGGTGCTCGTTGCCGGGCACGCGGCGCGGGCGCGGCGCGACATGACGATGCGGGTGATCGCCTCGCTGATCGACGCCGGTCGCAACGAGATGGAGGACCCCGAGGCGATTCCCCGCACGACCGCCGAAGCGCTGGCCGGGGCGGCTTACGGTCAGATCTACGCGATGGTGATCGGCGGCTCGGTGGCTGAGCTGAGCCGGCTGGTCCCGCAGCTGGTGGCCGCGGCGGTGATGCCCTACCTGGGACCCGAGGCGGGGATCGAAGTGCTGCGCCGGGACGGCGACGCGGTCGTGAGCGAAAGGGAGGAGAGCACGGACGATGGCCTGGAGATGCAGCTCCAGCGGGAGTTCGTCGCCCGCAATCAGCGCGAGCGACTGATCTCGGGCCTCGCCGACGCCGCCGCGGAGCACGGCTACGGCGCCACCACGGTCTCCCACATCACCCGCTGCGCGGGAGTCACCCGCCGCGTCTTCTACGAACACTTCGCCGGCAAGGACGAATGCTCGGTTGCCGCCTACGAGTCGGTCATGGCGGAACTGCGCGAGCGGATAACGATGGCCGCCGAGGAGGCCGGGGATTGGCCCCACGCGGTAAAGGCGGGCATTGGGGCGATGCTGCGCTTCCTCGTCGCCGAGCCGAACCTCGCGCGCCTGGCGATGGTCGACGCGCCGGCGGCGGGCCCGGTGCTGCTGGAGCAGTACGACGCCGCGATCGAAGCCTTCTTCCCCTACTTCCGGCTGGGGCACACGGGGCATCCGTCCGCGGCGCCGGCGACCCTTTCGCCGACGCTCGAGAAGGCTCTGGTGGGTGGGATGGTGTCGGTGATCTCCAGCCGCATCCACGAGGGCAAGGTCGCCGAGCTCGAGGCGCTGCTGCCGGACCTGGTCGAGTTCACCCTGACGCCCTACCTCGGGCCGGTGGAGGCAACCCGGATTGCGCATGAGAGCTAGAGCCGCCACGCCACGCCGCCACGCAACGCCACGCTGGCATCCCAGGCGGGCCCCCCTACGGCAACTCGGACGCCGCCTCGCGCCGCGCTGTCCACTGGGCCTGTGGGGCGGCGGCCATCTCCTCCCAGGCCGCCGCTTCGCCGCAGTAGGGCAGGACGACGAAGTAGAGGAGGCCGGGAAGCATCACCGGCGCGTTCGCGGCATCGCCGTCCATCAACTTCGCAGACAGGAGCGTGTCGATCGCGCCGACGATGAAGCTGGCCGTGACCGGGGGCGGGGCTTGGCGAGGAGAGTCCTCGTCGCGACTGTTGTCCAGCGCCTGGGAGAGGCGCTCCAGCAGCTCACCGCGCTGGGCATATGCCCGTGGCCCGGCGGAATGCGCCTCCACGATCAGGGCCTTGGCGATGTCGGGCTGGTTCGCGCAGAACTCGAGCAGCTCCGCGAGCGCCGCCCGCAGCCCCTTACGCCAGGACGGTTGGCGCCCGGCCGCGCCGGTCAGCCGCCGGTAGAGCCACTCGGCGGCATCGCTGTGGGCCTGGACGAAGCAGTCTTCGCGGTCCTCGAAGTTCTTGTAGAAGGTCGCGCGGCTCGACTTCGCCCGCTCGATCACGTGCTTGACCGCGACCTGCTCGTAGCCTCGCTCGCCGCTGACCACGAGCATCGCCTCCAGCATCCGCTGGCGCGGCTGGGCGCCGAGGCGCGGAAAGGGCGTTGCCGGAGCGTCTTTCTCGCTCCGGTCCGAGACGCTCGAAGCTTCCTCCATGGATACGGCTCCCATTTAGAAACAGCAACCTTCTGTCTAGGTATAGCAGCTTTTAGAAGGATCGTTGAGCAAAATGAGGCGGTTTCTGCGAAAAAGGGGGGTAGACACGAGATAAATGTTCTGGTATCGTGGCGGTATGACCGATCCCCGGTCTCTCTCGCAACGCCTGGGGAAGATGCCATCCGGTCGTCATCTGGTCCCAAGCGACTTCGTCGCGCAAAATCAGCGCGAGCGGATGCTGCTCGCGACCGCCGAGTTGGTCGCCGAGCGCGGCTACCAGAAGACGACGATCGAGCTGATCGCCAAGACCGCTCGGGTCGCTCTCGTCACTTTCTACGAGCAGTTCGACGGCAAGGAGGAGTGCTTCCTCGCCGCCTTCGACGAGAGCGTGTCCGCGGCGGTGGACGTCTTCGACGAGCTGCTCGATCGCAGCCGGCCCTGGCCGGACCAGATCGCCGCCGGTCTCGAGATCTTCCTCGAGATGGTCGTCTCCGAGCCGGCGCGCGCCCGGCTCTGCCTGGTCGAGTCCCAGGCTGCCGGGACGCAGGCACTGGCTCGCTATCAGGCCGCGCTGGAGCTCGTTGCGGCGAAGCTGCGCGAGGGTCGCGCCCTCAACCCCCAGGGAACGCGCCTCCCGGATGGGCTCGAGGTGGCGATCGTGGGTGGCCTGGCCTGGCTCGTGCAGCAGCGCCTGGATGCGGACCGCAGCGACGACCTCAAGACGCTGCTGCCGGAGATGCTCCAGATCGTCCTCACGCCCTTCGTCGGCGAGGCCGACGCGGGGCGCGCCGCCGATGCGGCACAGGCGCGGTTGGTCGCCTAGGGGGAACCGGCGCGGGCGTGGTGGGTCGGCCGACATGAGCCAGCCGGCCAGAGGATTCGGCGACGACGGTTCCGCTGCCGCGACCCGTGAGCGCATCGCCACAACGATGGTGCGGCTGGTTGGCACCCGCGGCTATGACGCGGTCAGCATCGAGGCGGTCTGCGAACAGGCGGGAGTCGAGCCGACGCTCTTCGAGCGCCACTTCGTCGACAAGGAGCGCTGCTTCCTCAGCCTCCACACCCAGATCGCGGCCGAGCTCTGCCGCCTCCTCCGCAGCGCCTGGCAGGTGCCTTCCTCCTGGCATGACCGGCTCTGGGCTGCCGGTTGGGCGGCAATGCGCTTTCTTGGCGAGGACCCCGTGCGGACTCGCTTCTTCCTGGTTGAGATCAACGGGATCGGCGAGGCCGCCCGGGCTCACCGCGACGAGACGCTGCGGGGGCTGGTCGAGCTAATCGACGAGGGCCGCCGCAACCTGAGCGAGTCGTCGTCGCGAGTGTCCCCCTGCAGCGCCGAAGTGGTCGCCGGCGCGATCTACCGGATGATCGTCGACCGGGTCGAAGCCGGCGCCATCGACAGGGAAGAGAACTTCCTGCCCGAGCTCGTCTACGTCGCGGTGATGCCGTACATGGGTGCTGCGATCGCCGAGCAGGAGCTCCGGGTCGAGTCCCTGCGCTAGCCAGCCGCTGCTGCTGCCGCATTTGGCTCGGGTATCGTCGAGCGGTGGCCAAGGAGACGGACAAGGGTGTGGCGAAGGACGGGCGGGGGAAGGTCGTTAAAGCCGCCAAGGTCCCGGGGCAGCCGCCGCGACTACCGGCCGGGCGCCACGGCCTGCCGCGCGAGTTCATCGTCCAGAACCAGCGCGAGCGAATCACCACTGCCCTGGTCGACACCGTCGCCGAGATCGGCTACAGCGCCACCACCGTGGCTCGCATCACCAAAGCGGCCTCGGTTTCCCGGCGGACCTTCTACCAGCACTTCGACGACAAGGAGTCCTGCTTCCTCGCCACCTACGAGATGGTCGCCGACCATGTCCTCGCGTCGATGCGGGCGGCGGCGGACTCCTACGGGGAGTGGCCGGACAAGGTGCGAGCGGCGCTCGCCGCGATCCTCAGCTTCTTCGCCGCCGAGCCGGCCCTGGCCAACCTCTACATGATCGAGCCGAACGTCGCCGGGGGGCAGGTGGCGGCCCGTCATCAGACCAGGCTGCGGGGCTTCACCACGATCCTGAAGGAGTGCCATCCCCCCCCAGAGGGCAATCGCCCACTGCCGGCGGCGACCGAGGAAACCCTGATCGGCGGTGTGGTCTCGCTGATCGTGCGGGAGATCAGCGCCGGCCGCAGCGAGCAGCTGGACGCACTCCTGCCCGATCTGGTCGAGCTGATCACGGCGCCGTATCTGGGCGCCGAGGCGGCGCACCTGGCTCGCAAGAGCTAGGCAAGCGCGGGTTACCGCCGATGCCCCGAGCTGGATTCGAACCAGCGGCCTATCCCTTAGGAGGGGATCGCTCTATCCAGCTGAGCTATCGGGGCCGAGGCCCCATCGTAGAACCCGCCGTCAGCTGTAGAGGCTCTCGGCGGCGAGCTCCTGGGCGCGCTGGCTCCAGAGCCTGACCTGCATGAAGATCTCGTCGCCGTAGCCCTCGAGGGCGTCGAGGGCGATCAGGGTGAAGCGATCCTGGGAGATCTCTTCCTGGTCGACCGTCTCGGCCTCGAGCTCGGCGGTGGCGGCGACGGCGCCGCGGACCAGGGGCCGTCCCCAGACCAGGGTGACGGCGCCGGCGCGGCCGTTCTCCCCGCGCCAGCGGCCAATGACGTCGTCGTTGAGGTCGATGCGCCAGTCCGGGTTGTCGGCGGCGAGGACGTCGGTGAAGTCGGCCTTGGCCTGGAAGTCGGAGGGGTCGCCGCCGGGGTGCTGGACGTAGGAGACGTGGCCGAACAGCTCCAGCGTCCCCTCGGCGCTCTCGGCGTGGGCCGAGCAGGGGACCCAGATCCGGCCTCCCCAGGCGCGCTCCGGGAACCAGTCGAGCTCGGCGGGCGTCGCCGCGCCCTCGGGCAGGTCCTCGATCCCCTCGACCGCCTCGCGGAAGGCAGTGGTCAGGCGCTCGGCAAAGCGCCCGTGCGGGATCCCCTCCTGCGTGGTGTCGGCGATGAAGCGGGGGATCGGTCGCGGGTTGGGGGTCACGGCCACCGACCCTATCTGCCGGGGGGAGAACTTCCGTGGCTTCTGCCCTTGGTAGGAGGTGGAGACGGCGACGGCACTCGATCAGGCGGTATTGCTAAGAGTATATACTCGACCGATGGCGAAGGTGATGATCTCGATTCCGGAGGGGCTGTTAGGGCTGCTCGACGCCGAGGCCGAGCGTCGTCGGACCTCGCGCAGCGCCTTCCTGCAGGATGCTGCCCGCCGCGAGCTGGGTCTGATCCGCCGCGATCGCGAGACGATCTGGGCCGACCTCGACGAGTTGAGCAAGGACTGGGACGGTCCCGTCGACATCGTGGCTTCGATTCGGGCCGACCGCCGCCGCGACGGATGACCGTGCCATCCCCTGCAAGCCCCGGGGCGTGGATCGTCGACGCGAGCGTTGCGGCCAAATGGTTCCGGCCAGTGGATCTCGAGGCCGAAGGAGAGCTGGCGCGGGAGGCGATCGGCCAGCTCGCCATGCGCACGACCAGTCTTGGCTTTTACGAGGTAGGCAATCTCCTCATCCGCCGTACCGGTTGGGCCGGTGAGAGGATCGGCAGCGCGCTCGAGCTGATGCGAGAGCTTTGTGGCGAGCCAATCGAGTTGACCCCGGAGGATCATCACGCCACCGCGGAGCTGGCGCGCACTCACGACCTCACGTTCTACGACGCCTCCTACGTGGCGATCGCGAACCGGCTCGGCCGCGGGGTTCTCTCGGCTGACGGTGACCTGGTCAAGCCAGGCCTCGCCGTCACCCTCGAGACCGCGCTGGTTAGCTCGGCAGAGCTTCGCGCAGGTCGGCGGCTGCCCGCTCGGGCGGGTAGATGTTGATGTCGACGCCGGTGCCGAGCTCGAAGCCGGCCTTGATCGTCAGCCGCGGGGCGATGTCGACGTGCCAGCCGAACTCCTCGGCGCCGTGAGGGGCGGTGCGGACCCAGAGGTTCAGCTCCGGCGGGCCGCCGAAGCGGGCGGTGAGCACGCGCATCGCGGTGCGGATCATCGCCGCGCCGGTCTCGTCGTCGGCGAAGCTGGCCGCGGCGCGGCGCGGGATCACCCGCAGCTCGAAAGGGGAGCGCGAGGCCCAGGGGCAGATCAGCGCCGCCTCGTCGTCGATCGCGACCAGGCGCTCGCCGCGCCGCACCTCCTCGACCAGGATGTCGCCGAGCAGGCCGGAGCCGGCGGTGCGTTCGGCGTAGGCCCCGGCGCGCTCGCGCTCGCGGGCGACTGCCGCCGGCACGAAGGGCAGGGCGTAGAGCTGGGCGTGGGAGTGCTCGAGCGAGGCCCCGGCGCCGCCGCCCTCGTTGACGATCAGCTGCACGTAGGAGGAGCCGGCGTGGGCCCGCATGCGCTCGCGCCAGGTGGCGACCGCGGCGGCGAACTGCGCTTCGTCCAGCTCCGCCATCGCCGTCACGTGCCGGGGCGAGTTGACGATCACCTCGTGGTCGCCGCTCGCTGGGCGCGAGGAGAAGAGGTCCGGTTCGCCGGCCTTGCGCGAGGCCAGCAGGGGGTCGCCGCTGCTGGCGAAGGCGCCGGCTTCGGCGCCGGTCGCGCCGGCGCCACCATCGCGCGGTTCCTTTTGCACGTCATCGGTGGATTTGGAACCACGCGAGGGGTCCCCCAGCGCCGGGTAGAGGTTCGGCACGACGCGGGTCAGCCAGCCGGGGCTGTCGGGCGGGCCGCCGCCGGGGCGCAAGGCGTAGCTCTCCGGCGGCGTGCGGTCCTCGTGGCCCTCGCAGAACGGGCAGTTCTCCGGCCCCTTCGGCTCCGCCGCTTTGGTGGAGAAGTTGTCCGGGCGCTCGGCGCGGCCGGGGGCGAGGATCGTCCTCAGCCCGCTCAGCTGGTCGATGCGTATCTCGGGAGAACTCAGGACCGCGAGGGGGGGAGGTCGTCGGGGATCTCGGGCGCCGGCGGGGCCGGGGGAGACGGTGGTTTCGCTTTGCTCCCCCCGGCTTTGTGGTCGGCGCGGCCGAGGAAGGGCTCGAGCACGTCCATCGGCAGCGGGAAGACGACGGTGGTGTTCTGGTTGCTGCCGATTTCCAGCAGCGTCTGCAGGTAGCGCAGCTGCAGCGAGGCCGGGTTGGTGCTGATGATGTCGGCCGCGTCGGTGAGCTTCTGGGCGGCCTGGAACTCGCCCTCGGAGTTGATGATCTTGGCTCGCCGCTCGCGCTCGGCCTCGGCCTGGCGGGCGATCGCCCGCTGCATCTGTTCGGGGATCTCGACGTCCTTGATCTCGACCGCGGTCACCTTCACGCCCCAGGGCTCGGTCGACTCGTCGATGATCGTCTGCAGCTCCTCGTTGAGGCGCTCGCGCTCGGAGAGCAGCTGGTCGAACTCGGCCTTGCCGAGCACCGAGCGCAGCGCCGTCTGCGAGATCTGCGAGGTGGCGAGCAGATAGTTTTCGACCTCGGTGATCGCTTTGCGGGGGTCGATCACGCGGAAGTAGGCGACGGCGTTGACGCCGGCCGGGACGTTGTCGCGGGTGATCACCTCCTGCGGGGGGATGTTCAGGGTGACCGTGCGGAGATCGACCTTGACCATGCGGTCGATGAACGGGATCAGCAGGATCAGGCCCGGGCCCTTCTGGGCGATCAGGCGGCCGAGGCGGAAGATGACGCCGCGCTCGTACTCGCGCAGGATCCGCACCGAGGAGCCGATCGCGATCAGCGCGAAAAAGGCGACGACGACGATGATTCCGAGCGCAACCTCCATCAGTTGCCTCCTTTTCCGGTCGAGTCCGCGGTCTCCGGCTGGGCGCTGACCACCAGCGTCAGCCCGTCGACCGCCTCGATGGTGACTTTATCCCCCAGCCGCACCGGGGCCGCCCCGTCCGCCAGCCGGGCTCCCCAGATCGTCCCCTGCGCCCAGACCTGGCCCGTCGGGTCGATCGTGGAGCGGGCCTCGCCGCTGGAGCCGACCAGCTCCTCGGCACCGGTCCGCACCGGCTGGTCGCGGTGGGCCTCGATCACTTTGCGGGTGACGAAGTAGAAGGTGATCCCAGACAGGATGCCGAGCGTGATCAGGGCCGGGCCGACGATGTCGGCGCTGTCGCTGTTGGAGCCGAGGGCGACGATGCCGCCGGCGACGATGCCGGCCGTGCCGACGAGGGCCAGCAGGCCGCCGGTGGGCAGCAACAGCTCGGCGAGCAGCAGGGCAAAGCCGACGAGGGCGATGACGACGAACGCTTCCATCGTTCGATTATGCGCCCTTCAGCGCGTAGCGTCGAACGTCGGCTTCGAGTTCGGAGTCGTGGGCGTACGGGCCCTGTTTGAGGAAGAGGAGCTTGCCGTTGCGGTCGTAGAAGGCGGTGTCGGGCAGGCCACCGAGGCCGCCGAGCTTTTCGATCAGCCCCTTGCCGGGTTCGATGTAGCTGGGATATGGGACCGGCGCCTGGGCCAGGAACTTCTCGGCTTCGTCGTTGGAGTCCTGGGAGTTGACGCCGAGGAAGGCGACCCGCTTGCCGTAGCGGGCGGAAAGCTTCTGCAGGGTGGGGAACTCGAAGCGGCAAGGACCGCACCAAGAGGCCCAGATGTTGGCGACGATCGGGTAGCCCTTCAGTGCGGCGATGCGCTTTTCGTAGGCGTCGGTGCCGCCGGGGAGAAGCCTGTTCGCCTGGCGGTATAGGGCCGCCAGGGGGGGCGGGGATCCGGCCAGAGCACGATCGTAGTCAGGGTGACCGCCGTCGAAATCGCCGCTTCCGGCGGAGCCGCAGCCGGCCGCGGCGGCGGCCACCAGGGCCAGCGCCAGCAGCGTTATGACCGGTGTTCGTCCCGTCGTCATCCGTTCCGTGATTACAATACGTACGTTCGGTTCGCGGGTGTGCGGACCGCTGAGATCTCCGGGGGAAAGGGATACCGACTCCCGGCGCCCTCGTCTACTTGCTCCCAGCCGGCTGTCTCGTGTTCGGTGGGGGCGGACCCAGAAGCCTTTCTATGGCCAAGACCAGCGACGTTGCCGCGAGAGCGGCAGTTCCTTCAAGCGCCGATATCGAGCGTGGGGCGGAGTTTGCCCGCGAGCCGTTCCTGCTGGACGGGGAGGGCCCCGAGGCGCTGGCGCCCGGCACGGCCCGGCGCCGTGCTCTCGACGCCGCCCTGAGCGAGATCGACGCCGGTGCCGAGTACCCCTCGATCGAGTGGCGCCGCGACTTCTCTCTGCTGCTGGGGCTGGAGCGCTTCCTCGCCGACGAACCGCCGAAGCTGCGCGACGGCGCCGAACTGAACCCGCATCAGGTCGACGCGCTGTCGGGGACGCTGGCCGAGTTGATGGCCCAGCAACAGGTGATTACCGACGACGAGCGCCGTAACGGCGAGTCGGCGGCGGAGGCCGAAGCCGACGCGGAGGCCGAGCCCGGGGAGGAGCCGGCGCCGAGCGCCAACGGCACCGAGCCCGCCGGCGGACTCGGTGAGGACGACGAGGCCGACGAGGATGAGGACGACGACGCGGGGGTCGAGGATGAGGACGCCGACGCCGACGATGAGCTGGAGGTGGAGGACGAGGAGCTCGCCGCCGACGAGGAGCCCCAGGACTGGGAGGAAGCGCCCGCCGACGAGGGCGAGGAGGTGGTCGAGGACGCCCCCGAGGACCCGGGCGCGGCCCGCCGCTTCTGGTTCGAGCACGCGACCGGCGCCGGCAAGACGGTCGCCGCGGTCGGCTTCATCGAGGCCACCAAGACCGGCGGCGTGCTGATCCTCACCCACCGCCGCAACCTGGTCGACCAGTTCATCGGCGAGATCTCCGACCGCGGCTACAAAGAGCG
>Ga0190274_10000295_pt1 | contig 31466 bp, 28 predicted proteins | sample Popmic531T_FD_133002 | JGI IMG/M metagenome (GOLD analysis project Ga0190274, IMG submission 133002) | Populus adjacent soil microbial communities from riparian zone of Yellowstone River, Montana, USA - 531 T | ecosystem: Environmental > Terrestrial > Soil > Riparian zone | place: USA: Montana... | reverse complement strand
GTCGGTGTCTGCGACGCCGATGGTGTCGGCGTCGGTGTCGGTGTCGGCGTCGGCGTGGGGGTGGGTGTGTGGGTCGGCGTAGGGGTCGGCGTGGGGGTGGGTGTGTGGGTCGGTGTGGGGGTCGGCGTGGGGGTCGGCGTGCGGGTCGGCGTGCGGGTCGGCGTGGGGGTCGGCGTGGGCGCGGCGCTGATCTGTACCGTCCCGCGGTAGTAGAGCTCGTCGAGGTGCCAGGATCCGTTGGGCTCCTGCCAGTCGATCGTCCATCCCCACTCGCCGGGAGTGCGCGGTGTGTAGGAGGCCTGGCATCCAAACGACTCCCCGGGAGCGATCGGGAAGTTGACCATGGGGGTGCTGGTCCCCGCGAAGTTGCACACCGTGTCGTGGTAGCCGCCACTGGGGTCGATCATCGAGAAGACGACCTGGCCGACGTTCACGGACGAGCCGCCGTAGTTCTTGATCCGTCCGGCGTCTAGCTTGACCGCTTCGCCGACGGTGAATCCGTGGTCAGCCGACAAGGACGCGTTTCCGTCGCCATGGAGCTCGCCGGGGCGCTCATCGATGTGCACCGACCCGCGGTAGTAGAGCTCGTCGAGGTGCCAGTTGCCGTTGGGCTCCTGCCAGTCGATCGTCCAGCCCCAGTCGCCAGAGAACTCAGGAACATAGGAGGCCTGACATCCGAACGACGCACCCGGAGCGATCGAGAAGTTGACCATGGGGGTGCTGGTCCCGGCGAAGTTGCACACCGTGTCGTGGTATCCACCCCACGGGTCGATCATCGAGAAGACGACCTGGCCGACGTTGACCGACGAGCCGCCGTAGTTCGTGACTCCGCCGGCGGTCAGCCTGATGACCTTTCCAACCTGGTATCCCTCGTCGGCCGCCAGCTCGGCGCCGACACTCCCTCGCAGCTCGCCTGGCGCTGCTGGAGGCGGAGGCGGGTTGCTGCGCGGACGCCAGGCGGAGCAACCTGCGTAGCGATACTCACCGTCGTCACCCAGTCGCAGGTGACAAGCGCGGACGCTGTCCCGGAAACCAAGCATCAACGACCAGCTCTGCCCTGCCCCCGCCACGCACCCGGTCGTGAAGTCCGCGACGTGTGACCGGTCGGTGGACCGCTCGATCTGCAGCAGGTGTCCGTACGGGTTCCATCCGTTGCACGGCCCGAAGTTGTTGCTGGGATCCCGGTTGGTCGCTCGGACCCACACTGCCTGGCAGCGGGCGGAGTATCTCAGCTCGAACAGAATGTTGTTCTGGTCAAAGCTTTCCCAGGAGACGGCATCCGCCGGACAGACGGTCGAGTCGGGGTTCACGTAGTTGCAGCCCAAGCCGTTGCAGGACGCTCGAACAGAACTGGAACGGTACCCCGCCCCAGACGTACGCGGTCCGATCCTGTCTGCGACCGGTGTGGGCGGCACACCATCGTCGCCGCGTGCTGACGACGGCTGGGACGGCGCTACGGGCACGGTGCACGCGCCCGGATCGCAGTCGACTCCTTGGTCTGCTGCCTGCGCTTCAAGCGAGATAGTGACCGCACCGACCGCGAGCACAACGCTGAGCAAGGCAGCGAGCGGCACGGCGAAGATCTTCGTCAAGTCGGGTTCCTCGGGAGCGCTGGTGCCGGCGATCTTCTCAGTTCTGACGTTGGGCGACGCCAGAATCCGTCGAGCGAGAGCATCGGTCTAGTCCTTGGCGATCGGAGCACTGCCTGCGCGGCTCCGATCGCCAGTAGTCGGAAGGTCCTGACCGGTGCCGGGGACCTGGACAGGACCATGCCCGTTGGAGCAGGGTGCTGGGATGCGTCTTCTCGGAACGCTCGCCCTGTCCACCCTGCTCATCGGCTCCCTCGTGGCGAGCCCGGCGTACGCCGGCCACCACCATCCGCCCGGCCACGAGGCGTCGTGGGACGAGACCGTCGTCGACGCCGACCAGAGCTTCCGCGGGCTCGACGCCGTCGACCGGCGTACGGCGTGGGTGACGGGTGGCAGTGCGACCGAGGGTGCCCCGGGCCGCGTCTTCCGGACGACGAACGGTGGCCGGAGCTGGGCGGACGTGAGCCCGCCCGGCACCGAGGGGCTGCTCTTCCGCGACGTCCACGCGACCAGCAAGAAGACGGCGGTCATCCTCGCGATCGGACCCGGCGACGCGTCGCGGATCTACCGCACGACCGACGGCGGAGCGACATGGGACACGGCATTCGTCAACGACGACCCGGCGGCGTTCTACGACTGCCTGGCGTTCTACCCCGGCGGCAAGCGCGGACTGGCGCTGAGTGACCCGGTCGACGGGAAGTTCCGGATCCTCGCCACCCGTGACTCCGGCCGGTCCTGGACGGTCCTCCCCGATGACGGGATGCCCGAGGCGCCCACGGAGGCCGGCTTCGCCGCCAGCGGCGACTGCCTCGTGACGGCAAGGCGTACGGCGTACTTCGGCTCCGGCGGCGGCGCCTCGCGCATCTTCCGCTCGGACGACTACGGCCTCAGCTGGACCGCCACCGACTCGACGATCCCGCCGGGAGAGGCCGCGGGTGTCTTCGCGCTGGCGTTCCGTACGCCGAAGGAGGGCGTCGCCGTCGGTGGCGACTTCGCGGAGCCCGCCGACGGGGTCGACGCCGTCGCGGTCACCCGGCACGGCCGGACCTGGCCCATCCAGACGTGGCACAGTGCGGGCGACCTGGCCCACCTGGGCGAAGACGTCGCCTACCTGCCGGGGCGCGGGTCCCGGCTGATCGTCACGGGGGAGTCCGGCGCCGTGATGGGGACCAGCGTCAGCGTCGACAGCGGCCGCAGCTGGACCCAGGTGAGCGCGACGGGCTACCACGCCCTCGACTGCACGCCCGACGGATCCTGTTGGGCCGCCGGCGGCAACGGCCGCGTGGCGCGGCTCGCCCGCTGACCGCGTCAGACCGCGGTCTGCTCGTCGTATTCCTGCTCGTCGTGGCCCAGCTCGCCGAGGCCCAACGCCTCGCGCTTGAGCAGTTCGGCCGCGTTCCGCAACGAGACGATGTCGCCGACCAAGCGGTGCATCTCGGCGCTGCAGCCACGCAGCGCGTCCGCGTCGGCCGCGGTCCTCAGGTGCCCTTGTAGCTCGGCTGCGTGCTCGAGTGCAGTCGCCGCGGAGCGGTCGACCAGTTCGATGACTCCCATTCGTGTTCCCCCAGGTAGAACGCTGGCATCGAGCGCAGACCTCCCTGCCCCAACCCGAGACGGGTAGTGGTCCACGTGAGTCATCACACCCTGGGGTCGGGCCGAACGTCGAGCCTGGGGGCCTTATTTACCCAACGTGTATGAGACCTAAAAACGGACGTTTCTGCCCCTTATGTGGATAAATGCCGAATTGTGCAGAATCAATGGCATTTCGGGGGTTTCGAGACGGTTGCTAGCGCAACCTCCTCAACCACCGTTGAGACGGTTGCTACTCAACCACCGTTGAGACGGTTGCTGGCGCAACCTCCTCGACCACCGGCTACTGCCAGTGGTTGCGGTTCTCGGAGTCGCCGAGGTAGCCGACGAAGAGGCGGTCGGGGTCGCGCTCGGCGTACACCTGCTGCAGGCGGTCCCAGGCGTCGTCCGACATGAACCGCACCTGCCGGCGGGTGTGGTCGCTGTCGCCGAGGTACTGCCCGACGGTCACCGGCTCGAGGTCGGCCATCGCCCCTTCGAGCCAGGAGAGGCAGCGGTCGTCGTCCTCGGGTGACTCCCAGAGGACGTACGACGCCAGGTAGATCTCGGACTGCAGCGAGAAGGCCATGTCGGGGAGCTCGCGCAGCGGGGCCATCGAGAACCAGATCGTGAACGCCTTCGCGTTCGGCAGCGTCGTGTGGGCGCGGCGCATCGCGGGGACGACGTCGGCGGCGGGGCCGGACAGCCACGCGTTGTCGACGGCCCAACGGTGGCCCTCGGGGTTGTCCTCGAGCTGGCCGGCGCGTTCGGCCTCGGGGGTGGTGGGTTGGTTGTCGACAACCAACCGCGCGCGATCAAGGGCGGGGTTCTCGCGGAACGGCGCCAGCGCCCGGTCGGCCTCGTGCGCGTCGTCGACCATCGCGAGGGCGGTGACCAGGAGGATCGGGTCGGGCCCGAGGGTGCGGTCGGTCTTGGTGAGCGCGACGATCTCGACGGTGTCGGCGACAGAGGCGTGGGTGTCGTGCAGCCAGGTCATCACCTCGTCGAAGTCGTCGAGGTCGAAGCCCTGCACGGTGTGCGCGAAGTGCCGGGGAAGCGGCCGGGTCTGCAGGTGGAAGCGGGTGACGACGCCGGGGAAGCCGGGGCCGGCGCCGCGGGCGGCCCAGTAGAGGTCGGCGTTCTCGTCGGCCGAGCAGCGCACCAGCTCCCCGTCGGCGGTGACGACGTCGAGGGCCACGACGTACTCCGCCGCCCAGCCCCAGCCGCGCGCGTTCCAGCCCTGGCCGCCCTGCAGCAGGAAGCCGCCGATGCCGACGGTCGGGCAGTGCCCACCGGGGAAGAAGCGCCCGCGCTCGGCGAGGTACGGCGCCAGCTCGGCGCCGCCCTTGGTCGACGGTGAGGCGGTGACGATGCCGGTGACGTCGTCGTACGACAGCTCGTGCAGACCGCCCAGGTCGATGACCAGGGCATCGGAGCGCACCGACCACTGCGCCCAGCTGTGTCCGCCGGACCGTACGGCGACCTGCCAGCCGCGGTCGCGCGCGAGACGTACGGCGGCCACCACGTCCGCCTCGGTCTCGGGCCGCACGACCGCGGCCGGCTGCCGGTCCGTCAACCGGCGATTGAAGATCCGGTCGACCCGGGCCTCCTCGAAGCCCGCCGTGCCAGGCAGCTGCATCAGGCGGGCTCCACCAGGGCGTGCAGCGTCTGGCCCATGATCCGGCCCGGGTCGGCGCCGGGGGTGTCCGGGTGGATCTCCCAGTCGGCGAGGGTGAGGCTGTTGTCGAGCACCATCTTCACCCGCGGGAAGCGCCGCGCCATGAAGGCCGGCAGCACCTCGTCGACCGGGGAGCCCGAGGTCAGCATCTCGGCCAGGATCACCGCGTCCTCGGCACACATCGCGGCACCCTGGGCGATCAGCGGCGGGCAGGCGTGGGCGGCGTCGCCGATGATGATCGAGCGTCCGCGGTGCCACGGGGACTCGACGCAGATCGCCTCGATCCACTGGTAGTTGACGATCGCATCGTCCGCGAGGCTGTCGCGCACGGCGCCCCAGGTGCCGCCGTACCCCTGGCCGCGCTCCTTCAGCTCGGCGCCGCGTGGGCCCTCGCCGAGGTAGGACCGGTCCAGGTCCTCCTCCAGCAGGAAGGCGTAGCAGAGGTCGTCGGAGATGGGCGTGTAGCCGGCCTTGAACTTCGGGCCGCCGTAGTACATCTCCGAGCAGTCCATCTCCGCCGGACGCTTCGCGACGGTGCGCCAGATGCCCATGCCGACGTGGTGCGGCTCGGTGTCGATGCCGATCATCGAGCGCACCTTGGAGCGGATGCCGTCGGCGCCGACGAGCAGGTCGACCGTCTCGGACGTGCCGTCGGACAGCGTCACGGTGATGGAGTCGCCGTGGTCGTCGATGGAGGTGAGCGTGGTGCCGAGGCGTACGTCGACGCCGGCCTTCTCGACCTCGACCGCCAGGATGTCGGCGATGTCGCCGCGGACGGCGCCCATGGTGCCGGGCAGGTCGGGTCCGCCCATCGGCGGCGTGGGGATCTCGGCGATCACGTGGCCGTCGGCGGTCCGGAGCCGCAGGTGGTTGAAGGCGAAGCCGCGTTCGGCGAGCTGGTCGTAGATGCCGACCGCCTGGAACGCCTTGAGCGCGTTGCCCTGCAGGGTGATGCCGTGCCCGACGCCGCCGAGCGTCTCGCGCAGGTCGACGAGCACGACCTCGACGTTGCGCTGGCGCAGGGCGAGCGCGAGCACGCCGCCGGTGATGCCGCCGCCGACGATGAGCACGCGGCCGATGGGTGACTGAGTGTCAGACATGGGACTCCTAGGAAGCGGTGGCGTCGGCGTACATCGACGGACGGGAGCCGGTGATCCAGCCGACGACGTGGTCGCGGTCGGCGCCGGCGGCGGGGAGGTCGGCGACCTTCTTGCCGCGGTTGAGGATGACCAGGCGGTCGGCGACCTCGTAGCAGAGCGGCAGGTCGTGGGTGACCACGACGATCGCGATGCCCTGGTCGGCCATCCGGCGGATCAGGCCCTCGACGTTCTTGGTCTGCTCGTAGCCCAGCGCCGCGGTCGGCTCGTCGAGGAGCAGGATGCCCTGCGACTCTCCGTTGACCCGGATCGCGCTGCGGGCCAGGGCGACGACCTGGCGCTGGCCGCCGGAGAGCATCTCGACGGGCCGGGTCATCGGGGCGGTGCGTACGCCGAGGCGGTCCAGCTCCTTCTCCGAGCTGCGCCGCATCGCCTTGCGGTCGACGAACCCGAGCCAGCCCAGCGGACCCTTGCGGAGCTGCTCCTGGCCGAGGTTGAGGTTGATCGCGATGTCCTGCGGTTCCACGAGCGACAGGTCCTGGTAGACCATCTGGATCCCCGCGTCGGCGGCGTCGCTCGGGGCGCCGAACGAGTGCTCCTCGCCGCGCACGCGGATGCTGCCGTGTGAGGGCTTGTGCGCGCCCGACATCACCTTGAGCAGCGTCGACTTGCCGGCGCCGTTGTCGCCGAGCAGCGCGACCACCTCGCCGGGCATCACGTGGATGTCGATGTCGTCGAGGGCGCGGACGAAGCCGTAGTGCATCTCGATGCCCGTCAGCGCGAGCGCAGGTGTGGCAGGGGAAGGGGTGGACATCTCAGACCTTCTTCTGGTGGACGGAGAGGTTGGCGGCCATCAGCCGCTCGGACACCGCGGTCTGCAGGACCCGCTCGAAGAGCAGCGAGCCGAGCAGCAGGGCGCCGGTGCAGACCGTGGCCCAGTAGGGCTGGATGCCGCGGATGGTCAGGCCGTTGCTGATGGTCGCGAGGATCAGGGCGCCCACCAGCACGCGCGGCAGGCTGCCGCGGCCACCGGTGAGGGCGACGCCGGCGAGGGCGACGGCCGTCAGCGCGGTGAAGATGATCGCGGGGCTGGCGTTGGGGTTCGCCTCGGTCACGTTGGCCGTGGAGACCAGGCCGCCGAGCGCGGCGAGCAGGCCGGAGATCACGAAGCCGAGCACCTTGTAGCGGTCGGCATGGATGCCGGCCCGGCGTACGGCCTCGGCGTTGCCGCCCACGGCCATCAGCCGGATCCCGTCCCGGGTGCGGGTCAGGAAGATCGTGCCGATGACGAAGACCGCGGCCACGATGAAGACCGGCGCCGGGATGCCGGAGAAGGAGTCGCCGACCGCGAGGTAGCGGTGCGTGCCCATGAACTCGAGCTGGGTCAGTCCCGGGAACGTGTAGCCACCGGCGATGACGGCCGCGAGACCGGAGAGCACCGACAGGGTGCCGATCGTGACGATGATCGGGTTGAAGCCGCGGATCGTGATCAGGCCGTTGACGATGCCGACGAGTACACCGGCGCCGAGCCCGGCCGCGAGGCCGAGCCAGGTCGCGTGGCCGTGGGTGAGCAGCCAGCCACAGACGCAGCTGGCGACCGCCGCCGTGCCGGGCAGCGACAGGTCGAGGACGCCGGTCATGATGCCGATGCCGACGCCGGCGGCGAAGAGCGCCGTGAGCGCCGCGGCGTTGGCGACCAGGATCGCGTTGTCGACCTTGAAGAAGTACGGCGAGCACCAGAACGCGAAGGCGACGATCAGCAGTCCCCACAGCACGAAGATGCCGCGGTCGCGCATGAACACCAGGACGGAGACCGAGCGCGGCATGTCCTGGCCGGTGGCGCCGGGAGCACCGTTTGCGGGGGCCGGCGCCGGGCCGGGGCTGTCTGCCCCGGCCACGGTCGCCCCTGAGTTCGACACTGAGTTGGTCATGGAGCTCAACTTCCTGCCTTGACGACCTTCTGCGGAGTGACGAGCTGCTTGCCCTCGGCCTCCGGGTCCGCGAGCATCGCCGTGAGGGTGTCGACGTTCTGCGTCATGTCGTCCGCGAACTGGAGCGCGACGACCGCGTAGATGTCACCGCTCTCGACGGCGGCCAGCGTCTCCTCGTTGCCGCCGGTCTCGGTGATGCACGGGTTGTCCTTGCCGGCGGCCTTGAACGCGCCGATGGTGCCGAGCGCGCCCTCGTCGTTCTGCGCGAAGACCGCGGTGACGTCGGGGTGGCCCTGCAGGGCGTTGCCCACGTCGGTCTGCGCCGCCTGGCGGTCGGTGATCGTGATCGTCGAGACGATCTTGGCGTCGGGGGCCGTCTCCGCGAGCGTCTTCTTGACCGCGTCCTCGTACTCCTGCTTGCCGGCGGTGCCGGGAGAGGACTCGCCGAAGAGGACCTCGGCCTTGCCGTCTAGCTCCTCGTTGATGCAGTTGCCGAGCTCGGTGCCGGCGGCCTCGCCCTCGGCCGCGTAGTCGATGGTCGCGAAGCTGATGCCCGGCTGCATTCCGTCGAGGCCGTACGCCTCCGGCGTGCCGTTGAGGACCATCGGGACGCCCTTCTTCTGGGCCATCGGGATCAGCGACGCGGCAGCCTCGGGGGCGACCATGATCGCCCAGACGGCGTCGGCCTTCCCGGACTCGATCGCGGTCTGCAGGTCGGTCACCTGCTTCTGCGGGTCGAGGTTGGGGTCCTGCACGACGACGTCGTACCCCTGGGACTTGCCGTAGCCCTGGATGCCCTCCGAGAGCTGCTGCATCGCGGGGATCTTCAGCGCCAGGGGCGAGAAGACGAGGGTCTTGCTGGAGTCGGAGCCCGAGCCCGTGTCCGCGCCGGCTGCCGGCTGGGTGCCGTCGCTCCCGCAGGCGGCGAGCGTCATCAAGCTGCCGACAGCGACGGCGGCGAGCGCCGCCCTGCTGCGCTTGGAGATGGGGTGCTGCATCGTCAACTCCTGGTTTCCGGGGCGGGTGACTCCGCCTCTTGGGTTTGCGCCTGTGGGTTCGGTCACAGACAACCGGTGACGGCCGTCACCCGGAACCCCGATCGCAGTGATGCCAGGCATCGACGTCCGCTCTTTCCCCGGTCGTCATCGCCGCGCCTAGCGTGATGGCGTCAGTCACACCCGCACCTGTTCGAGGAGCACTTCATGTCGTACGTCGTCAGCGCCACCTGGACCGCCGAGCCTGGCAAGGAGGCCGTCGTCCTGGACGCGATCGAGAAGCTGACGCCGCCGTCGCGGGCCGAGGAGGGCAACGTCTTCTACCAGGCCTACCAGGACTCCGCCGACCCGCTGGTCTTCCGGCTCTTCGAGATCTACACGGACGAGGCCGCGTACGCCGCGCACGGTGCGTCCGACCACTTCAAGGAGTTCGCGCTCGAGCAGGCGATCCCGGTGCTCGCCAACCGTGAGCGCGCCTTCTACGAGACCATCGGCGGCTGATCCGTGCGTCTCGCCACCTTCCGTCGGCACTCCGATGAGCCGCAGGTGCGGCAGGTCGGACTGGTCCTCGGGCAGGGTGACCACGTCCGCGTGCACCCGTTCGACCCCGGCTTCGACCTGGTCGAGCTGCTGGCCGAGTCACCAGAGTGGCGGGACTCCCAGGCCGACGTCGCCGCCGCCGGCGACGGCCTCTCGCTCGACGAGATCGTGCTGCTCCCGCCGGTCTACCCGGTTGCGATGCGCGACTTCCTCACCTTTGAGGCACACGTCGACGGCATGGAGCGCGGCCACGGCAACCCCGGCCCGCCGGCGGCTTGGTACGACGCCCCGGTCTTCCTCTTCATGGCGCCGCACGCGGTGACCGGTCCGTACGACGAGGTCGCGATGCCGCCCGACACCGAGCGCCTCGACTTCGAGCTCGAGGTCGCGGCGGTCGTCTGCCGCGACGTACGCAACGCGACCCTCGACGAGGCCCGCGCCGCGATCGGCGGCTACTGCGTGATGAACGACTGGTCGGCCCGCGACATCCAGGGCAAGGAGATGAGCCTCAAGCTGGGGCCCTCCAAGGGCAAGGACTTCGCCACCACCATCGGCCCCTGGGTGGTCACCGCCGACGAGCTCGACGACTGCCGGGACGCCGACGGCTTCCTCGACCTCCCCATGTCGGTGTCGATCAACGGCGTCCGGGTCGGTGAGGACCGCTCCGGGCACATGGGCTGGTCCTTCGAGCAGCTGGTCTCGCACGCGTCCCGCGCGTCCTGGGTGAAGGCCGGCGAGGTGCTCGCGTCCGGCACCTGCTCCACCGGTTCGCTGGCCGAGTCCTGGGGTCGGACCGGCTCGCTGACCCCGCCCCCGCTGCAGGTCGGCGACATCGTGGAGATGTCCGTCGAGCGCCTCGGCACGATCCGCAACACCGTCGTCGAGCCCGAGGAGTCGGTCGCCGCGGTGGCTCCCGCCCGCCGGCGCTCGCGCTTGGAGGCCTCTGCATGAGCACGGTGGTGACGCGCAACCCCGCGACCGGCGAGGAGCTGCACCGGTACGACGCGCACGACGAGGCGGGCGTCGAGTCGGCGCTGGCCGCCGTACACGCCGCGTCGCTGGTCTGGGGCGCTACCCCGCTCGACGACCGGCTCACGTTGCTGCGGGGGGTCGGCAAGCTGCTTACCGAGCGGCGCGAGGAGTACGCCGCGCTGATCACCGCCGAGATGGGCAAGCCGACCGCCGAGGCGCTCGGCGAGGTCGACAAGTGCGCCTGGAACTGCGAGGTCGTCGCCGACCTCGCGCCGGGCTGGCTGGCCGACCACGAGATCGAGTCGGCGGCTTCGCGGTCCTGGCTGTCGTACGAGCCGATCGGCGTCGTCTTCGCGGTGATGCCCTGGAACTTCCCGTTCTGGCAGGTGCTCCGCTTCGCCTGTGCGGCACTCGCGGCAGGCAACGCCGCGTTGCTCAAGCACAGCCCCGATGTCACCGGCTGCGCGCTGGAGATCGAGGACCTCTTCGCCGACGCCGGCGCTCCGGCCGGTCTCTTCCGGTCGCTCGTCGTCGCGGCCGATGACGTGCCGTCCGTGTCGAAGCGCGTGGTCGAGGACCCGCGCATCGCCGCCGTGACGCTCACCGGCAGCGAGCGGGCCGGCTCCTCGATCGCCTCGGTCGCCGGTGCGGCGATCAAGAAGTCGGTGCTCGAGCTCGGCGGCTCCGACCCGTTCGTCGTGCTGGCCGACGCGGACGTGCCACTGGCCGCCGCGACGGCCGTGAAGGCTCGCTTCACCAACACCGGCCAGAGCTGCGTCTGCGCCAAGCGATTCATCGTGCACGAGGACGTCGCCGACGAGTTCGTCGAGCGGTTCGTGGACAACATGGCGCTCCTGGAGGTCGCGCCGATGGCGCGGGCCGACCTGCGCGACGGAGTCCTGCGACAGGTCGCTGAGTCCGTGGCGCAAGGCGCCCGGCTCGTCGTCGGCGGCCGGGCCATCGACGGCCCCGGCTGGTACGTCGAGCCGACGCTGCTCGTCGACGTCGAGCCGGGGATGACCGCGTTCGTCGAGGAGACCTTCGGGCCGGTCGCCACCATCACCCGCGCTCGCGACGACGACCATGCCGTCGAGCTGGCCAACGCCACGACGTTCGGCCTCGGGGCATCCGTGTGGGGTGCGCCGGAGCACGCGCTCGCCGTCGGCCGCCGGGTCCGCTCCGGTGCGCTCTTCGTCAACGCGATGGTCGCCTCGGATCCGCGGCTGCCCTTCGGTGGCATCGGCCGCAGCGGCTACGGCCGCGAGCTGTCGGCCGAGGGCGTCCGCGAGTTCACCAACGTCCGGACGATGGTGGTGGCGTAGTGCGCCTCGACCATGTGGGTCTCAACGTCGCCGACCTCGACGCGACGAGCGCCTGGTCCTGCAAGAACCTCGACCTGGCGATCGAGTTCGAGTTCGCCCTCGACCACGTCGACCTCAAGGGCGCGATGCTGCGCTCGGCCGACGGGCACCGGATCGAGCTGCTCTGCCGGGCGGGCAGCCAGCCCGGCCTGCAGGCGGCGAACCCGGTCGAGGCCGCGCTGACCCGCGGCTACGGCCACGTCGCCTTCGACGTGCCGGACGTCGACGCGGCGTACGACGCGCTGCTCGCCGCCGGCGCCACCGACCGGATGTCACCACGCCCGTCGCCCGAGCCGGGCGTGCGGATGGCCTACGTCGCCGACCCCGAGGGCAACCTGATCGAGCTCCTCGACCGGAGCAAGCCATGACTCGGCTCGACGGCAAGGTCGCGCTGATCACCGGCGTGGGCGGCGGCATGGGCGTCGCGGCGGCCCGGCGGTTCGCCGCGGAGGGCGCCTGCGTCGTGGGCTGCGACCTGGACAAGGACGGGGCCGCTCGCACCGAGGAGCTGGTCCGGTCCGAGGGCGGCGAGATCACGGTGATGGGTGGCGTCGACCTCGGCGACGCCGACGCGGCACGGGAGTGGGTCGACGCCGCGGTCGCGACGTACGACGGCATCGACGTGCTCTACAACAACGCGTCCACCCAGCGGTTCGGCGCTCTCGACGAGCTCAGCATCGAGGACTGGGACTTCACGATGCGCAACGAGCTCGACCTCGTCTACTACACGGTGCGCGCCGCGTGGCCGCACCTGAAGTCGTACGGCGGCGGCTCGATCATCAACGTCGGCTCGATCGCCGCGATCCGCGGCGTGGAGTTCATGCCGCAGAACGCGCACTCGACCGCCAAGGGCGGCGTGATCGCGCTGACCCTCCAGCTGGTCGTCGAGGGCGGGCCGCACGGCATCCGCGCCAACGTGATCAGCCCCGGCATGACCGAGACCCCCAACACCGCGCCGCTGCTGGCGGACCCGCCAGAGCGGATGCGCCGCGTCGTACTGGAGCGGATCCCGCTCGGTCGGCACGGCCAGCCTGAGGACGTCGTCAACGCGGCGGTCTTCCTCGCCTCCGACGAGTCCTCGTGGATCAGCGGCACCAACATCGTCATCGACGGCGGCGCGTCCGTCCTCGGCTAAGGAGAGAGAACATGAGTCACCTCAACGAGCACGGCATCACCCACCTGCGCCACGTCGACCTGGCCGTGACCGACTACGAGACGCAGCGGACCTTCTACAAGGACACCTGGGGCCTGACCGAGGTCGGCACCGACGGCAACCTGTCCTACCTGGCGGCCGAGGGCTCGCCGGAGCAGTACATCATCCGGCTGCGCCAGGCCGACGACAAGCGGCTCGACCTGATCTCCTTCGGCGCCGAGAGCCCCGGGGCGGTCGACGCCTTGGCCGCCAAGCTGGGCACCCAGGGGATCCAGGTCGTCGGCGAGCCCGACAAGCTGCAGACCGCCGGCGGCGGCTACGGCTTCCGGTTCTTCGACATCGACGGGCGCACCATCGAGATCTCCGCCGACGTCGAGACCCGGCAGCACCGCGCGATCGAGGAGGGCGAGGCGATCCCGGTCCGCATCTCGCACGCGGTGATGAACTCCAACAACCCCAACGCCACCCGCGACTTCTACTCGAACGTCCTCGGCTTCAAGCTCTCGGACACGCTCTGGGGCGAGCACATGGGCGAGATGATGCACTTCATGCGGTGCAACGACTGGCACCACAGCCTGGCGATCGCCCGTGGCCCGCACACCTCGGTGCACCACGTGTCCTTCGAGATGCGCGGGCTGGACGAGTACATGCGCGGCACCGGTCGGGTGATGCGCGCCGGCATCAAGAAGATCTGGGGTCCGGGTCGCCACAACGCCGGCAACAACACGTTCTCCTACTTCCTCGACCCGTCGGGCAACACGATGGAGTACACGACCGAGCTCGAGAAGATCGAGACCGACCCGTGGCACCCGAGCGTCTACGACATCGCCGACCCGATGACCCAGGACCAGTGGGGCACCGCGGACCCGATGTCGGAGATCATCGCCCGCGACTCCTTCAACGCCCCCGACAAGGGTGTCTTCGTCGCACCGCCCGTCTGATGCCCGATCTGACCGGCAAGGTCGTCGTCGTCACCGGTGCGGCCCGGGGTCAGGGCGAGGCCGAGGTCGCTGCGCTCACCGCCGCTGGTGCGACGGTGGTGGCGACCGACGTGCTGCCCTTCGGGGGCCGCCATCTCGACGTCACCTCCCCGGAGGAGTGGGCGTCGTTGGCGGAGTGGGTCGAGACGACGTACGGCGAGGTGCACGGGCTGGTCAACAACGCCGGCGTCGCCGCGCGCGAACGGCTGCCGGACGTCACGCTCGAGACCTGGGACCAGACCTTCGCGATCAACGTCACCGGGCCGATGCTCGGCATCCAGGCGCTGGTCCCGCTGATGCGCCCGGGCGCGAGCATCGTCAACATCTGCTCGGTCGCGGCGATGTCGGGGCACGCGGCCGCGGCGTACACCGCCTCGAAGTGGGCGCTGCGTGGGCTGACCCGCTCGGCCGCGTTGGAGCTGGGGTCGACGCGGGGCATCCGGGTCAACGCCGTGATGCCAGGGCTCGTCGACACTCCGCTGATGGCGTCGGCATCGCCGGCGTTCACGGACGCTGCGCTCGCCGAGATCCCGCTCGGCCGGGTGGGGCAGGTCGCCGACGTCGCGCCAACGGTCGTCTTCCTGATGTCCGACGACTCGGCGTACTACAACGGCGCCGAGCTCGTCATCGACGGCGGACTCACCGCGCACGTGTCCCACAAGGCCATCGCGGACGCCACCCGATGAGGCTCGCGACGCTGCGCCGGGGCGCGGCCGTGGTCGACGGCGACACGGCGTACCTGCTGCCGATGCCGCTCGGCTCGCTGATCGAGCTGGGGCTCGACCGTGCGCTCGAGATCGGCGCAGAAGCCAAGCGGGACAAGGGATTCGCGTACGACGCGACTGATCTGCTGCTGCCCTACAGGCCGCCGTCGGTGCGGGACTTCGTGACGTTCGAGAGCCACGTCGAGGGCGTACGTCGCAGCGTCGACAACGCCAGCGGCGTACCGAACGCGTGGTACGACGCACCCACCTTCTACTTCACCAACCCGCACGCGCTCTACGGGCCGGGTGCCGCGATCCCTCGGCCGGTCACCTGTCGGGCGCTGGACTTCGAGCTCGAGGTCGGCGTCGTGCTCGGCGCCGGTGGCACATCGCTGACCCAGGCCGAGGCGGAGGACGCGATCTTCGGCTACACGATCGTCAACGACTGGTCGGCCCGCGACCTCCAGTCCCGCGAGATGCAGGTCGGCCTCGGCCCGGCCAAGGGCAAGGACTTCGCCACCTCGATCGGACCGTGGATCGTGACCGCCGACGAGCTGCCCTCGCTCGACCTCGACTGCCGGGTGTGGGTCAACGGCGTGCACATCGGCGGCGACCGGTTGTCGAACATGCACTGGACGTTCCCGCAGATGATCGCCTACGCCTCGCGGGACTCGGTCGTGGTCGCCGGCGACCTGCTCGCCTCCGGCACCACCGGTGGCGGTGGTTGCCTGGCCGAGCTGTGGGGGCGCGCCGGGTCTCAGACGCCTCCGCCGCTCGAGCCCGACGACGTCGTACGGATGGAGGTCTCCGGAATCGGGACGCTCTCCGGCTCGGTCGCCTGACCGACCGGGTGGTTGAGTCGCCGGTGGTTGAGGAAGGCGCGCTAGCGCCTGTCTCGAAACCTCCGGGCCCCTGACCGCAGCGCCGCGGTCCGTGGTGGTCACTGCCGGTGACGCGACAGACGAGATAGGTGGTCACCGCACGCTCTGGTTACGGGGGATGGTCACCGTGGCCGGTCGGGCTGCGGGTCCGCCCGGATCGACCGTCGTGGTCACCGCTCCAAGAACCCGGCCAGATTGATCGTTGGATTGCTCGAACATACGTACGAATCGTGGTAGTCTGTGGTATGGCCCGATCGAAGCGCAGCGCAACCCTGATCGCGGGACCCCGGTCCCGCGACGAGGCGCTGCTCGCCGCCGCGGAGGTCACCCACCGCGCCAAGCGGTTGGCCGAGGCCCGCGAGTTCGAGCTCGCCGCGCAGTGGGGCGAGGCGCACCCGGGCGACGATGCCCCGGCCCTGGCGGACTCGCCGGTGTTCGAGGCGAACGTGCTGTTCGGGGACCGGCCCCTGGAGGTCGCCGGGTACGGCGCTCCGACGGTGTCGGAGTTCGCGATCACCGAGTTCGCCACCGCTGTGGGCATGTCCTCCACCGGGGGCCGCAAGTTCCTCGGCTCCGCGCTGGAGACCAAGCACCGCCTCCCCAAACTGTGGGCCAGAGTCACAGCCGGCGAGGTGCCGGTGTGGAAGGCCCGCCGGGTCACCGAGCACACCATCAAGCTGCCGCCGCACGCCGCCGCGCAGGTCGACGCCAAGATCGCGCCGATCGCGCACACCTGTTCGTTCGTCGAGATCGAACGGGCCGCCAACAAGGCGGCGAAGGAAGCCGACGCCGAGCAGGAAGCCGAGGACCGCGAAGAGACCGCCGCCGGGCAGTACTTCCGGATCGCCCTGGAGGACGCCGAGCACAACCACGGCTACGTTCCCATCGAGGGTCTCCTGGACCTCGACGACGCGTTGGCGTTGGAGGCGGTGATCAAGGCCAAGGCCCACGCCCTGTTGGACCAGCACCCTCAGCTGGACCTGGACGAGCGTCGCGCCATGGCGCTGGGGCAGGTGAGCGACGGTTCCGGGGAACGACAGCTGGTGATCTACACCCACCACGACACCCGCGACCCACACGGCATCGTCAGCGTCGAAGGCGTGTCCTCGACCGGGTCCACCATCACGATCGAGCAGCTCGCCGACTGGTGCCACAAAGCCAACACGAAGGTCTCGATCCGACCGGTCCTCGACCTCGCCGAACCGATCCGCACCGACGCCTACGCGCCCACCGACCGGCTGCGGGAACAGGTCATCCTGACCTGCCCCAACTGCGTCTTCCCCGGCTGCGGCAAGTCCGCCAGACGTTGCGACCTCGACCACATCACCCCCTGGCACCAGGGCGGGAAGACCGAGTCGTCGAACCTTGCCCCGTTGTGCCGGCTCCACCACCGGCTGAAGACCTTCGGCTACTGGACCTACCGACGCCTCACCAAGACGTGCTTCGAGTGGACCAGCCCGATGGGCCGGATCTACCTCAACGACCTCACCCACAAGAGACGACGAACCCACTGACCCGCACCCCGCCCACCACCATGGGCGGGGACACAGTCATGTCCAAGCGACCGGTGCGCGTCAGTCGGGCACAGGGCGCAGCACGTAGAACTCGGTGAACTCCCGGCACAGGCCGTCGCTGTTGAAGCGCATTACGAAGCAGTTGTCATAGACCTGGTGCACCGGGCCGCCAGGGACCTTGCGATAAGTCGTCGTGCCCTGGGCGACCACCGTGGCGCCGTCAACGGCCACGGGTGCGTACGACGCGTCGAAGGTGCCGGGTTCATCACCCTCCCCGAGCCAGGAGGCAACAACCGCGTCGCGACCGACGATCGGTTCGTCGTACGGGTGGTAGCGGTAGGCGACGTCGTCGGAGAACAGGGCGCCGATCTCGGCTGCGTCGTTGCTGCGCCAACCGGCGACGTACCGGTCGAGCCAGGACTGGGCGCTGGTGCGGTCCATGTCGTCACCCGATCCAGGCGCGGGTGACGACGCCGTTGTCGTGCTCGAGGTTCATCCGGTCCTCGCGGTAGTCCATGGTCAGCATCGAGCCGGGCGAGTAGGCCCGCACCTGCCAACCGGCGTCGGTCACCACCTGGGTGGCGTCGTCGAGCGGGCGGCCCGCCAGCTCGGCGAGGAGTGCACCGAGGTCATCGATAGGCAGGTCGACCTCGCCACGGATGTCGCCGAGTCCGCGGGCGACGAGCAGCCGCCCGGTCGTGAGCGGACGCCAGGCGCCGTCGGCCCAGGTCCGGGCGGCGCGGGCGTCGCAGGTGACGTCCACCCGGCGGTGCTCCCCGGCCGCCAGCGAGACCGTGGAGAAGCCGACCAGGCGGATCGGCTGGTCGTCCTCGGTCGGCTGCAGATAGACCTGGACGACCTCGCGGGAGTCACGGCCAGACGTGTTGGCGAGGTCGACGGTGACCACCGAGCCGGCGAGGGTCACCTCGCCGTACTCCCACTCGCCGTAGCCGAGCCCCTGCCCGAACCAGTACGCCGGGGCGGGCGCGCGTCGAGCGGCGTACCCCCGGTAGCCGACGAAGACCCCCTCGTCGTACGAGAGCTTGCCGGCGGTCGGGACCACGCCCCAGGCAGGCGAAGCGCCGTCGGCGGCGGGGAACGACGTGACCAGCCGGCCGGCCGGCTCGATGTCGCCGAGCAGCGCGGCGGCGACCGCGTGGCCGCCCTCCTGGCCGGGCAGGCCCGCCCACAGGATCGCGTCGACCTCGCCGGCCCACGGCATCAGGACCGGGGTGGCGGCGTTGACGACCACGACCGTACGGCGAGCCGCGGCGGCGACCGCCGAGACGAGCTCGTCCTGACGGCCCGGGAGGGCGAGCGTCGACTTGTCGAACGCCTCGGACTCCTGCTCCTCGGTCAGGCCGACGACGACCACCGCGACGTCGGCGGACGCGGCCGCGGCAACAGCCGCAGCGATGGCGTCCTCGTCGGTCGGCGGGGTCGGTTCGGCGACCAGTCCCAGGCCAGCCCAGCCGCCGAGTCTCAGGTCGGCCACCAGCTCGGTCGGCGCCGACAGCACCACGTCGGTCTGCCATCCGGGCGGGCGCAGGAAGTCGCCGCCGATGTCGTCGGACTCGGACTCCAACGTCACGTCGTACGACGCGTCGCCGAGCGTCACGGTCGCACTGCCGACCCCGAGCACGCCGATCCGCATCGCACCTTCTGGCACGATCGCTGACATAACCACGCGGGTGACGGGTTCGGCGAGCTCCTGGTCGGGCATGAACCCGACGGTCTTGGCCTCCGCCGAGATGGCGTCCGAGAGCAGCGCGCCGGAGTCGCCGTACATCCGGACTCGCATGCTGAAGCTGCCGGCCCGTGGGCGAGCGCGGACGGTGACCCCGTCGACGACCGTCACGCCGTCCGTCGCCGCGGCCAGCCCGTCGGCGATGCTCACCTGGTGCGGCGCGCGTACCGAGGCCGAGCCGCCGCCCATGCACGTGGTCTCCAGCGCCGGCCGGCCGATCAGGGCGACCGAACCTCCGCGGGCCAGCGGGAGCACGCCGTCGTTGGCGAGCACCGTCATGCCCTGGGCGGCGAGCCGCGTCAGCTGCTCACGCCGTACGGCGCCGCCCGGCTCGGGCAGGTCGCTGCGCCAGGCGCGGGGCTCGTCGAGGGCGCCGACGCGGGCCGCGAGCAGGAGCAGGCGTCGCAGGTGGTCGTCGATCACCGTCTCCTCGACCTCACCCGCCCGCACAGCCGCCACCAGCGCGGGACCCCAGGGGCCGGTCGGGCCGGGCATCACCAGATCGAGGCCGCCGTTCGCGGCCGGACCGGCAGACCTGGTCGCGAACCAGTCCGACATCAGCAGTCCGCGCCAACCCCACTCGCCCTTGAGGATCCCGTTGTTGACCGCTCCCTGCTCGGTCGCGGCGACGCCGTTGACGTCGTTGTAGGCCGCCATCACCGACCACGGGTCGGCGTCCTCGGCCGCGATCTCGAAGGGCAGCAGGTAGAGCTCGCGCAGCGTCCGCTCGTCCACGACGCTGTCGACGCCGTGCCGCTCGGTCTCGGCCTCGTTGGCGACCAGGTGCTTCACGCAGGCGCCGACGCCCTGGGACTGCAGGCCGGAGACGTACGCCGCCGCGAAGTGGCCGGTCAGCAGCGGGTCCTCGGAGTACGCCTCGAAGAGCCGCCCGCCCAGGGGCGAGCGGTGCAGGTTGACGGTGGGGCCGAGCACGACGTGGATGTGCTGGCGCTCCGCCTCCTCGGCGAGCAGCCGGCCGACCTCCGCGGCGGTCTCCAGGCTCCACGACGACGCGAGCAGGGTCGCGTTGGGGAGGAGGCACGTCAGCGGGCCGCCCGTGAAGTCGAGACCGCGCACCCCGGTCGGACCGTCCGAGAACGCCATCGGCGCGAGGCCGATCTCATCGTCGCCGCGGAGGGTGAACATCGTGGCGCCGGTCAGCAGCCGCACCTTGCGCTCGAGGGTGAGCCGGGCCAGCCGCTCGTCGAGATCGGTGCTGATGAGGGGGTCGTCCATGTGCTCACCCTGCCAGTTCACGCAGCGGTCAGGAACTGACCTGAATTGTTCCTAGGCTCGAGACATGGACTACAAGATCGAACTCATCCCCCTCGCCGTGCAGGACGTCGACCGCTCCGTGGAGTTCTACGGCACCGCCCTCGGCTGGAGCGTGGACCACGACACGACCGTGACGCCGGAGCTGCGCTTCGTGCAGGTGACGCCGCCCGGCTCCGCCTGCTCGATCTGCTTCGGCATCGGCCTCGAGATGATGCCGACCGGCTCGTCGCAGTTCATCCAGGTCGTGGTCGCCGACGCCGACGCTGCCCTGGCCGACCTGCGTGAGCGCGGCATCGACTGCCAGGGCGTCGACGACCAGCCCTGGGGTCGGTTCGTCCGCTTCGACGACCCCGACGGCAACCGCTGGGCGCTGCAGCAGATCGTCATCCCGAGCTAGCCCCGGAACCGCTTCACGAGGTCGGCGTACACCCCGGCGCTCGGCTTCGGTCGGCGCTCGAAGGTCTCGCGGTCGACCTCGTGCAGGCCGAGGTGGTGGGCGTAGCCGAAGACCCACTCGAAGTTGTCGAGCAGCGTCCAGTGGATGTAGCCGAGCACCGGCACACCGTCGGCCATGGCGTCGTACAGCCCCACCAGTGACGGCTCGATGAACGACGCCCGCAGCGAGTCGTCGGCGACGGAGATGCCGTGCTCGGTGACCAGGATCGGCACGTCGGTGGCGGAGTGTGCGTAGCTGACCGCGCCGGCCAGCGACAGCGGCTCGATCGCCGTCCCCATCTGGTTGACCGGCACGCCCTCAGCGGGTGCGACCTGGCCGTGCGCGTCGTACGGCACCCGCTCGTAGTTCTGCACGCCGAGGAAGTCGTCGTCGCGGGCGAGGTCGAGCCATCGTTGGTAGCACTCGGCGCGCTTGCGATCCCGGACCGAGGCGTCGTCGCCGTCGACGACGTCGTCCATGATCGCGAGCGTGAAGCCGACCGGGAGGTCGGGCCGGCGTGCCTTGATCGCCGCCTTGCCCGCGAGGTGGCCGGCGGTCAGGCCGTCCTCCATCGCGTCGAGCTCCTCGGGCAGCACCACGTTGGCGAGCCGGTACGCCGGCACCCCGGCCTTCTCGCTCGCGGCGTCGAGCGTCGCGCGCTCCACCTGGCGCACGAAGTCGGGCAGGTTCAGCCAGGACAGCACGTGCGGCAGGTTGGGCTCGTTGAGCGTGACGGCGTACGCGATCCGGTCGCCGAACCGCTCCATCAGCTTGTCGCAATAGCGAGCGAACTTCGCCGGCGCCTCCGGGTCGAGCCAGCTGCCGCGCTTCGCGAACCAGTGCGGCGACGTGAAGTGGTTGAAGGTCACCACGGGCGCGAGGCCCTGGGCGACGCACTCGTCGACCATCGCCTCGTAGCGGTCGAGCACCTCCTCCGACCAGACGCCCTCGGTCGGCTCGACCCGCGCCCACTCGACCGAGAAGCGGTACGACGTCAGGCCCATCGCGACGACGAGCCCGATGTCGTCGCGCCAGCGGTTCCAGCTGTCGCAGGCCTTGCCCGACGGCTCGCTGAAGACGCTGGGCGTCACCTGCTCGGCGTACCAGGTGTCGCTGTCGACGTTGTCGCCCTCGATCTGGTGGCCGGCGCCGGCGGCGCCCCACAGGAAGTCAGCGGGAAATGCGGGAACCGGGAAGCTGGGTTCGGTCATGCGTCCAGCAAACGTGAGACGGCGGTCACTCGGAAGGCGGCATCGCCGATACCTCGCATCACCACGGGCCGGGTTCCGGCGGGGAGTGACGACAGGCACAGTGACCGGCATGTTCGAGTACTTCACCGGCCCCAAGTACGTCTGGAACCTCGGCGTCTGCGCGACGCTCAACAACGGCGGCGCGATCGACGAGGTCGACCGCGCGTGTCGCCCCGCGCGCGACGCGGCCGACGTCAACTCGGGCAGCCGGATCTTCATGCAGTCGTGGAAGGCGGTCGCCGACCAGGTCGCCGACCAGGCGCGCGCCTCCGAGGCCGCGGGTCACCTGCGTACGGCGGGCCAGCAGTGGTACCGCTCCGGGCTCTACATCTGCCAGGCCGAGCGAATGCTCTCCAACACCGACCCCGGGCGCCGGGAGTTCTACCAGCAGGCGCTGGACGCGTTCGCCAAGGTCTTCGAGATCGCGGACCCGGCCACCAGCCGCGTCGAGGTCCCGTTCGAGGGCACCACGCTCCCGGCGTACTTCTCCGACGCGAGCCTGGCCGGCGAGCCGGTGCCGTGCATCATCATGTGGAACGGCCTGGACTCCACCAAGGAGCACATGTACACGTCCGGGTGGCCGCAGGAGATGCGCGAGCGCGGCATCTCGGTGCTGATGGTCGACTGCCCGGGATCCGGCGAGGCACTGCGCTTCCAGGACCTCAAGTCCCGGATCGAGTCCGAGGACTGGGCCGCGGCGTGCGTCGACTACCTGGAGACCCGCAGCGACGTGGACGTCGACCGGATCGGCCTCGTCGGCTGGTCGCTGGGCGGCTATTACGTGCCGCGCGCCGCGGCGTACGAGAAGCGGATCAAACTGATCGCGGTCTGGGGCGCCAACCACAACTGGGGCGAGGTCCAGAAGAAGCGGTTGCTGCGCGAGGGCGAGAACCCGGTCCCGCACTACTGGGAGCACGTCCTGTGGGTCTGGGGCTATGACGACGTCGACAAGTTCATCGAGTACGCCGAGGGCGTCAACCTCAACGGCGTCGTCGACAAGGTGACCGTCCCGTTCCTGATCGCGCACGGCGCCAACGACCGGCAGATCTCGGTCGACTACGCGCACCAGTCCTACGACCAGGCGGTCAACAGCCCGAAGCGCGAGCTGCGGATCTTCACCGTTGAGGAGGGTGCCGCCGAGCACGTCGGCCTCGACCACATGCCGCACATCAACGCGTACGTCGCCGACTGGGTCGAGGACACCCTCGCCGAGCTCGACTGATCTGCCACCATCGGTGCGTGACGGTCCGGCGGTGGTTGCGCGCACACCCCAGCGACGTCGTCGACTTCTTCGTCTACGTGGTGGTGCTCAACCTCGCGGTCGAGTACCTGCCCAGAGTCATCAGCGAGGGCTTCACGCTCACGCTGCTGACGGCGCTGCTGCTCAAGATCGCGCTCGAGCTGGTGCTGGTCCTCAAGGGCCGCGTCATCGCCCGCTTCAAGGCCGCGCAGACGGGTGCCGGCAAGGTCGGCGCCGGGATGCTGGTCTGGGTGGTGGCGGCCGGCAGCAAGCTGGTCGTGCTCGAGCTGGTCGACGTGGTCTTCGGTGACCGGGTGAGTCTCGGTGGGTTCCTGTCGGTCACCCTGCTGGTGGTCGCTCTGCTGCTGTCCCGCGGCGCCGTACGACGTCTGCTCGCGCCGCCCGGCGCAGCCGCTACCCCTGCGTCGACGACCGGGCCACCAGCTCCGGGGTGAAGAGCACCTGCCGGTGGGTGTGCGGGATTCGACGCCTCGTCGAGCACGAGCTCGGCCGCGGTCCGGCCGAGCAGCTGCCGGGGCTGGCGCACCGACGTGAGCGGTACGGCGGCGGCCGCGGCGAACTCGATGTCGTCGTAGCCCACGATGCTGAGCTCCTCTGGCACCCGGACGCCGGAGGAGATCGCGTGCTGCAGCAGCCCGAGGGCGACCAGGTCGTTGGCGCAGAAGGCGGCGGCCGGTCGGCGGCGTGCGGGGATGCCGGCCAGGCGAGCGCCGGCCTCGCGACCCTCGGCGACCGTCAGTGCCTCCGTCTCGATCCAGATCAGGGCGTCTTCGGGCAGGTCGGCCGCGGCCCAGGCCTCACGGGCGCCCTGGAGCCGGTCCCGCACCTGGCCGAGGTGAGCCGGGCCGCCGACGTACGCGACCTGGGTGTGCCCGCGGTCGACCAAGTGCTCGACCGCGAGCCTGCCGCCGAGTACGTCGTCGACGGCGACGGAGCAGAAGGACTGGTCGGAGCGGGTGCGGTCGACGACCACGACGGGGGTGCCTCGCCGGGCGACCTCGTCGAGCGTCGGTGAGTCGGGGTCGACCGGGGTCACCAGGATGCCCTGCACCCGCTGCTGCTCGAGGAGGGCCAGGTGGGAGCGTTCGCGTTCGGCGGAGTTGCGGCTGTTGCACAGCACGAGGGAGAGCCCGGACTCCTCCGCGGCCGCGTCGATGCCCGAGGAGACGTCGGTGAAGAACGGGTTCGCGGCGTCGAGCATCACGTAGGCGAGGGTGCGGCTGCTGCCGGCGCGCAGCTGTCGGGCCGACTCGTTGCGCACGAAGCCCAGCTCCAGCATCGCCCGCTGCACCTTCTCGCGGGTGTCGGGGCTGACCCGGTCCGGCCGGTTGAGGACGTTGGACACGGTCCCGAGAGAGACGCCGGCGGCGGCGGCGACGTCCTTCACCGACGCGCTGCGCGCGCCCGGCTCGCGATGCGGCATCGGTTCACCCTCCCAGGGACCTTCGCTGAAACGATCAACGCTCACCTTAGGGGGTCGAGCGGCCCGCTTGGGCGGCTTTCGTGTCCCGACTGTTACGCGTGGATTTCAACGAATGTGTTGACGCCTGTGATGGCAGTCACCTACGGTACCGAGCATCGGAGTTGAAACCTTTCAATCATCTCCGGGTCCAGTCGTCACGAAGGAGTACCCATGCCCGGCACCGCGACCGAGGCGCCACAGGAGATGGCCCTCGAGCTGCGCGACGTGGCCAAGTCGTTCGGTTCGGTGGTCGCGCTGCGCTCGGGCAGCCTCGCGGTCGCCCCCGGCTCGATCCACGCACTCGTGGGAGAGAACGGCGCCGGCAAGTCGACCCTCGTCAAGATCGTCGCCGGCGTCCACCGCCGCGACTCCGGCACCGTCCGCCTCCACGGGCAGGACGTCGACTTCGCCTCGACCGCGGAGTCCAAGGCGGCCGGCATCGCAGTGATCTACCAGGAGCCCACCCTCTTCCCCGACCTGTCGGTGACCGAGAACATCTTCATGGGCCGCCAGCCCGTGGGCCGCTCCCGTCGGATCGACCGCGCCGCGATGTACGCCGAGGCCGACAGCCTCTTCCAGCGCCTCGGTGTCGCGATCGACCCGCGCCGTCCGGCCCGCGGCCTGTCCATCGCCGACCAGCAGATCATCGAGATCGCCAAGGCGATCTCCCTGGACGCCAGCGTCCTGGTGATGGACGAGCCGACCGCCGCGCTCAGCGGGGTCGAGGTCGACCGGCTCTTCGCCGTCGCCCGCAGCCTGCGCGACGAGGGTCGCGCCCTGGTCTTCATCTCCCACCGCTTCGACGAGGTCTTCGCCCTCTGCGACACCGTCACCGTGATGCGCGACGGCGAGTACGTCTCCACCGACGCCGTCGCCGAGACCTCGGTCGAGCAGATCGTGTCCCGGATGGTCGGCCGCGAGGTCGGCGACCTCTTCCCCAAGACCCCGGCCGAGATCGGCGACGTCGTCCTCGCCGTCGAGGGCCTGTCCTCGCTCGGCACGTTCCGCGACATCGGGTTCACCGTCCGGGCCGGCGAGATCGTCGGCCTGGCCGGCCTGGTCGGCGCCGGACGCAGCGAGATCGCCCGGGCCGTCTTCGGTGTCGACAAGTACGACGCCGGCTCGGTGCACCTCGACGGCAAGCCGGTCGCTCCGCGCTCGCCGCGGGCCGCGATCCGGGCCGGGATGGCGTTCGTCCCCGAGGACCGCCGCAAGCAGGGCCTGGTGACCGATGCCTCCGTCGCGCGCAACGTCGCGTCGGTCATCCGCCGCGGCCTGACCCACGCCGGTGTCCTCACCAACCGTGACGAGAACCGTGCCGCCGGACCCTGGGCCGCCCGGCTCGAGGTCAAGACCAGCGCGCTCGACATGCACGCCACCACGATGAGCGGCGGCAACCAGCAGAAGGTCGTGCTCGCCAAGTGGCTCGCCACCGAGCCCAAGCTGCTGATCATCGACGAGCCCACCCGCGGCATCGACGTCGGCACCAAGGCCGAGGTGCACCGGCTGCTCTCCGACCTCGCCGGCCAGGGCCTCGCGATCCTGATGATCTCCTCCGAGCTCCCCGAGGTGCTCGGCATGGCCGACCGGGTGCTCGTCGTCTGCGAGGGCCGCATCACCGCGGAGCTCTCCCGCGACGAGGCCACGCCCGAGGCTGTCATGCACGCCGCGACGGCCTCCATCCACCACGACGTCGAGGAGGTGACGACGGCATGAGCACCGACACCCTGCTGGTCGAGCCCAGCGCGATCTCGCCCACCAAGCGCATCGTCGGCGAGCTGCTCCGCTCCCGCGAGATCGCGGTCGGGGCGGTCCTCGTCCTCGTGGTCGCGCTGACCACGATCAAGAACCCGAACTTCCTCTTCACGTCCAATGGCTGGCGCGACCTGCTGCTGACCCCGTCGCTGCTGCTGATCCTCGCGGTCGGCCAGACGGTCGTGATCATCACCCGCAACGTCGACCTGTCCGTCGGCTCGACGCTGGGCCTCACGGCGTACTTCACCGGCAAGCTCTTCGTCGACCACCCCAACATCCCGATCCTCGTGGTGGTCCTCGCCGGGCTGCTGATGGGCGCGGTCCTCGGCCTGGTCAACGGCGTGCTGGTCGCCTTCTTCAAGGTGCCGGCCCTGGTGATCACGCTCGGGACGCTCTACATCTACCGCGGCATCTTCCTCAGCTGGGCCGGCAGCGACCGGATCAACGCCGGTGACATGCCCAAGGACTTCCTGGCCCTCGGCACCAAGCAGATCCTCACGATCCCGGTGCTGACGATCGTCGGCCTCGTCGTGCTGGCCGCGGTCGGCTACTACCTCTACACCGCCCGGGGCGGCCGCGAGCTCTACGCCATCGGCTCCGACCCCGAGGCCGCGGTCCTCTACGGCCTGCCCGTACGCCGCCGCGTCGTCGGCGCGTTCGTGCTCTGCGGTGCGCTCGCCGGCCTGGCGGGTGTCGTCTACGTGGCGCGCTACGGCACGGTGAGCTCCGGCGCCGGCTACGGCATGGAGCTGCAGGCCGTCGGCGCCGCGGTCATCGGCGGCGTCGCGATCTTCGGCGGATCCGGCACCGTCTGGGGCGCCGCGATCGGCGCCTTCCTGCTGGTGACGATCAACCGCGCGCTCCCCGTCGTCGGCATCTCCGACTTCTGGCAGCGGGCCGTGGTCGGCGCCCTGATCATCGCCGCGGTCGTGCTCGACCGGGTCCTCTCGGCCCGACAAGAGCGACGACTCGTGGCCGCCCGTGAAGAGACGAGGTCCAACCGATGAGCACCACGACGCTGGACCGGCCCGACCGGCCAGGAGACAGCAGAGTGCGCACCTACCCGGCGTACTCCACGCCGCTGTGGCGCCGCGTCCTGCTGACCCGCGAGTTCGCGGTGATCGCGCTGCTCGTGGCCGTCATCTTCTACTCCAACAACAACGTGCCGAACTTCGACGGCCCGCTGACCTTCTACTACCTCTTCCTCGACATCGCGCCGATCCTGCTGATCGCGCTGCCGATGACGTTGGTGATCATCACCGGCGAGATCGACCTGTCGGTGGCGAGCGTGGTGGGCCTGAGCAGCGTGCTGGTCGGCCAGCTCCACGCCGACCACGGCCTGTCGATCCCGGTCGCCGGCCTGATCGCGATCCTGGTCGGCGCCTTGTGCGGTGCGTTCAACGGCTTCCTCGTGGCGTACGTCGGCCTCCCGTCGCTCGCCGTCACGATCGGCACGCTCGCGCTCTACCGCGGCATCGCCCAGGGGCTGCTCGGCACCAAGGCGGTCACGGACTTCCCCGACAAGTGGACCGACCTCGCCAAGGAGCGGATCGCGGAGGGCTCGTCGTACCCGATGATCCTGATCCCGTTCCTGGTGCTGCTGGTGCTCTTCGCCTGGATGCTGCACTTCTCGTCGTTCGGCCGTGGTGTCTACGAGATCGGCCTGAACGACGAGGCCGCGCACTTCAGCGGCGTCAACGTCGAGCGCACGAAGTTCCTGCTGTTCGTGATGGCCGGCGCCGTGTCGGCGTTCGCGGGCATCTACTTCACGCTGCGCTTCGGCAGTGCCCGCGGCGACAACGCCAACGGCATGGAGCTGCAGGTGATCGCGGCCGTGCTCCTCGGCGGCGTCTCGATCTTCGGCGGTCGCGGAGCCCTGCACGGCGTCGTCGCCGGCGTGGTCCTGATCGGCGTCATCTCCAGTGCGATGCGCCTGCAGGGCGAGACCGTCAACGTCATCAACATCGTCATCGGGACGCTCCTCGTGCTCTCGGTGATCTCGACCAGCCTCCTCTCCGCGGCCCAGGCCCTCTGGGCCCGACGCGGACGCGCAGGTGGTCCCCCCAGCTCGGAGACAGGTCAGCACCGGCCCGCGGTCGCTGCCAGTGAAAGCACCAACGAAAGGTGAGCAACATGAAGATCCGGAACCGGCGGCTTTCCGCCCTGGCCGCGGTGTCCCTGATCGCCAGCCTCGCGCTGACCGCGTGTGGCAGCGACAGCGACGGTGGCGACAGCGCGAACGACGGTGGCGGCGACAAGACGACCGTCACGTTCCTGCCGAAGAACCTCGGCAACCCGTACTTCGACACCAGCAGCAAGGGTGGCAAGGCGGCCGTCGAGGAGTTCGGTGGCACCTTCGACGAGGTCGGCCCCGACACCCCGTCCCCCGACGCCCAGGTCCAGTTCATCAACACCGCCGCGCAGCAGAGTGTCAACGCGCTCGTCGTCTCGGCCAACGACCCCGAGGCCATCTGCGACGCGCTCCACGAGGCCAGCGACGCCGGCACGAAGATCGTCACGTTCGACTCGGACACCAACCCCGACTGCCGCGACCTCTTCATCAACCAGGCCACCGCGGAGGGCATCGCGAAGGCCCAGGTCGACCTGATCTCCGAGCAGATCGGTGACGCCGGCGAGGTCGCGATCCTGTCGGCCGCCGCCAACGCGACGAACCAGAACGCCTGGATCGACCTGATGAAGAAGGACCTGAGCGAGAACCACCCCGACATCAAGCTGGTCGACACCGTCTACGGCGACGACGACGACCAGACGTCGTTCGACAAGACGGCGGCACTGCTCCAGTCGCACCCGAACCTCAAGGGCATCATCTCGCCGACCACCGTCGGCATCGCCGCCGCGGCCCGCTACCTGTCGACCTCGGACGCCAAGGGCAAGGTCGCGCTGACCGGCCTCGGCACCCCGAACCAGATGCGTGAATACGTCAAGGACGGCACCGTTACCGCGTTCGCCCTGTGGAACCCCGAGGACCTCGGCTACCTCGCGGCGTTCGCCGCCAAGGCACTCGTCGACGGCGACATCACCGGCAAGGAGGGCGACACCTTCACCGCTGGCAAGCTCGGCGACTTCACCGTCGACGCCGACGCCACCGTCCTGCTGGGTGACCCGTACACCTTCAACAAGGACAACATCGACGACTTCGACTTCTGAGTCGTAGTCCTTCCTCGCCACTCGCTGCCGGCCGGCCCGGCGCTCCGACGCTCGACCCGATCTTGGGGCGAGGCCGGCCGGCAGCACCCCTCGCACAACCCCTCCCCGAAAGGTGTGGCGATGCCGCGCGTCTGCTTCCAGCTCCAGGTCAAGCGTGACCGGATCGAGGAGTACAAGACCCGCCACGCCGCCGTCTGGCCCGACATGCTCCAGGCGCTGCACCTGACGGGGTGGCACAACTACTCGCTGTTCCTGCGCGAGGACGGTCTCCTCATCGGCTACTTCGAGACCCCCGACTCCGTCCAGGCCGCCCAGGCCGGGATGGCCGCCACCGAGGTCAACGCCCGGTGGCAGGCGGAGATGGGGGACTTCTTCGAACAGCTCGACGGCCGGTCCCCCGACGAGGGGTTCCTGGTCCTGGAGGAGGTCTTCCACCTGGAGGACCAGCTCGCCGCCACCGCGAACTCCGTGCACAACCCAGACGTACAGAAGTGATGTGACATGACGACCTTCAGCGAGATCGCACCGCTCCTCGAGAGCCAGGCGATCGAGGTCCCCTCGTGGGCCTACGGCAACTCCGGCACCCGGTTCAAGGTCTTCGGCAGTGCGGGCACCCCACGCACCGTCGAGGAGAAGATCGCCGACGCCGCGACCGTGCACCGTTTCACCGGCCTCGCGCCCACGGTCTCCCTGCACATCCCGTGGGACCTGGTCGACGACTTCGGCGCCCTGCGCTCGTACGCCGAGGACCTCGGCGTCGCGCTCGGCACCATCAACTCCAACACCTTCCAGGACGACGACTACAAGCTCGGCGCCCTGACGCACACCGACAAGGCGGTGCGGCAGAAGGCGATCGACCACCACCTCGCGTGCATCGACGTCATGAACGCGACCGGCTCGCGGGACCTGAAGATCTGGCTCGCCGAGGGCACCAACTACCCCGGCCAGGGCGACCTGCGCGGCCGCCAGGACCGCCTCGCCGAGAGCCTCGCGACCATCTACGAGCGGATCGGTGAGGACCAGCGGCTGGTGCTCGAGTACAAGTTCTTCGAGCCGGCGTTCTACCACACCGACGTCCCGGACTGGGGTACGTCGTACGCCCACGTGAGCGCACTCGGTGATCGTGCGTTCGTCTGCCTCGACACCGGCCACCACGCGCCGGGCACCAACATCGAGTTCATCGTCGCCCAGCTGATCCGGCTCGGGAAGCTCGGCTCGTTCGACTTCAACAGCCGCTTCTACGCCGACGACGACCTGATCGTCGGGGCGGCCGACCCGTACCAGCTCTTCCGGATCCTCTTCGAGTGCATCCGGGGCGGCGCGTTCGGCCCCGACAGCGACGTGGCCTACATGCTCGACCAGTGCCACAACATCGAGAACAAGATCGCCGGCCAGATCCGGTCGGTCCTCAACGTGCAGGAGATGACGGCGCGCGCGCTGCTCGTCGACCGGGGCGCGCTGACCCGGGCGCAGGAGGACGGCGACGTCCTGCTGGCCAACGAGATCTTCATGGACGCCTTCTACACCGACGTCCGCGCCGACCTCGCCGGATGGCGCGAGGGCCGGGGCCTGCCCGCCAACCCGATGCGGTCCTTCCTCGAGAGCGGCTACCAGGAGCAGATCGAAGCGGACCGCGTCGGCGGCACCCAGGCAGGATGGAACTGAACCCATGAGCACCACCACTCCGTCATCTCTTGGCGCCGCCGCCGAGCTGATCGCTCGGTCCAACCGGCTCGGCGCCGACCCCAAGAACACCAACTACGCGGGCGGCAACACCTCGGCCAAGGGCACGGAGACCGACCCGGTCACCGGCCAGGACGTGGAGCTCCTCTGGGTGAAGGGCTCCGGCGGCGACCTCGGGACCCTGCAGGAGTCCGGCCTCGCCGTGCTCCGGCTCGACCGGATGCGTGCGCTCGTCGACGTCTACCCGGGCGTCGAGCGCGAGGACGAGATGGTCGCGGCGTTCGACTACTGCCTGCACGGCAAGGGCGGCGCCGCTCCGTCGATCGACACCGCGATGCACGGCCTCGTCGACGCCGCGCACGTCGACCACCTGCACCCCGACTCCGGCATCGCGATCGCGACCGCCGCGGACGGCGAGCAGCTCACCACCACGATCTTCGGCGACAAGGTCGTCTGGGTCCCGTG
>Ga0190274_10000294_pt1 | contig 31489 bp, 27 predicted proteins | sample Popmic531T_FD_133002 | JGI IMG/M metagenome (GOLD analysis project Ga0190274, IMG submission 133002) | Populus adjacent soil microbial communities from riparian zone of Yellowstone River, Montana, USA - 531 T | ecosystem: Environmental > Terrestrial > Soil > Riparian zone | place: USA: Montana... | reverse complement strand
TGATGATGGTGGTGGTCACCTTCGTCTCGCTGTGCGTGCACGTGTACACCATGGGCTACATGCACGACGATCCGGGCTATCAGCGCTTCTTCAGCTATATCTCGCTGTTCACCTTCTCGATGCTGATGCTGGTGATGTCCAACAACTTCCTGCAGCTGTTCTTCGGCTGGGAAGCGGTGGGCGTGGTCTCCTACCTGCTGATCGGCTTCTGGTACACGCGTCCCAGCGCCATCTTCGCCAACATGAAGGCTTTCCTGGTCAACCGCGTCGGCGACTTCGGCTTCCTGCTGGGCATCGCCGGCGTGCTGTACTTCACCGGTTCGCTGGACTACGAGGTCGCCTTCAAGGCCGCGCCGCAGATCGCCGGCGAAAGCCTGACGCTGTTTCCCGGCCATGCCTGGTCGGCTCTCACCGTGATCTGCATCTGCCTGTTCATCGGCGCCATGGGCAAATCGGCACAGGTGCCGCTGCATGTGTGGCTGCCCGATTCGATGGAAGGCCCGACACCGATCTCGGCGCTGATCCATGCCGCGACGATGGTCACCGCCGGCATCTTCATGGTGGCACGCATGTCGCCGCTGTTCGAATACTCGGACGTGGCGCTGTCCTTCGTCCTGGTGATCGGCGCCACCACAGCGCTGTTCATGGGTTTCCTGGGCGTCATCAACAACGACATCAAGCGCGTGGTGGCGTATTCCACGCTGTCGCAGCTGGGTTACATGACGGTGGCGCTGGGTGCCTCGGCCTACAGCGTGGCGATTTTCCACCTGATGACGCACGCCTTCTTCAAGGCGCTGCTGTTCCTGGCCGCCGGCGCGGTGATCGTGGCCATGCACCACGAGCAGGACATGCGCAAGATGGGCGGACTGCGCAAGCGCATGCCGGTGACCTACTGGACCAGCCTGATCGGCGCGCTGGCGCTGATCGGCACGCCGTTCTTCTCGGGCTTCTATTCCAAGGATGCGCTGATCGAGGCCGTGCGCGAATCGCATCGGCCCGGGGCAGGATATGCCTGGTTCTGTGTGCTGGCCGGTGTGTTCTTCACCGCGCTGTACACGTTCCGGATGATCTTCATGACCTTTCATGGCAAGTCGCGCCTGGACCATCACGCCGAGGAGCACTTCCACGACGTGCACTGGGACATGAAGGCGCCACTGGTGGCGCTGGCCATCCCGTCGCTGCTGATCGGGTATCTCGCCATCGGGCCGCTGCTGTTCGGCGATTTCTTCGGCACCGCGATCGTGGTGCAGGAGAAGAACGACGTCGTGGCAGAGATCGGCCATGAATTCCATGGCCCCATCTCCTTTGCCATGCATGCACTGATGACACCGCCGTTCTGGCTGGCGCTGGCCGGTGTATTGACCGCCTGGTTCTTCGTGCTGAAGCGCCCGGATCTGGCGGCGTTGGCGCAGCTGCGCTTCAACTGGCTGTACCGGCTGCTGGTCAACAAGTACTACTTCGACTGGTTCAATGAGAATGTCATCGCCCGCGCCAGCCGGCTGCTGGGCAGCGCCCTGTGGCGCGGTGGCGATCGCGCGCTGATCGACGGCGTGCTGATCGATGGCTCGGCGCATGGCATTGGCAGGCTCGCCGGCGTCATGCGTCGCATGCAGAGCGGTTTCCTCTACTCCTATGCCTTCTGGATGATCGTCGGGCTGGTGCTGCTGCTCGGCTGGTTTCTGCTCGGGCTTTGATGGAATAACAACATGCAGGGCACTGGTTTACTGTCGTTGCTGATCTGGCTGCCGATTGCCGGCGGCGTGTTGACCATGGCCATTGGCGATGGCCGCGCCCGGGCAGCGCGCTGGGCAGCGCTGCTGGTCTCACTGGCCACCTTCATCGCCTCCATCCCGTTGTACACCGGCTTCAATGCCGCCACGGCGAACTTCCAGTTCATCGAGCAGCTGCCGTGGATCCGACAGTTCAACGCCGAGTACTACCTGGGCGTCGACGGCATCTCGCTGCCGCTGATCCTGCTGACCACCTTCATGACCATGCCGGTGGTGATCGCCGGCTGGACCGTGATCGAGAAGCGTCCGGCGCAGTACTTTGCCGCCTTCCTGATGCTGGAAGGCCTGATGATCGGCGTGTTCGCGGCACTGGACTCGCTGCTGTTCTACTTCTTCTGGGAAGCCATGCTGATTCCGATGTTCCTGATCATCGGCGTCTGGGGCGGACCGCGACGCGTCTACGCCACGCTGAAGTTCTTCCTGTACACCTTTCTCGGCTCGGTGTTCATGCTGGTGGCGCTGATCTACATGTACCTGAAGTCAGGCGACTACAGCATCGCCGGCTTCCAGGCGCTGCCGCTATCGTTGACCGAACAGCGCTGGATCTTCCTGGCCTTCCTGGCGGCCTTCGCCGTCAAGGTGCCCATGTGGCCGGTGCACACCTGGCTGCCGGACGCGCACGTCGAGGCGCCCACCGGCGGCTCGGTGATCCTGGCCGCCATCATGCTGAAGATGGGCGGTTACGGCCTGCTGCGCTTCAGCCTGCCGATGACGCCGGACGCCAGTCGCGAACTGGATTGGCTGGTGATCGGCCTGTCGCTGATCGCGGTGATCTACATCGGCTTCGTGGCCCTCGCGCAAACCGACATGAAGAAGCTGATTGCCTATTCCTCGATCGCCCACATGGGCTTCGTGACGCTGGGCGCCTTTGTGGCCTTCGACATCCAGGCCAACACCGGGAACCTTGCCGGCGCGGCGCTGGGACTCAATGGCGCCATGGTGCAGATGATCTCGCACGGCCTGATCTCCGGCGCGCTGTTCCTCTGCATCGGCGTCCTGTACGACCGGCTGCACAGCCGCGAGATCAGCGCCTACGGTGGCGTCATCAATGTCATGCCGAAGTTTGCCGCGCTGATGGTGTTGTTCGCGCTGGCCAACTCGGGGCTGCCGGGCACGTCGGGATTCGTCGGCGAATTCCTGGTGATCCTGGCCAGCTTCAAGGCCAGTTTCTGGTACGCCGCGCTGGCGGCCACCACGCTGATCCTGGGTGCGGCCTACACGCTGTGGCTGGTCAAGCGTGTGATCTTCGGTCCCGTGGGCAATGCCCAGGTGGCCGAAATGAAGGACCTGAACGGTCGCGAGATGCTGGTGCTGGGCGTGCTGGCGGTGGCCGTGCTGCTGCTGGGCGTCTGGCCGGCACCGCTGGTGAATGTGATGGAAAGTTCGGTGCACCACCTGCTGCAGCAGATGGTGATCAGCAAGATTCCGGTGGGATAGGGCCCAACATGGTCAGTGCCTTCAATTTCGCTTCGCTGCTCCCGGCCATGCCGGAAATCTCCCTCGCCACTGCCATCTGCGTGGTGTTGATGGTGGAGGTGTTCGCCGGCCAGTCGCGTCGCGGGCTGACCGCCATCGTCACACTGCTGGCGCTGGCCATCTGCGGCTGGCTGACCGTGGTTTATGGGCAGGTGAACGAGCGGACGGTGCTGTTCGACGGCCTGTACGTGGCTGATCCGCTGGCGGTATTTCTGAAACTGGCGGCTTTCCTGGCCGTGGGCTGCGCGCTGTTCTACGGCGAGGCCTTCCTCGAACGGCATCGCATCCGCGGCGGCGAATATCAGGTGCTGGCGCTGTCGGCGCTGCTGGGCATCTGCGTGCTGGCCTCGGCCAACAGCCTGCTGACGATTTATCTCGGTGTCGAGCTGCTGGCGCTGTCCATGTATGCGCTGGTGGCCTTCGACCGCGATTCGGGCCTCGCCGCCGAGGCCGCCATCAAGTATTTCGTGCTCGGTGCCATCGCTTCAGGCGCACTGCTGTACGGCATGTCGCTGCTGTACGGCCTCACCGGCACGCTGCAGCTGGATCAGCTGGCCGCGGTCGCGCACAGCGGCAGTGCCGGTATCGTCATTGCACTGGCATTCATCGTGGTGGCGGTGGCTTTCAAGTTCGGTGGCGTGCCCTTCCACATGTGGGTGCCCGATGTGTATCGCGGCGCGCCGGCCAGCGTCACGCTGCTGCTGGCCAGCGCGCCCAAGCTGGCGTATTTCGCGCTGGCGTTCCGGCTGCTGGCGCATGGGCTGGGTGGCGATCCGCAGCTGTGGGCACAGATGCTGGGCGTCATCGCGGTGTTGTCGATCGTCCTGGGCAACGTCGTCGCCATCGCCCAGACCAGCATGCGGCGCATGCTGGCGTACTCCACCATCGGCAATGTGGGCTTCATCCTGCTGGGCTTTGTCACGGCCACCGAGGCCGGCTATGAAGCCGCGCTGAACTACACGCTGATCTATGTGCTGACGGCACTGGGCTCGTTCGGCCTGGTGCTGCTGGCGGCGCGCAGCAGCGGCGAGGCCGAGGAGCTGGACGATTACAAGGGTCTGGCAGGGCGCGATCCGCTGCTGGCCTGGCTGATGCTGATCGTGATGCTGTCCACGGCCGGCGTGCCGCCGTTCGCGGGCTTCTGGGCCAAGCTGTGGATCATCCAGGCGCTGCTGAACAGCGGGCACCTGTACCTGGCGCTGCTGGCGGTGTCCGTGTCGGTGATCGGTGCCTACTACTACCTGCGCGTGATCTGGTACATGTTCTTCGAGAGCGGTACGGATCAGCCGGCCATCGAGCGGCAGGGCATGGTGCGCGGCGTGCTGGGCGTCAATTGCCTCGGGTTGCTGGCGCTGGGCGCCTTGCCCAATGTGCTGCTGTCACTGTGCGCCGGGCTGATTTCCTAGGCGCGCGCGCGCGCGGTTCTCCAGTATCCCGGCCACGGCATCGCGCGCTTCCGTGCGCGAAGTGCCCGCCGGAAACTCGAACACTTCCGATCGATCGAAGGGGTTGACGAAACGCACTGGCGGTGGCGGTTGCTGCGCCTGTTCCCGCGTGCCCGGCGTCGCTGCGGGCGCAGGCATGGCGGCAACTGCCAGCGGCGCCGCGGCCATCGCCGGCTCAGAGGCCGGAGCGGCAGACAGCCGCAGCGCCGACAGGTGAATCACCGCGGCGATCGCGATGATGGGCAGCGAGATGGCCGGCAGCAGCTGCGAGCGGTAATGGCGCGATTGCCATGCAGCGGATCTCACGGCAACCGCAACGGGTTCGATAGCCACAACAGGTTCGGCAACCACAACGGGTTCGATGGGTGGTGGCGAAGGCTCTGGTTCAGGTTCAGGTTCGGGTTCCCGCGACTCGATCGATCTGATCTCTGTCGCTGCGCTTGCTGTTTCTGTCTGCGCAGCAACCTGTTCCAGTCTCCGGATCTGGCGTGGACTCAGCACCATCTCCACGGTGTCCTCGTCGAGCGGATCGAGCTCGATTCGCGGTGGGGACATGCGCCGCGCCGACAGTTGGGATGAGACGTGCATTGCAGACAAAAGATAGCCGGCGGGCCCGCGTTTGCATCGGGCGCGCGACGGTTCCGGGCGTAGCTGCAGTCCTACGAAGCCGGTGCCTCAGTCCGCAGGCTCACCAGGTATCGCTTGGCACGCGGCCTTCGTCGTGTAGAATGCCCGGCCTCCTGGTGCGGGGTGGAGCAGTCTGGCAGCTCGTCGGGCTCATAACCCGAAGGTCGCAGGTTCAAATCCTGCCCCCGCTACCAATTTCCCGAAAGCCTCTTCGATGCTGTTCGCGCAGCAAAACCGTGGGTTGTCTAACGACCCCTGAGGCCCTAGAATCCGCCGCGGTGGTCAGGGCCTGGGAACGCAGGGCCCTGTAAAGCTGTAGAAAGTACAGCTAAGTGCTTGATACCAAGGCCCCTCCAAGGGGCTTTTTTGTTTGTGGGCCGTCGGGCCCCTTTTTGTTTGCGAGGCGAGGCGATGTCCTCCGATTTGCGGTCCCGGTTGATCGAGCTGACGGAACCCCTGCTGACGCAGCTGGGCTACGAGCTGGTCGACCTGGAACTGGCCGCGGGCCGTTCGCACGCGCAGCTGCGCGTGTTCATTGACCGGCCGGAAGGCATTGGCATCGAGGATTGTGAATCGGTCAGCCGCGAGCTGTCGGCGTTGCTGGATGTGCGGGATCCCGTGCCCACGGCGTACACGCTCGAAGTGTCCTCCCCGGGTCTGGACCGGGTGCTGCGCAAGGCGGAGCACTATGCGCGCTTCGTCGGCAGCCGGGTGCATGTGGAGTTGCTGGCGCCGCGCGACGGACGCAAGCGCTACACCGGTGCGCTGGCGGCGGCGAATGCGGGTTCGATTGAGTTGAATGTGGATGGTCAGCAGGTAAGCCTGGCCATTGCGGATATCGCGCGCACACGGCTGGTGCCGGAGTGGCCTGAGCCTGGGCGACGGAGGTAGAGATGGTGAACAAAGAGATTCTGATGGTGGTGGACGCGGTCTCCAACGAGAAGGGCGTCGACAAGGAAATCATTTTCGAGGCGCTGGAGGCGGCGCTGGCTTCGGCCACGCGCAAGAAGCACAGCGAATTGTGGGATGTGCGCGTGGCCATCGACCGCAAGACCGGTGATTACGAGACCTTCCGTCGCTGGAAGGTATTTGCCGACGATTCGCGCGAAATGGAAAACCCCGATGCCGAACTGCGCATGGATGACGCAGTGGATCTGGATGCCGGGACTGCACCGGGCAAGTACGTCGAGCAGCCGATGGAGTCGGTGGCCTTCGGTCGCATCGCGGCCCAGCAGGCCAAGCAGGTCATCGTGCAGAAGGTGCGCGAGGCCGAGCGCGCGCAGGTGGTGGACGCCTACAAGGATCGCATCAACACGCTGGTCAGCGGTGTGGTCAAGCGCATCGACCGCAATGGCATCTTTGTCGACCTGGGCAGCAATGCCGAGGGTTTCGTGGCGCGCAGCGACATGATCGCGCGCGAGCAGCTGAAGCCGCAGGATCGCGTCAAGGCCTTCCTGCGCGAGGTGCGCGCCGAGCCGCGCGGCCCGCAGCTGTTCCTGACACGCACGGCGCCGGAATTCCTGATCGAGCTGTTCAAGCTGGAAGTGCCGGAAGTGGGCCAGGGCCTGATCCAGATTCTGGGCGCGGCGCGCGATCCGGGCATCCGCGCCAAGATCGCCGTGCGCAGCAACGATCCACGCGTCGATCCGGTCGGCGCCTGCGTGGGCATGCGCGGTTCACGCGTGCAGGCGGTGTCGAACGAGATTGCCGGCGAGCGCGTCGACATCATTCCGTTCGATGCCAATTCGGCGCAGTTCGTCATCAATGCCATGTCGCCGGCCGAGGTGCAATCCATCGTCGTCGATGAGGATTCGCACAGCATGGACATCGCCGTGGCCGAGGACAAGCTGTCCCAGGCCATCGGCCGCGGTGGCCAGAACATCCGCCTGGCCAGCCAGCTGACGGGCTGGGAACTGAATGTGATGACCGAATCCGATGCCGAGGCCAAGAGCGAGACCGAATCTCGCAAGCTGGTCGAGGTGTTCATGAAGCAGCTGGACGTGGACGAAAACGTGGCCCACATCCTGGTGCAGGAAGGCTTCTCGACCATCGAGGAAGTGGCCTATGTGCCGGCCGCGGAACTGGCTTCGATCGAGGAATTCGACGAGGACATGGTCAAGGAACTGCGCAACCGCGCCCGCGATGTACTGCTGACGCAGGCCATCGCCAGCGAGGAATCGCTGGATCAGTCCATGCCATCCGATGATCTGCTGACGCTGGAGGGCATGAGTCCCGATCTGGCGCTGGCGCTGGCACGTCGCGGTGTCCGCACCCGCGACGATCTGGCTGACCAGGCCGTTGACGATCTCGGCGACATCGAAGGCCTGTCGGCCGAAGAGGCCGGCAAGCTGATCATGAAGGCACGGGCCCATCTGTTCGAGGCGCAGCATTAAGCGCGCAGCGCGCCACGGCGCGAGGTATTTATGAGTGATGTGACTGTTACGCAATTTGCCGAAGCGCTGAAGGTGCCGGTCGAGAAGCTGCTGACGCAGCTCGACCAGGCCGGCATCGCCGTGACCGGCCCGCAGGCGGTGATCAGCGAAGAGGCCAAGCTGGAGCTGCTGACGCATCTGCGCCGCAGCCACGGTGCGGCCAGCAACGCCGCGCCGACGCGGATCACGCTGCAACGCAAGACGCAGAGCGAAATCAAGATGGCCGGCATGCAGGGCCGCGCGCGCACCGTCAATGTCGAGGTGCGCGGCAAGCGCACCTACGTCAAGCGCGACGCGCTGCAGGAGCAGGCGCGCGTGCAGCAGGAGCAGGTGGACGTGCAGCGTCGCGAGGCGGAGGAAGCCCAGCGCGCGCTGCAGGAAAAGGCCGAGGCCGAGCAGCGCGAACGCGATCGCGTCGAGGCCGAGAACCGTCGCCGTGTCGAGGAAGAGGCCACCCGCAAGCGCGCCCAGGAAGAAGCACGCAAGGCGGCCGAGCAGCGCGCCCAGGAAGAAGCCCAGCGCCCGAAGCGCGACGAGCCCGTCCGCGCCGCGCCGCATGCGCCGGCCGCGAAGGACAAGCCGGCGCGCGTCGACGACGCGAACCGCACCAAGTACGGCCGCCAGGAGCTGCATATCGCCGGCGACGTCAGTGCGCGGCACAAGAAAAAGAAGCGCATGAAGAGCCGTTCGGCGCCGGCCGACATGGAGGCCCGTCACGGCTTCGAGAGACCCACCGCGCCGGTGATACGCGAAGTGGCGGTGGGCGAGACCATCACGGTCGCCGAGCTGGCACAGAAGATGGCGATCAAGGCCACCGAGGTCATCAAGGTGCTGATGAACATGGGCGTGATGGCGTCCATCAACCAGCATCTGGATCAGGACACCGCAACGCTGGTCATCGAGGAAATGGGCCACACGGTCAAGCTGCTGCGCGAGGATCAGATCGAGGAGGGGCTGCAGGATGGCGGCGCCGAAATCGAACTCGAGACCCGCGCGCCGGTGGTCACCGTCATGGGCCACGTCGACCACGGCAAGACTTCGCTGCTGGATTACATCCGTCGCACCAAGGTGGCGGCAGGCGAGGCCGGCGGCATTACGCAGCACGTGGGCGCGTACCACGTTGAGACGCCCAAGGGCATGATCACCTTCCTGGATACGCCGGGTCACGCGGCCTTCACGGCCATGCGTGCGCGCGGCGCCAAGGTCACCGACGTGGTGATCCTGGTGGTGGCGGCCGATGACGGTGTCATGCCGCAGACCATCGAAGCCATCCAGCACGCCAAGGCAGCGGGCGTGCCCATCGTCGTGGCGGTCAACAAGATCGACAAGGCCGACGCTGATCCGGATCGCGTCCGCACCGAGCTGTCAAAGCACGAGGTGATTGCCGAAGAGTGGGGCGGACAGAACATGTTCGTCAATGTCTCGGCACGCGCCGGTACCGGCATCGATCAGTTGCTGGACGCCATCCTGCTGCAGGCCGAAGTGCTGGAGCTGAAGGCGCCGCGCGATGGCCTGGCAACGGCGTTCGTCGTTGAATCCAGCGTCGAGAAGGGTCGTGGCGCAGTGGTCACTGCGCTGGTGAAGAAGGGCACGCTGAGGGTCGGCGATTACGTCCTGGCCGGCGGCGAGCATGGTCGCGTCAAAGCCATGTTCGACGAGGCTGGCAAGCCGATCATCGAGGCGCTGCCGTCGATGCCGGTGGTGGTGCTGGGCCTGTCGGGTGCGCCCAATGCCGGCGAAGAGCTGCTGGCGGTGGAAAGCGAGCGCAAGGCCCGCGAAGTGGCGCTGTATCGTCAGGGCAAGTTCCGCGACGTCAAGCTGGCCAAGCAGAGCACGCGTGCCGAAGACGCGTTCTCGCAGCTGGGCGAAGCCAAGGTCGGTATCGTGTCGATCGTGCTGAAGGCCGACGTGCAGGGCAGCGCCGAGGCCCTGCGGGATGCGCTCACCAAGCTGTCCACCGAAGAGGTGCAGGCGCGTGTCGTGTCCAGTGGCGTGGGCGGCATTACCGCTTCCGACATCCAGCTGGCGGCGGCCTCGAAGGCCGTGATGATCGGCTTCAACGTGCGCGCGGATTCGGGCGCACGCGAGGCGGTCAAGGAGACCGGCGTCGAGATCCGCTACTACAGCATCATTTATGAAGCCATCGACGACATCAAACAGATGATGAGCGGCCTGCTGGCACCCGAGATCAAGGAAACCATCGTCGGCACCGCGCAGGTGCGCGAAGTGTTCCGCTCCAGCAAGTTCGGCGTGGTGGCCGGTTGCCTGGTGCTGGAGGGCGCGGTCAAGCGCAACAACCCGATCCGCGTGCTGCGCGACAACGTGGTGATCTTCGAGGGCGCACTCGAATCATTGCGCCGCTTCAAGGATGACGTGGGCGAAGTGCGCGCCGGCACCGAATGCGGCATCGGCGTGAAGAACTACCAGGACGTGCGCGCCAACGATCAGATCGAGTGCTACTCGCGCGTCGAGGTAGTGCGCACCATTCAATAGGGGGCGCCATGGCCAAAGCCAATCCAAGAGCGCAACGCATCGAGGCGCAGATGCAGCGCACCCTTGCCGAGCTGCTGGCGCGCTCGGTCAAGGATCCGCGCGTCGGCAACGTCACGATCACCGCCGTGACGCTGGCCCAGGACAAGGGCAGCGCGCGCGTGTTCTTCGTGCCTTTTGGCGAACGCCACACGGCCGCCGAAGTCGGAGCGGGCCTCGCCAGCGCAGCGGGCTTCCTGCGTGGTGAACTGGCGCGGCGCCTGGCACTGCGCCACGCTCCGCGCCTGGATTTCGAGCTGGACACCGTCCTGGAACGCGCGCGCAATCTCACCCGGCTGATCGATACCGCAGTACGCGACGATCAATTGCGTGCCGCCGATCCCGGCACTGCCGATCACGACGACTGACCTCATGCACAACGGGATACTGCTGCTGGACAAGCCCACCGGCCTGTCTTCGAACGCGGCTTTGCAGCGCGTGCGGCGTCGCTATGGCGGCGCGAAGGCCGGCCACACCGGGAGCCTGGATCCGCTGGCCAGCGGCATGCTGCCCATCTGCATCGGGGAGGCCACCAAGCTGGCGGGGCTCCTGCTCAGCGAGCGCAAGTGCTATCGCTTCGAAGTGACACTGGGCCAGCGCCGCGCCACCGGCGATGCGGAGGGTGAAATCGTCGAGCAGTGCGCGGTGCCGGACTTTACGGAGGCGCAGATACGGCAGGCGTTGCAGCGGCGGCTGGGACCGCAGTTGCAGGTGCCGCCCATGTACTCCGCGCTGAAACAGAGCGGTCAGCCGCTGTACAAACTGGCGCGCCAGGGCGTGACCGTCGAGCGCCAGGCACGCCATATCGAGATTGAAGCCTTGACGCTGCTCAGCCTGCGGTTGCCGGTGATCGAACTGCAGGTGTGGTGCTCCAAGGGCACCTATGTACGGGTGCTGGCCGAAGACCTGGCGCGGGACCTGGGCAGCTGCGGTTTCGTCAGCCTGCTGCATCGGGTGTATGTGGAGCCCTTTGCGGGCCGGCCCATGCTGTCGCTGGCCGAACTGGAAGCGGCCGCTGAACCGCCCGCCCTGATACCGGCCGACCAGGCCATCCCCCAGCTACCGGCCATCCAGCTCGACGCCACAGCTACCGCCGCGGTGCGGCATGGTCAGGCTGTCAGCAGTCCGCCCGGCCAGGCAGGGCTGGTGAGGCTGTATGACGTTGCGGGGGCCTTCCTTGGTTTGGGCGAGACCGATGCAGCCGGCCGCCTGCGGCCCAAACGCTTGTTTGTAAATGCTTGTTCCGCTTGAGGGTAACGGGCCATGCGGCTAGAATGCGCGCCTCCAAAAAAGGCCTAACGTAAACAAGGTTGGTTTCAGCATGGCGTTGTCCACGATCAAGAAGGGCGAGGTGCTTGCCCAGTTCCGTCGCGATCCCAAAGACACCGGGTCGCCGGAAGTCCAGGTAGCACTGCTGTCCGAGCGCATCAGCAGCCTCGGCGAGCATTTCTCGGCGAACAAGGGTGATCATTCTTCGCGCCGCGGTCTGGTCCGCATGGTCAATCAGCGCCGCAAGCTGCTCGATTATCTGAAGGCGACCAATCTCACCGCTTACCAGCAACTGGTAGAGCGCCTGGGACTCCGCCGTTAATACTTCATGCAAGGGCCGCGTCAGTGAATCAGCTGCGCGGCCCTTCTGATATCCCCAATACGAATTCCAAGGATTGAAGCGTGACTGTCTTCAAGAAAACTTTTGCTTTTGGCCCACATAACGTAACCATCGAGACCGGCGAACTCGCCCGTCAAGCCGACGGCGCCGTGCGCGTGACGATGGACGACACCGTGGTATTGGTCACCGCCTGCGCGCGCAAGGAACCAACGCCCGGTCGTGATTTCTTCCCGCTGACGGTGAACTACCAGGAAAAGACCTACGCCGCCGGACGCATTCCCGGCGGCTTCTTCCGTCGCGAAGGCCGCCCCTCCGAGGGCGAGACCCTGACTTCGCGCCTGATCGATCGGCCGATCCGGCCGCTGTTTCCCGATGGCTTCTTCAACGAAGTGCAGGTGGTCGCCACCGTCATCTCGCTGAATCCCGACGTGAAGGCGGATATCGCCTCGCTGCTGGGCGCCTCGGCCGCACTGTGCATTGCCGGCCTGCCATTCAGTGGCCCGATCGGCGCCGCGCGCGTGGGTTACCGCGACGGACAGTACCTGCTGAACCCGACCCGCACGGATCTGGCGACCTCGCAGCTGGACCTGGTGGTCGCGGGCACCGCGGGTGCGGTGCTGATGGTCGAGTCGGAAGCCGACGGCCTGTCCGAGGAAGTGATGCTGGGCGCCGTGGTGTACGGCCATCAGCAGATGCAGATTGCGATCAATGCGATCAAGGAACTGACTGCCGAAGCCGGCAAGCCGCGCTGGGAACTGAAGGCCGCCGCCGACAGCAGCGCGCTGAAACAGGCCGTGGCTGCGCGTGCAGAAGCCGCGGTGGTCGCTGCCTATCTGATCACCGACAAGCAACAGCGTTACTCGCGGATGGGCGAGATCAAATCCGAGGCCACGACCGCGCTGACCGCTGGCGAAGCGCCGGCCTACAGCGTCGATCAGGTCAAGAACGAACTGTTCAATCTCGAGAGCCGCATCGTCCGCGACAACATCCTGGCCGGCAAGCCGCGCATTGACGGTCGCGATGCCAAGACGGTTCGTGGCATCACCGTGAAGGTGGGCGTGCTGCCGCGGGCACATGGTTCGGCGCTGTTCACGCGTGGCGAAACCCAGGCGCTGGTGGCTGCCACGCTGGGCACCTCGCGCGATTCGCAGATCATCGACGCACTCGAGGGCGAGCGCCGCGAGCCGTTCATGCTGCATTACAACTTCCCGCCGTTCTCGGTGGGCGAGACCGGCATGATGGGTTCGCCGAAGCGCCGCGAGATCGGTCATGGCAATCTGGCCCGTCGCGGCGTCAGCGCCATCATGCCCGACATGACCACTTTCCCTTACACCATCCGCGTGGTGTCCGAGATCCTGGAATCCAACGGTTCGAGCTCGATGGCGAGCGTCTGTGGCACCAGCCTTGCGTTGATGGACGCCGGCGTGCCGATCAAGGCGCCGGTGGCGGGCGTCGCCATGGGTCTGGTGCTGGAAGGCGACAAGTTCCAGGTGCTCACCGACATCCTCGGCGACGAAGATCATCTCGGCGACATGGACTTCAAGGTGGCCGGTACGCGCGAGGGCGTGACCGCGCTGCAGATGGACATCAAGGTCGAGGGCATCACGCCCGAGATCATGAAGATCGCGCTGGCGCAGGCCCGCGAGGGTCGGCTGCACATCCTCGGCGAGATGGCCAAGGTCATCCAGCAATCACGCGAGAAGATGTCCGAGTGGGCGCCTTCCATCATCACGCTGAAGATCGACCCGGAGAAGATCCGCGACGTCATCGGCAAGGGCGGAGCGGTGATCCGGCAGATCACCGAGGAAACCGGCACCACCATCGACATCGAGAACGATGGCACCGTCAAGATCGCCTCGGTCAGTGGCGCCGCCGGTCGCGAAGCGCAACGGCGCGTTGAGCTGATCACCGCTGACGTGGAAGTCGGCCGCATCTACGAGGGCAAGGTGGCCAAGCTGATGGATTTCGGCGCCTTCGTCACCATCCTGCCCGGCCGGGATGGCCTGGTACACATTTCGCAGATCTCGGACGAACGCGTCGAGCGCGTGGCCGACAAGCTCAAGGAAGGCGACGTCATCCGCGTCAAGGTGCTGGAAGTGGACCGACAGGGCCGCGTGCGCCTGTCGATGCGCAACGTCGACGAATAAGAACCGCGTTGCGGGCGGTCCGCCAGGGAGATCCCTAGTGGCCGCCCGCCAGCGCGCCAGCACCCTGCCGCTGCAGGTAGTCGTTGATCGACCGCTCCAGGTAACCGGCGGTCTGGGCAGCTGTACCCGTGTCATAGCTGCGGATGACCTGCGACAGAAAATGTTGCGTCAGCAATGACGCGCCATTGTTCTGTTCCTCTTCGACGATCACCTGCAGCAGTACGCTGCGCGTGATGTCGATGCCAGTGCGCTGCTCGATGACGATGAAATCGACGCCTTCGGCCACCAGCCGACGCACGTCGTGCAAGGTCACATAGCGGCTGAGACCGGTGTCGTAGAGCCGGCGATTCGGGTATTTCTTGATGATCCGCGCATCACTCATCGCAGACCTCCTGTCGGGCGGCTTGTCGCATCCGCCGATTCGCCCCACAGCCCTACGATAGTACAGACCGGGCCGGGAGCCCAACTTCGGCAGCCAGCGCTGCCAATCCGCGCATCGCTGCCGGATTCCACTGTGCGACCGCCCAATCCCAGATTCGTTCCTTGGGTTCAAGCTCCAGCGCTGGCGGTGGTGACTGGCGCAACAGGCGCAAGGCCTGGACCAGCCATCGGCCGGGGTCGCTGCCGTCGATCGGATCGGCGTCCAGGGACTTGGACAGCTTGCGGCCGTCCCCATCCACCAGCAGCGGCAGATGCAGGTATGTGGGCGTGGGCAGGCCGAGGGCAGCCTGCAATGCCAATTGCCAACCGGTGCTGGCGAGCAGATCGGTCCCGCGCACCACATCGGTGACGCCGGCCGCTGCGTCGTCGACCACGACGGCCAGCTGGTAGGCAAACAGTCCGTCCCGGCGGCGGACCACCGGATCGCCAAGATCGCGCAATTGAAACTTCCGGTCGCCCTGCAGCCGGTCGTCAAGCTGGATGACCGCCGCATCGTCGATACGGAAGCGCAGGGCGGTCGAACCCGCCTGCTGCGGGCCCTTGCGGCAGGTGCCGGGATAAACACCCTGCGCGCCGCCGTCTTCGATCTGACGACGACTGCAGCTGCAGGCGTACAACCGTCCGGCGGCCTGCAGTTCAGCCTGGGCAGCGATATAGGCCGCCGTGCGCTGGCTCTGAAAGACCACCGGACCGTCCCATTCAAGACCCAGCGCCAGCAGGGTGCGTTGAATGTGTTCTGCCGATCCGGCGACGATGCGTGGGGTGTCGAGATCCTCGATGCGCAGCAGCCAGCGTCCGCCCCGGCTGCGGGCTTCGAGGTAGCTGGCGGTGGCCGCGAACAGGGAACCGGGATGCAGGCGACCCGTCGGAGAGGGGGCGAATCTCCCGACGTAGCTCATCGCGGAGCAGACCGGACTAGCGGTAGCGGTCGTCGCGGTCGCCGTACTGGCGTTCGCGCCGTTCGCGGCGCTCCTGCGCTTCGATGCTCAGTGTGGCCACCGGCCGGGCTTCCAGGCGTTTGATGCCGATCTCTTCTCCGGTTTCCAGGCAGTAGCCGTAGCTGCCGTCTTCGGTGCGCTTCAACGCCTCGTCGATCTTGCGGATCAGCTTGCGCTCCCGGTCACGGGTGCGCAGTTCGAGGCTGAATTCCTCTTCCTGCGTGGCGCGATCATTGGGGTCGGGGAAGTTGGCGGCCTCGTCCTTCATGTGCGTGACCGTACGGTCAACTTCCTCCATCAGATCCCGCTTCCAGGTTTGCAGGATGGTGCGGAAGTGGCCGAGCTGCTCCTTGCTCATGTAGCGCTCGCCGCGCTTGGCAATATACGGTTTGACGTTGCGCGGACCTGCCAGCAGGCTGCTCTCCTGCGCTTCGCCGTCGTCCAGCTCGGGTGGAGCCGATACCGCCGGCGTGCGCACCACAATCGGAGCGGGCGCCACCGGTTTGCGGGCAGCAGCCGGCGCCGCCACGGTCCTGGCGGCAGGCTTGCGAGCGGTGGCGCGCGCGGCGGATGCTTTCTTCTCCACTGATTTCCCTTCGGTTTTGGCAACAGACCGGACGGCGACAGCCTTGCGTCCGGTGTTGCGGACAGCTGTCGGCCTGGAGTTTTTCCGGGCCTTGGACACGGACTTTTTGCCGGCCATCATTCGCTCCTCTGAATCGCCCCGATACCCGCCCTGAAATTTCAGGCGCGCGATTATACCGGCGCTAGTGGGGGTGTACAGCCGCGCCGGCCTGCCAGGTGGCGACAGTCAGGGCAATGTCACAACCGGCGCCGGTGCCCAGCCACCCTTGCGGCGCTCGGCCACCACCGTGGTGTAGATGCCGCCGCGCACATTGAAGCGGGCCGCCAGACGCAGAAAGCGCGGCTTCATCGCGGCCTCGAGATGGTCAGCGATTTCGTTGGTCACCGCCTCATGGAAGGCGCCCCGGTCGCGGAAGGCCCAGATGTACAGCTTCAGTGACTTCAGCTCCACGCACAGCTGGTCGGCCACGTATTCCAGTTCCAGCGTCGCGAAGTCCGGCTGGCCGGTGCGCGGGCACAGGCAGGTGAACTCCGGGATGCTCATGCGGATGGTGTAGTCACGATCCGGCGCCGGATTCCGGAAAGTTTCCAGTGTCGTGGAAGGTTGCGTGGACATGTGGCGGGAGATTTTTTCGCGTCGAAAAACAGACAGCGGATAATCTACACTAGCGCGCCAGTTGGCGGCCAATCGCAGGAAAGCATCTCGATGCGGCTGAACAAGATCAAGCTCGCCGGTTTCAAATCCTTTGTCGATCCGACCGTGGTGCAGTTGCCCAGCAACCTGACCGGCGTCGTCGGTCCGAACGGCTGCGGCAAGTCCAATGTCATTGACGCCGTGCGCTGGGTGATGGGTGAGCTGTCGGCGCGCCACCTGCGCGGCGATTCCATGGCTGACGTCATTTTCAACGGGTCGAGCTCGCGCAAGCCGGTGGGAACCGCCTCGGTGGAACTGCTGTTCGACAACAGCGACGGCAAGATCGGCGGTGCCTACGCCAACTACAGCGAAATCTCGCTGAAGCGCGCCGTATCGCGCGATGGCACCTCCGCCTACTTCATCAATGGCGCGCGCTGCCGCCGCAAGGACATCACCCAGCTGTTCCTGGGTACCGGCCTCGGTGCGCGCAGCTACGCCATCATCGAGCAGGGCATGATCTCACGCGTCATCGAGGCGCGCGCCGACGACATGCGCGCCTTCATCGAGGAAGCCGCCGGCATTTCGCTGTACAAGGAACGCCGCAAGGAGACCGAAAGCCGCGTCGCCGAAGCGCGCGAGAACCTGGCGCGTCTGCAGGATGTGCGCGATGAGGTGGACAAGCAGATCCGTCACCTGCAGCGCCAGGCCGGCGCCGCGCGCCGCTACCAGGAACTGCGCAACCAGCAACGGCTGCTGACGGCCGAAATGCTGGCGCTGAAACTGCGCGACATCGACAGTGGCGCCGAGGTGCACGACGGTGCCATGCGCAGCTGCGAGCTGGCCATGCAGCAGGCCCTGAGCGAGCAACGCGCCGTCGAAGCGGCGATCGAAAAGCAGCGCAGTTTTCATGTCGAGCTCGGCAGCGCGCTGGCGCGCGTGCAGGGCCGGTACTACGAACTGGGTGCCGAGATCACCCGCACCGAGGAAAACATCCGTTTCAGCGGCGAACTGCGTGCGCGGCAGCGCACCGATCTGGCACAGACCGTCAGCGGCCTGCAGACGCTGGGGGCGCAGATCGAGGCCGATCGGCTGCGGCTGCAGGAACTGGCGGCGGAGCTGACCGGACTGGATCCGGAGGCTGAACGACTGCGCGGCGCCGAAGCCGAGGCGGCAATACAGCTGGCGGCGGTCGAGACGCAGCTGGGTGAGTGGCAGAACAGTTGGGAATCCTTCAATTCGGCGCTGGGGTCGGCCAGTCAGACCATGCAGGTCGAAACGGCCCGCATGGAGCAGCTGGAAGGACAGCTGCTGCGGCTGCGGGCTCAGGCCGATCGCCTCAGCATCGAACGCGAGGGACTGGACTCGCAGCAGGCCGGAGCACCGCTGCCGATGCTGACCGGCGATGAGGCCGCGGCGCGCCAGCGCAGCGAGGCAGCCGCCCGCAATCTGCAGGAAGGGCTGACCACACTGCAGCAGCTGCGCGACCAGCAACGTCAGGCCGAGACTGAACTGGCTGAGTTGCGCATCCAGCGCGAACGGCGGCGGGCCGAGCTGGTCTCGCTGGAGGCGTTGCAGAAGGCGGCACTCGGTGAAAAGGATGCGCGCGCCAGCGCCTGGCTGGAGGGCCTGGGCGGCCGGCACCACCGGCTGGCCGAACGGATCGAAGTCGACAACGGCTGGGAACGGGCCGTGGAGACTGCGCTGGGCGACTATCTGGAAGCCGTGTGCGTGGAGGGGCTGGAAGCACTGGAAAGCTCGCTGCAGCAGCTGCACAGCGGCAATCTCGGCTTCATCGAATGCGACGCACAGGCCTCGCGAGGCGGTGGCGACGCGCTGGCTGCGCATGTCAGTGGTCCGGTGGCAGTGCAACGACTGCTGAGCGGCGTGCGCACCTGTGGTTCGCTGGCGCAGGCATTACGGCAGCGCGCGACGCTGTCAGCCGGTGAATCCCTGGTGACACCCGAGGGCGAATGGATCGGGCGCGACTGGCTGCGCGTGCGGCGTGGCTCGGATCCGCATGCCGGCGTGCTGGAACGCGAGCAGCGTCTCAAGGGGCTGCGCGAACAGGCTGCGGCGGCCGAGCAGCGCCTGCAGGACGCCGAGCAGGCGCTGGCGCGTGTGCGTGAACGCATCCTCGAATCCGAACGGTCCCGCGACGAGTTCCAGCTGCAGGTACAGCACAGCCAGCGCGAACATGGCGAACTGCGTTCGCAGCTCGAAGTGATGCGGGCGCGACTCGAGGAAGCGGGGTTGCGTCGCGCCCGACTGGATGCAGAAAGTGCCGACGTGGCGCAGGAGACAGAGCGGGCGCGCGACAGTCTGCACACCGCCCGTGCCGCACACCTGACCGCCAGCAGCGAATTGCAGCGGCTGGATGCGCAACGGCCGGCTCTCGAGGAGGAACGGGAATCGCGCCGCGAGCAGCAGGCGGTGGCGCGCAGCCGGGCGCAGTCAGCACAGCTGGCGCTGCGCGACGCCCTGGTGAAACAGGAAAGCCGTCGCTCCGCGCATGGCTCGATGGACACATCCCTGCAACGCATGCTGGAACAGCGCGTCGCACTGACAGCCCGGCATGACGAACTGGAAAGCGCGCTGTCCGATGGCGATCAGCCGATCCGCGAGCTGGAACTGCGCCTGCAGGCCCATCTGCAGCGCCGCGTAGAGGTTGAAGCCGAGCTGACGACCGCGCGTTCGGCGCTGGAGGCGGCCGACACCGAGCTGCGTCAACTGGAACTGCGGCGGGGTGAGGCTGAAACACGCGCCGCGGAATCGCGCAGCGGACTGGAAGTCGCGCGGTTGTCGGCCCAGGAATCCCGCCTGCGCCGTGAAGCACTGCTCGAACAGTTCGCCGCCACACGCCACGAACTGGGCGATGTCACCGCGACGCTGCCGCCCGATGCCCTGGCGGTCGATTGGGAGTCACGTATCGCGATCGTCGACGCCGATATCGAAAAACTCGGGCAGGTCAATCTGGCGGCCATCGACGAGCTGAAGGAGCAGGGCGAACGCAAGGTTTATCTGGACCGTCAGTACAACGACGTCAACGACGCATTGCAGACACTGGAGGACGCAATGCGCAAGATCGACAAGGAGACGCGTTCGCGCTTCGACGATACCTTCAACCGCATCAATGCCGGCCTGCAGGAAAAATTCCCGCGACTGTTCGGCGGTGGGCACGCCTATCTGCAGCTGGAAGGCGACGATCCGCTGATGGCCGGGGTTGCGGTGATGGCGCGTCCGCCCGGCAAGCGCAACAGCACCATCGCGCAGTTGTCCGGCGGCGAAAAGGCGCTGACCGCGGTGGCGCTGGTGTTCTCGATCTTCGACCTGAATCCGGCCCCGTTCTGCCTGCTGGACGAGGTGGACGCGCCGCTGGATGAGCACAATGTGGGTCGCTTCTGCGACATCGTGCGCGAGATGTCATCGCGCGTGCAGTTCATCTTCATCACGCACAACAAATCGACCATGGAGCTGGCCTCGCAGCTGCTGGGCGTGACGATGAACGAGCCGGGCGTGTCGCGTCTGGTTGCCGTCGACGTTGATGAAGCCGTGCGGATGGCGGCGGTCTAGGGGTCAATGATTTCCTTGCGCTGGATCCTGTTGCTGGCGGGCCTGGCTTTCATTCTGGGGCTGGCCATATGGGAGATGCGGCGTTCACGGCAGGCGGCCGGCTCACGCACCGCGCGCAACGAACCGGTGATGGAACACCCGGCGCCGCTGCTGGGCACCCCGTCACCCCGCAACGCCGATGCCGAACGTCCACTGCCGGTGGTGGAATGGCCGCCTGGCCGGGGCGAATCGCCGTCCGCCGGGATCCCGCCTGAGGATGATGCTCCGGTCGATGTCGAATCGCGTCCGTTGCTGGACTGGCCGCCGGAAGGCGTGCGGCGCATCTGCAATCTGCGCCTGATGCCGGTGGGTGATGCGCGTCTGGGCGGACGCGCCTTGCGCCAGAGCCTGCTGGCCTGCGGCTTTGTGCACGGTGAATTCGGTATCTTTCATCTGGCGGGCATCGGCAATCATGTCATCGTCAGCGCCGCCAACCTGGCGCGACCGGGCATGCTGGATCCCGACAACATGGACTATCAGCGGTTCAGCGGCATCAATCTGTTCACGGTATTGCCAGCAGCCATTACCGATCATGAGGCGCTGGATCAGCTGTTTGCAGTCAGCGAGCGCCTCGCCGAACGGCTGGATGCGGAGCTGCAGGACGGCGAAGGCCGGGTACTGGATTCCGCAGGATTGAGCGCGCTGCGACAGCGAATGCTGGACGTGGGCAGCCCGAATGCGGCTGCCGGCGGCGGATGACACGCAGCAGGGCCCGTGCCGTCGAGTTGCGCCGGCTGCTGGCCGAGCATGATCGCCGCTACTACGGGCTGGATGATCCCTCAGTCAGCGACGCCGAATATGATTCGTTGATGCAGGAGCTGCGCACGCTGGAAGCGCGGCACCCCGAACTGGTCACGCCGGATTCACCGACACAACGCGTCGCCGGTGCCGTGGCGGCGGGCTTTGCGCCGGTGAAGCACCGCATGCCCATGCTGTCGCTGGACAATGCCTTCAGCGAGGACGATGTGCGTGCCTTCGACCGGCGGGCCCGCGAACGGCTGGCGACCGAGGCCGAACTTGCCTACTGCGCCGAACCCAAGCTTGACGGGCTGGCGGTGTCGCTGACCTACGAGGCCGGTCTGCTGGCGCGCGCCGCCACGCGCGGCGACGGCGCCACCGGCGAAGACATCACCGCCAATATCCGCACCATCCGTTCCATACCCCTGCGACTGACCGGCCCGACGCCCGACGTGGTGGAAGTGCGCGGCGAGGTCTACATGCCTCTGTCGGGCTTCGGGCAATTCAACGCGCAGGCCGCGGCGCGCGGCGAAAAGACCTTCGTCAATCCGCGCAATGCCGCGGCGGGCAGCCTGCGGCAATTGAACCCGCAGATGACGGCGCAGCGCCCGCTGGCGGCGTTCTTCTACGGGGTGGGCCACTGCGAGCCGGCGTTGCCGCTGGCCGGGCATCATCAGCTGCTGGCGCAGCTGGCGAGGTGGGGTCTGCGTGTCTGTCCCGAAATCCTGGTGGTCGCGGGCATCGACGGTTGCCTGGACTACTACCGCCGACTGGCGCTGCGACGGTCGCAGCTGGGCTATCAGATCGACGGTGTTGTCTACAAGGTCGATCGTCGCGCCGACCAGGAGGCGTTGGGTCAGGTGGCGCGCGCGCCGCGCTGGGCCGTGGCACACAAGTTCCCGGCCGATGAAGCACCCACCGTTCTGCAGGACGTTGAATTCCAGGTGGGCCGCACCGGCACGCTGACGCCGGTGGCACGACTGCAACCGGTGATGGTGGGCGGCGCCAACGTCAGCAACGCCACGCTGCACAACATGGACGAGATCGAGCGCAAGGACATTCGCATTGGTGACACGGTGATCGTGCGTCGCGCCGGCGATGTGATTCCGGAGGTGGCACGCGTGGTGGTGGAGAAGCGGCCGCGCAACGCACGGCGCGTGCAGCTGCCGGCGAAGTGCCCGGTATGCGCCTCACCCGTGATCCGCGACGAGGGCGCGGCGGCCGCGCGCTGCAGCGGCGGCTTCAGCTGCCCGGCGCAACGCAAGGAGGCGCTGCGGCACTTCGCCAGTCGGCGGGCGCTGGACATCGAGGGCCTCGGCGACAAGCTGATCGATCAGCTGGTGGATGCCGAGCTGGTGGAATCGCCGGCCGACCTGTACGAGCTGACACTGGAGCCGCTGGCGGCGCTGGACCGCATGGGCGGCAAGTCAGCCGCCAACGTCATCGCGGCCATCGATCGCAGCCGCCAGACCACCCTGCCGCGACTGCTGCTGGGTCTGGGCATTCCCGAGGTGGGCGAAGCCACGGCGCTGGCGCTGGCACAGCATTTCGGTTCCTTGGCAGAACTGCAGCAGGCAGCCGAAGAGCGGATTCTGGAAGTGCCTGATGTGGGGCCGGTGATCGCGGCCCATATCCGGACCTATTTTGATCACGCCCGCCATGTGCAGGAAATCAGCCGGCTGCGCGAGGCCGGACTGCGCTGGCCGGAACAGGCGCCAGGTCCGCGCTCCGCCGCGGGACCGCTCAGCGGCCTGACGGTGGTGCTCACTGGATCGCTGGAGTCCATGACGCGCGAGGCGGCCACCGCGAAATTGCAGCAGCTGGGCGCGAAGGTGGCGGGATCGGTATCGAAGAAAACCGACTATCTGGTGGCCGGAGCCGAGGCCGGCTCCAAGCTGGCCAAAGCACAGTCTTTGAAAGTGCCGGTGGTAGACGAGCAGGGCCTGCAGCGCCTGCTGGCCGGCCGGCGTCCCTGAGGACGCGGCCGGCCGGCACCGCAGGTCACAGGGTCTTTTCGATCTTCGCGGTCTTGATCAGTTCCTCGCTGTGGGCCAGGAACTTCTTGTTCCGCACCATCTGTTCGACCTGATCCTTGACAGCATCGAACGGCGGCGGCGGACTCTCGCGCGTGTCCTCCAGCTTGATCACGTGCCAGCCGAACTGGCTCTCCACCGGTGTCTGCGTCATTTCGCCCTTCTTCAACGCCACGACGGCATCGGAGAAGGGCTTGACCATCGCCGCAGGCGAGAAGAAGCCCAGGTCGCCGCCATTGGCCTTGGAGCTGTCCAGCGAAACCTGCGCGGCCACCGTTTCGAACTTCTGGCCCTTCTTGATGCGCTCGATCGCATCCTTGGCCTCGGCTTCGGTCTTCACCAGGATATGACGGGCGTGATACTCGGTCTTGGGCAGGGCCGCGACACGCGCGTCGTACTCGGCCTTGATCTCCGCCTCGGTGGGCTTGTTGACGCTGTTGAACTTCTCGGCTGAGGCCTGCTCCAGCAGCTGCAGCCGCATCAACTGCAGCCTGATGCCGGATTCACCCTGCTTGTCCAGTCCGTCCTTGATGGCCTGCTGGGCGGTCACCTCGGCACGCACCAGGTCGTCCAGCAATTGCTGGCGCTGCTCCGGCGTCAATTCGGCCGACGGCTTGCCCATGACATTCTTGGCTACGAATTCGTACATCTCGCGACTGATGGCCACGCCATTGACGGTGGCCACCGGCTTGGCAGCCGCGTCACCGGCAGTCTGTGCGGCCTGTTGCGAACAGCCGAGCAGCAAGCCGGCCAGCAGCGGAGCAATATTTATAATCTTCATATATATCTCGCAGTTAGAGCGTTTAACTAAACCAATTCTTCTGGTGCGATCACAGCCAGCGACAGCGCGTGGATCTCGGTATCGAACAATGGCGCCAATGCCTCGTACACCAGCCGATGCCGTTGCAGCGGCGATAGGCCGCTGAACTGGCTGCACACCAGCCGCAAATGGAAATGCCCCTTGCTGCCGGCGCTGGCGTGGCCGACGTGCGCCAGGCTGTCGTCGCGGATTTCCAGCTGCTCCGGGCGCAGGCGATCCTGCACCAGCTGCCGGATGCGTTCAACCCTGGACGACACGGCTCGTCCTGGAGCTGAGCCACCACGCCTGGCCGACGGCAAAGGCCATCAGTGCCAGCGTCAGTCCGAACACCTTGAAGTTGACCCAGCTGCTCTCGCTGGCATTGAAGGCAACCCACAGATTGGCAGCGCCCAGCAGCAGGTAGAACAGCACCCAGGCCAGGTTGGCGCGCACCCATGCCGTTCTGGGCAGCGTGGTGCCTTCAGGCAACGAGGGCTGCAGCATTCGCTGCGCCAGCGACTCGCGGCCGATCCACTGGCTGCCAAGATGCGCCAGTGCCACCAGCCACATGAATATCGTCGGCTTCCATTTCAGGAACATGGGATCGCGCAACAGCAGCGTGGGGATGCCGAACAGGAACACCAGCGCTGTGCTCAGCAGGTGCATGCGGCTGACCCGGCGATGCCAGAGGTAGTCGATGATCACCAGCAGCACCATCGAAATCATCAACACCTGCGTGGCGAAATAAATGCCGCGCAGCTTGTAGGCGATCAGGAAGACTGCCAGTGGCAGGAAGTTCAGCAGGTTCTGCATGCGGTCACGATCAATCGGGGTCGGTATAGTAGCCGTCCGGAGCCTCATTTGAGCCAGTATTTCGAACTGCATCCCGACAACCCGCAACCGCGACTGATCAGACAGGCGGCCACCATCCTGCAGGAAGGCGGATTGATCGCCTATCCCACCGACAGCTGCTACGCACTGGGTTGCCACATCGGCGACAAGGAAGCGCTGGAGCGGCTGCGTCGTGTGCGCGGCGCCGACAGGAATCACCACTTCACGCTGGTATGCCGCGATCTGTCCGAAATCGGGCGCTATGCGCGAATCGATACCTGGCAATTCCGGCTGCTGAAATCGCTGACTCCGGGGCCCTTTACCTTTCTGCTGCCGGCAACACGCGAAACACCGCGACGCCTGCAACACCCCCGGCGCCGGACCATTGGCATACGGGTGCCCGATCATCGCGTGCCGCAGCTGCTGCTGGCCGAGCTCGGCGAGCCGCTGATGAGTTCCACCCTGCTGCTGCCCGGCGACGAACTGCCGCTGACCGACGGTCATGAAATAAGGGCCCGGCTCGAACATCAGCTCGATGCCGTGCTGGACGGCGGGCATTGCGGCATCGTGCCTACCACAGTCGTGGACCTGACCGAGAATCCGCCGCGCATACTGCGACAGGGTGCGGGACTCCTGCCCGGATTGTCCGGCTAGAAGACGGCCCGGTGCTCCAGGCCCACGGGTCGGGCAGGCGGCCCGTATAATGTCCGCCTTCTTTCCGACGGACCCGCGCGGCGGGCAAAGCAGCGGATGAGCGCAGTCGTTCAAGGCAAGCGTGTGCTGTCAGGCATGCGCCCGACCGGTCTTCTTCACCTCGGCAACTACCATGGAGCGTTGCGCAACTGGCTGGAACTCCAGTACCAGTACGAGTGCTACTTCTTTGTCGCTGACTGGCATGCGCTGACCACCGGTTACGACGACACCTCCAGCCTGCAGAGCTCGATCCGTGAAATGCTGATCGACTGGCTGGCTGCCGGACTGAATCCGGGCGTATCCACCATATTCGTCCAGTCACAGGTTCCCGAACACGCCGAGCTGCACCTGCTGCTGTCGATGATCACGCCGCTGGGCTGGCTGGAGCGCGTACCCAGCTACAAGGACCAGCAGGAGCAACTGAAGGAAAAGGACCTCGCCACCTACGGTTTCCTGGGCTATCCGCTGCTGCAGAGCGCCGACATCCTGCTGTACCGGCCAACTTACGTGCCGGTGGGCGAGGACCAGGTGGCACACGTGGAAATCACCCGTGAGGTGGCGCGCCGCTTCAACTATCTGTACGGGCGCGAACCGGACTTTGAAACCAAGGCCGAGAAGGCCGTCAAGGAGCTGGGCGGCCGCAACATCACCTTGTACAGGCAGCTGCGCAAGCAGTTCCAGGAGAACGGCGATGCACGGGCGCTGGAACAGGCCCGCGCGCTGGTCAACGCCAATACGCGTATTACCGTCGCCGATCGCGAGCGGCTGCTGGGATACCTGGAAGGCTCGAACGTCAGCATCCTGCCCGAACCGCAGGCACTGCTGACTGCCACGCCCAAGGTACCCGGCCTCGACGGACGCAAGATGTCGAAGTCCTATGGCAATACCATCGGACTGCGCGAAGACCCGGACGCGGTGACGCGCAAGCTCAAGGCCATGCAGACCGATCCGGCGCGCGTGCGGCGCACCGATCCCGGCGATCCGGACAAGTGTCCGGTGTTCGATCTGCACCGCATCTATTCCGACGAGACCACACGCAGCTGGGCCGCCCAGGGCTGCCGCACCGCCGGCATCGGCTGCCTGGAGTGCAAGAAGCCGCTGATCGAGAAAGTGGTGGCCGAAATCAGCGGCATCCGCGAGCGCGCGCGGGAGTTCCAGGAGAACCCCGAGCTGGTCAACAACCTGATCGCCGAGGGCAGCGAAAAAGCCCGCGACACCGCGCGCCAGACGCTGGATGATGTGCGCCAGGCCATGCACCTGCGGGCGGAATGAGCCGATGAAGCCCAGACTGACCATCGTTGCATCGACGCCCGCGCCGGAACTGGCGACCGCCATGGCACCCGCGCAGGTGGAAATGCCTTTCGCCATGGTCAATGGCGAACCTCTGACGCAGCTGCCGCGTGATCTGTACATCCCGCCGCAGGCGCTGGAGGTATTCCTCGAAGCATTTGAAGGTCCGCTGGACCTGCTGCTGTACCTGATCCGGCGCCAGAACCTCGACGTGCTGGACATCCCGATCGCCGAGATCACGCGGCAGTACATGCAGTACATCGAGCTGATGCAGGACCTGCAGCTGGAACTGGCCGGCGAATACCTGGTAATGGCCGCCACGCTGGCCGAGATCAAGTCGCGCATGCTGCTGCCGCGCCCGCCCGGCGCCACCGATGATGCCGAAGATGATCCGCGCGCCGAGCTGGTGCGCAGGCTGCAGCAGTACGAGCGCTACAAACGTGCCGCGCTCGACGTGGATGCCATGCCACGACTGGAACGCGATGTCTGGCAGGCCAGCGCCGAGTTGCGCGATCGGCCGGTGGCCAGGGTGTTGCCGCAGGTGGACCTGCGCGAGATGCTGCTGGCCTTCAAGGAAGTGGCGCTGCGCGCGCAGATGTTCTCCCATCATCATGTGCAGCGTGAACCGCTGTCGGTGCGCGAGCGCATGAGTCACATCCTGCTGGCGCTGGAGCAGGGCGCCTTCGTCGATTTCATCCGGCTGTTCAGTCCCGAAGAAGGGCGGCGTGGCGTCACCGTCACATTTGTCGCCCTTCTGGAACTGGTACGCGAAGGATTGATCGAGGTGGTACAAACCCAGCCGCTGGCGCCGCTGCATGTACGCGCTGCGCCGGCAAACCGTACACTGCAACTGGTAGCGGACAATACTGCCGAATCCGTCGCCGCGAATGACCCCGGGGATCAGCCATGAATGCGCAGTACCTGAAAAATGTCATCGAGGCCGGGCTGCTGGCCGCCGGTCGCCCGCTGTCGATGAGCGAATTGGCGCAGCTGTTCGATGAGGCCGCGCCACCCACCCCCGACGAACTGCGCACGGCCGTTGCGGCGTTGGGCGCCGAGTACGACGGACGCGCGCTGGAACTGAAGCAAACCGCCAGCGGCATACGCATCCAGGTGCGGCGCGAATTCGCCACCGAAGTGTCGCGACTGTGGCCGGAGCGCCCGCAGCGCTATTCGCGCGCGTTGCTGGAGACACTGGCGTTGATCGCCTACCGCCAGCCCATCACCCGCGCCGAGATCGAGGCCGTGCGTGGCGTGGCGGTCAATCCCAACATCACCAAGACACTGCTGGAACGCAACTGGATCCGCGTCGTCGGTCATCGCGATCTGCCGGGGCGTCCCGAGTTGCTGGGCACCACGCGCGAATTTCTCGATCACTTCGGCCTGTGCAGCCTCGATGAGCTGCCGCCGCTGGCTGAACTGCAGTCGCTGGGCGAACTGGATCCGCAGCTGGCGCTGCCCGTGGAAGGCGAAGCGATTGCAGCCGGAATCGTCGCCAGCGCCGTTGCCGACGCCGATATCGAAAGCGGCGACGAAGCCGACGATGAGAGCATCGCGGGCTCCGGAATGTCCGCCGGGGCCCATGGACTGGTGGCACGCAGCACGGACAACGGATTCTGAAACCGGTCCGCAGGAAGTCTGGCGCCAGGGCCGCTTCAGCGCCTGAACGCCTGCAGAAGGTACTGTCGCAGATCGGACTGGCTTCGCGCCGCGAGGCAGAGCAATGGATCCGCAGCGGCCGCCTCACCATCAACGGACGTGTGGCACAGCTGGGCGAGCGAGTGACTTCGCTCGATCAATTGCGGCTGGACGGGCGGCCCATCCGCCAGCGCGCTCCCGTCAAGGCCGGAGTGTTGCTGTGCCATCGTTCGCCCGGCATGGCGCTGCTGCCCAGGGCAGGCCAGGACGAAACCGTAGTCATGCAGCTGCCGCGCAGCGCCGGCCGACGCTTCACCAGCGTCAGTCCGTTGCCGCAGATTGATGGCGGACTCGAGCTGCTCAGCGCTGACGGCGATCTGGCTGCCAGACTGCAACGCGCGGTGCGCCGCCTGCCGATCGAGTTCAGCCTGCGCGTGCGTGGCGAACTATCGCCGGCGCAGATCGACGGACTGTCTGCTGGCGTGCTGGATCGCGGCCGCTTGCAGGTGACCGGCGTCAAGGCCGCCGGCGGCGAGGGCGCCAATCAGTGGTACACGCTGACCGGCATCGGCATCAGCGGCAATGATCTGCGCCAGCTGCTGGAACGTCAGGGCATTACCGTGAGCCGCGTGCTGCGCACCCGGATGGGGGAGCTGCAGCTGGAACGGACATTGGCGCGCGGCCGTTCACGCGATTTGCGCGACGATGAAATCCGGCAGCTGCTCAACCCGGCGCCAGCAATGGATAGTCCGCCTGACAATCCAGCGAACGACCGCTGACGCCGCGGCTTGCGGGCCCCAGCAGCCACAGGTAGGGATTCACCAGTGCGGCCGGCTCCGGCAGCGCATCCAGGTTCTCGGAGGGATACGCCGCCCGCCGCAACTTTGTCCTGGCCCGACCCGGATTCAGCGCATTGACACGCAGGGCGCTGCCGCCGAATTCGTCGGCCAGGGTCTGGCTCAGTCCTTCGAGCGCGAACTTCGACGCTGCGTAGGCACCCCAGTAGGCCATGCCGCGCCTCCCCACAGCGCTCGAGGTGAAGATGACTGATGCATCGGTCGACTGCCGCAGCTGCGGCAACAGCACCTGCGTCAGCGCAAACGCCGCCGTGACGTTCACATGCATGACGCGGGTCCAGGTGGGCACGTCGTAATGCTCGATGGGTGACAGGGCGCCGAGCAGGGCAGCGCTGTGCAGCAGGCCATCCAGGCGACCAAAGGCGCCGCTCACGGCTTCAGCGAGCTGGTCGTAGTCGCGCGCCAGGGCGCGCTCCAGATCCAGTGGCGCAATGGTGGCGCTGCCGCGCCCGTCCTTGACGATGTCGTTGTAGACCGCCTCGAGATTGCCGACATTGCGGCCGATCAGGATCAGCCGCGCGCCCGCTGCGGCGGCGGCCAGCGCCACGGCACGACCCAGGCCGCTGCCGGCCCCGGTGATGGCGATCACACGTGACTTCAGTTCATCGGGGGCAGGAGTGAATGCACGCGCCTGCGCGCTCAGGTCCGGATCAGCAATCAAGCAATTGTCCCGTTCGGTGGTGGGTCCAGAAATCGTCCCTGTAGTGCTGAACGCGCTGCGCGCCAGGCCTGCAGGTTCTGCAGCATTGTAAGCCGCAGCGTGGTCAACGGCGTGTCCGCGGGCTGGGGCAGTGCGCGCGCCATGCGCCACCTTGCCAACGCCACCCACACCAGCAACGGTCGCAGCGCCGTGCGCTGCACGGGCGCGAGAGCCTGCAGCCGGCCCACCAGCGCCGACTCGGCGGCCACCATATCGACGGGCGTTGTCGCGGCTGCGGTGTGCCATTCCAGCGCATGCAGCGCCGTCCCCACGCCGCGAGCGGCGCTCGCATCGGCGCCCAGCAGCCGGGCGAAGGCCGCGAACAGCGTGCCCAGTGCAGCATCGCAGTAAATTTCCAGCGTCACCGCGTCTTCGAGCGGCGCCTGCGCCAAATCCATGGCGGCGGCCTGCACCAGGCCGCGCAGATCGGGAATCGCTGCGCCCGCTGATCGCGCCGCGCCGTCGATGACGCGCATCAACGGATGGCCTGACGTCCCGGCCAGCGCGCGTTCGCACTCGGCCTGCCACCAGGCCAGTCTTGCGTGCGCCACCGTATGGTCCAGTCCTGCGCGCAGACTGGCGCGGATCTCGTTCCGGACGCCCAGCAGGGATTGCAGTGCCGGCCGCAGCACCTGCGGCGCATACAGCAACGCCAGCTGATGAATGGAACCGGCCGGCGGCGCGGCCACAATGCCTGCGATCATCGCCACTCAGGTCGTCGGATCGGAACTGCTGCCCAACGCCGCGGGCACGCGCACCAGGGTTTCAATCGGTTCGCTGACTGGCAGGGCCTCGCCCGTGGCAGCGCCCAGTTCGGTGAAGCGCCGGGCCTGCGGCATGACCTGGCGTTCCAGCGAACCGACGGCGCTGTTGTAGGCGTCGACGGCGCCGCCCAATCGTTGGCCGGCCCTGCCCAGGTGCGTGACGAAGCTGGCCAGGCGTCGGTGCAGCTCCTGACCCAGATCGCGGATCAGTGCGGCATTTTCGGCCACTGCCGATTGACGCCAGCCATAGGCCACGGCCTTCAGCAGTGCGATCAGCGTCGACGGCGTGGCGATGATGACGCTCTGGCGCAATGCGTTCTCCAGCAGCTCGGGACGCTCGGCCAGCGCGCTGCTGAGGAATTGATCGCCGGGCAGGAACAGCACCGCGAATTCCGGGCTGTGCGGAAACTGGGCCCAGTAGGCCTTGGTGGCCAGCTCGCGCACGCGCGCCTCCACCTGTTGCGCATGCCGGCTCAGTGCCACCGCGCGCGCCTCATCGCTGGCGGCATCCACGGCTTCCAGATAGGCGTCCAGTGGCGTCTTCGCGTCCACGACCAACGTGCGTCCATCGGGCATGTTGACGATCAGATCCGGGCGCAGCGCTCCCTGCGGACCATTCAATGTCGGCTGCTCGGTGAAATCGCAATGCGCGGACATGCCGGCCAGTTCCACTACACGCCGCAGCGTCAGTTCACCCCAGCGTCCGCGCACTTCGGGGCGGCGCAGCGCGCCCACCAGATTGCGCGTCTCGCGCTGCAGGGCGCTCTGCCCGATGGTCAGCGATTCAATCTGCACTCGCAGGCCGGTGAATGCATCGCGACGTTCGCGTTCCATCGCAGCCACCTGCTGTTCGGTACGCTCCAGCGCCTGGCGCAGCGGATCGA
>Ga0190274_10000293_pt1 | contig 31690 bp, 28 predicted proteins | sample Popmic531T_FD_133002 | JGI IMG/M metagenome (GOLD analysis project Ga0190274, IMG submission 133002) | Populus adjacent soil microbial communities from riparian zone of Yellowstone River, Montana, USA - 531 T | ecosystem: Environmental > Terrestrial > Soil > Riparian zone | place: USA: Montana... | reverse complement strand
GAAATTATTTGTTCAACAACCCTTTCGCCTTTCTTTCCGCCGCCGTAATAGGTGATGCGAACTCTGTACTGCATAGGTAGCGGCGGATCCGAATTCAAGTACTTGACCGTGGAAGCGAAGGCATGGCGTATCTCGCCGCCCGGCGGCAAGGAAGGGATGCATTCGGTGAGTTTTTGTATGTGCTTCAGCGAATGGGTGACGTCGTTTTGAAGTCCCGGATCAAATGTAATTCGTACATTCCGCGCCAGACCTCTACCCGCATTTCTGATGACCAGAAAGATCTGCGTCGGACTTTCTTCTTCCATCTGGTCGAAGTAGGTGAAGACGTAAGGCGCTGTTTGAGCATCTCTCGTTTCTCGCATCTCTTCGAGCATCTTCGACGAAATTTCCAAAGACTCTTCGGTAATCTTTGCCATCGCGGCGGCTTCTAGTGCCGTTTCGTGAGTCGATTCCGCGATGCTGGCTGTTCTCCTAGTGTATTTGATCAAGTAGAGTAACGTCCCGAGACTGACAAAGCAGCCGCCTGCGAAGACAAGAATCTAAATGATGTAATAAGTAGTTTGACTCATTGCATGCAGGTACCCATGGGAATCCTCAAGTCGAGAAAGTATTTATCGGAGTGTTGATCGCCAGTTACTGCGTCCTGAAAAGCCACTGTCAACTCAAACTGACGAGGAGCGGCGGGGTTCGGGTCCTCGCTGGTCTCGGCTTCCACATCAATGTAGTAACTGGCGCGCCCGAAAAGATTTTTCAGTCGGTAATTGGGCGGCAATGAATCGACGCCTTTACCAAGTTCTATAATTCTCTGCACTGATTCTTCATCATGGCCCAAGAGCTGAGGAGTGAAGCTGTACCTTACGTCTCTGGCAACGCCATTACCTATATTCTCTAGAATAAAGAACAAATAGCTTACTTGCTTACTTGATTCTCTCTTAAAGTAAGCGACTACCAATGGAACGGTCAGCAGCGATCTCGTTTCTTTCATTTCCATGAGGATCTCTCTTGATACCTCGATTGACTTTAAACTCGCAGCCGTAGTCTTCTTTAGCGCCTCGATAGAACTTTTAGATGACCTTGCAATCTGAGACGTCTTCCTGACGTACTGGATGAGAGCTATCAGCGCCCCCGTCAGAAGCAACCAATTTACAAATAGGAGGATCGCCTTGGTTAATAGCATCGCCTTATTCTTACGCGGGGCATGTTTCCTAAAGACTTCTCTTGCCTAAAATAAAATATTGTCTAAGTATCGGTAAATTACCAGCTAAGCGGCGAACGCTTAAAGGAACTTTTAAGGTAAACGGAAGACTTTTGAAGCAAACCACAATTCTAAGGCTAAGCCCCCGCCAACTTCTTAGCCCTATCGATTGGCTTGGGCCTCAAGCAAGTCTGGACACTGAAAGGAGTCTTACGCCGAACATTAGGAGAGCGCCTGAAACAAGTCCTCCAGGAGATCATCGGGATGTTCCAAACCGACAGACAAACGGAGTAGGTTGTTGGGCGCTTTGCTTCCTTTTCCTTCAGTAGACGCTCGATGCTCAATCAGACTTTCAGTACCCCCCAGGCTAGTCGCATTGATAAACAGGCCGACTCGAGAAGCTACCCTAACCGCTGCTTCGTATCCGCCTCTTACCAGGAAGGAAAGGATACCGCCGAAGCCCTTCATCTGCCTGGAGGCGATTTCATGACCTGCGTGGGAGACTAGTCCCGGATAGTAAACCTGCTCCACATTTTTCGCATTGAGCATGGCGGCTGCCACCGCCGCGGCATTTGCAGAGTGTTTCTCAATTCGACAATGAAGCGTGCGAAGTCCTCGTAGTACCAGCCAACTGGCAAATGGCGACGCCACGGCTCCCAGCAACGTACGAGTGCGCAGCAGGTTCTCATACAGAGTGTCATGGCGACCTAACACTACGATGCCTCCTTGAACATCGCTATGTCCTCCACAATACTTTGTAGTTGCGTGCAAGACGATGTCAGCGCCAAGTTGTAGCGGTCGTTGAAGTATCGGTGTGGCAAATGTGTTATCGACTAACACGAGAGCGCCAACCTCATGGGCAATGTCGCTGATTGCATGTATGTCTGAAATCTTTAAGAGCGGATTGGACGGGCTCTCAATCCAAACAAGTTTCGTGTTGGGCCGGATCGCCTGTTTAATATGTTCAACCTTTTCGGTTCCTACAACCGTAGTCTCGATTCCCCATTTCGGCAGATACTCTCGGCCTAAGTTTCGAAAGTCCACGTAAACGTCATCTGGAAAGACTACATGGGAGTGTGGGTCTAAAGATTGTAGAACGGCAGCCCCGGCAGCCATCCCCGATGAGAATACAAGGGCGGCCTCACCATCTTCCAATTGTCGCATCGCTTCTTCAAGACGTGACTGCGTAGGGTTTTCCTCGCGGGAATATGTATATCCATAAATTTTTTCACTCGCCGGTCCGTGCTCATAGGTGGTCGAAAGGAAGATGGGTGGCGCTATGGCGCCCGTTTCGGCATCGACCTCGGCTCCGGCATGTACCGCAATCGTCTCCAGACGCATTTGGGCCTCCACGTTTTTTCGCACGGACTTACGAGAACTTGGTTCGCTGGTATCCTATTGCTCAGCCGACGCAAAGCGGTTGAGCGAATAACCACCAAGACAGTGCTCACGTCAACCGGATCGCCTGCTATGAAGGGATGGCAAACGACCGGCCGAGAGAATTGGTTCCAGGAGGTCTTCGGTAGCTTGCCAGAACCATTCAACCAGCCTCGCATCACCGGTTGCAGGTGACGGTGGCACGGGCAAGCAATCGACAAAATACCCACCGTTCGAGCTCTCGAGGTTTTTCGCAGTCGAAAGATATACCGAGGGACGCGCACCTTGAGCGACGGGATCGCCGGTTATGCCCCATCCAACCTGCAGCAGATTGGTGGTGATCACGCCGGGATCCACGGAGTAAGCAGTTACCGAAGTGCCGAGAAGATTTCTAGCGAGCGCGATGGTGAACAAAACATTTGCGAGTTTTGAGGTGGCGTAAGCGACATAGCCTTCCAGCGCGGTTGCAAAGCGAAAATCGTTGGTTTTGAGCTCGACCTTATCGTGCGCACTACTGCTGATGGTAATAACTCTACCCTGGGGTGCAGCCTTAAGCAGTTCAAGCAGTTCTCGTGTAAGAAGGAATGGGGCGAAGTGATTTACAGCCATTGTCGTCTCAAAGCCATCCCTGGTGAGACGCCGATGGTGTTCGTACACCCCAGCGTTATTAATAAGGACATCGAGGGCGGATACTCTGGATCGAACCTGCTCGGCGAGATGCACTACTTCCCCCATGACCGAGAGATCCGCATAGACTGGCTCAGCGAATGCGGACGAGTTGCCTTTCTTTAAATCCTCAATGACATGCTGAGCCTTTTCCAAAGTACGCCCGTGCACCATTACTCTGTAGCCATATCCGAGTAGTTGCCTGGCCGTCTCACGTCCAATGCCTGTGGTAGCGCCGGTAACGAGAACTGTCTTCATGTTAATTAACCACTGCTGATTCGCTGACTACGCTGGACTGAGCACGAGACACCACTTCGGAGAGTGTCCGTTCATCCAGTTCTGAAAAACAGATAGAACTTTTCCGAAGTAATTGTTCGAAGTTGTCTCGACGATAGAACCTCTGCGCGTCGACGAGCATGGCGGTGAGATTGTTTGACTTGGAAGGTCGTGGAAGCAAAGCCAAAAGCAGTGTCAAATCCGAAGAGCTATGATGTGACCGCGCGCCTTCCTCAAGCCTGGTCCAGAACTCAGAATAAGAGACATCACGCAAGGGAATACCTGCCGCGATCATGGCCTCCATGACCTGCAGGAAAGAGATTGATCTTTGCTGCATAAGATGAAAAGTTTTTCCAGGCTCGATACTGTGAGTGATGCAGTAAGCCATTGCATTCGCAACTGAATCGACTGGTGTCCAATCAAAACAGAACGATGAGGTTGGATAAATCCCCATTTGAACACAGCCCGCCAATAACAGATTGAGAAGGGACTTGCTATTCGACAGCCCTGTCTTAGAACTCGGGCCGACCTCGCCCAGACGATGTATGGTTATGGCAAGGCCCTCCGAGCCCGCCCTCCTTACCAACGTTTCAGCAATTGACTTTGATTGCTGATAGCCGCCGAGCGGAAGGTTTGCCAAATCGGGAACATCGGTTTCCTTTATTAACTCTGGAGTTTGCCCATTGTGCGCTATATCAAAAACCGAAAGTGTCGAAACATAATGCAAATGTTTCGGAATCTGACTGCTTGCCAGCCTGATTATTTCGACGGTGCCAATTACGTTATGAGGGCGGTGTTGCGCGTAACCTCTCAGTAGATCAACCATTGCAGCGCAGTGGACTATGCTACCTATGCTTCGTTCCAATTCCTGCCAGCGGTTCGGCTCCAGACCCAGATTCGGCTTTGTGAGATCACCCGGTATCACTTTTAGGCGCTGTGCGAAAGTGTCGTCCCACATTGCATATCGAGCCAGGGCAGAACGGCACCTCTCAAAAGCGCTAGTGTACCCATTTCTCACCAGGGCGATGATTGGCGAAGAACTGGATTGCAAGAGTGCTGAGAGCAAGTGAGCACCGACAAAACCAGTGGCTCCGGTAACGAATATTGTTTCAGGTGATGTCCGATTTGATCTCGAGGGAACTCTGATGTCATTCGCGAGGCGGCATTCTTGCTCCCAGTCAATATCTATCTTGGATTCAGCTTGCACCCTTTGCAGGGCGCTATTGGCGAGGGTCCGCACCGTCGGCCAAACATAGACATCAGAGACTTCGAGATCAACCTTGTCATTCAATTTGCTGCCCAGAGCTACCTCCAAAGCAGACAGCGAATCCCCGCCAAACTCGAAAAAGTTGTCGTCTAATCCTATTCGATCATTTCCCAAAGCGCATCGGAACTTGTTGAGCAATTCCTTTTCAACCGTAGACATCGATTCCAACTCTTCAGCGCCGGTCTCCTGTCGTGATTTCAAAGAATTGATCAGCGTTTGTCGGTCGACTTTTCCATTCGACGTTAACGGCAGAGACGAGCAAAAAACAAACTCGCTGGGAAGCATATATTCGGGCAGAAGCGTTGCCAAATGACTCTTCAGAACATCCACTGGCACGGAGTTCTGTGAAACAATAAACGCACATAGTTTCTTGCGATCTAGTGCCCCAAGCTCTACAGGCACCACTACCGCATCGTTAACACTCTCGTGGCGAACCAAAACATTCTCGATCTCGCCGACTTCGATTCGAACGCCGTTTATTTTGGTTTGATTATCCAGTCGACCACAAAAGTGGATTTTCCCCTGCTTGTCCTGGCGACCGAGATCACCTGTCCGATAAAGTGTTTGGCCGGGAATCTCAGAAATGTGGTTAGGGATAAATGCCGCGCGCGTCTTTTCAGGGTCGCCGAGATAACCGCAACCAAGACAGTCTCCGCCAATAAAAATTTCACCGATCTGACCCGGTGGCACAGGTCGAAGTTGTTCATCCAAGATGGCTAGGTATGTATTATCGATCGGGGAGCCGAGTGGAATATCCACGCTATCTTCTTCGCAAATGTCGTGAAAGACCATTCCTATCGACGCTTCTGTGGGACCATAAGTATTCGTCAAGTGCACATGAGGAAGTAATCGCCGAAATTTGTTTACCGCCTTCACGTTAATTGCTTCACCACCGATAAGCAGACATTGCAGTGAGGAAAGTTTCTTGACCAAGAGGGGATCGGAGTCGATAAGTTCAGCAAGAGCATTGAATATTGATGGCACGAAGTCGGTCATTGTGATGGCGCGCTTATGAATCAGATCAATCAAGCCCGCAAGATCGAGGTGGCCCACTTGTTCAGGGATCACTACTTCGCCGCCGACTGACAGCGTCCACAATATTTGCCACACGCTTGGGTCAAAGACATGTCTGGAGTTCAGTAAGACGGTCTTGGGTTTACACTCACTGAAATTCTTGGTCATGTACTGGAATCTGTTAAAGATTCCAAGATGCCTATTCAGTGCGCATTTTGGTTGTCCGGTTGATCCGGATGTAAAGAAGCCGTAGATGAGATCATCGGGCACGACCTTTTCGATGGCTAGGCGATGATCGGATCCGACGAGGTCTTTTGAATTTACCTTGAGGACATCAAGATCTGCACCGAAGATGGCCTCGACTCGATCGCCTACAATGATCGTTCGTGATCCGACTTGTTCTAGGCTTGTATCAATGCGTTTGTGCGGCCAGTCTGGATCGAATGGCACAAATACGGCTCCGAGCTTTACTAGCGACAGCCAGGCGATTGGTAGTTCGAGAGAATTACCAATAATGACAGGGACGGCATCGCCTCTACGAACGCCGCTAATTTGTAAACGGGTGGCAAGCGTATTCGCCTTTGCGTTGAGAGCCTGATAACTCAATTCCTCGTCGCCATACCGAATCGCCACCTTTTTGGAATCGGCCCTGACTTGCTCGTAGAACAGGTCCAGAATGGTTAAACTAACTGAACACGTGATTCGGTGACCAGGAATTGAAACGTCCGTCATTGATAGACCTCACGGTCAGGAACTGTTCCGACTCCGGCAGCGGCGCTCCTTGCGGGGTTGAAAATCGTCTCCAGAATCGCTCTCCAACCACAGGTCTGATTCAGAGACCGGTAGAGATCATCCTTCATAAGTATCTGATGGACCTCGGGTAGTCGCCAGGAAGGAACGAAGGGAAACTGGTGATGTACGAGGTGATATCCATCGTACTGCTTTAGGCCTAGAAGAAAACTAGACACCCAATTGCAACGTCGATTGCGCGACATGTGGATATCAAGAGTGCGGTGCGTCTCGATCATTGGATAGTGCTCAACAAGTTCCAGGAATGCTCCTATCCAAACCTGTGTCGTGACCAGCGGAACGACCCAGTAGAAGAGGAGCAGATAACCATATCCGAGTAGGCAGGTCGCCAAAATAACACTCGCTATTATGGAGACGCGGATTATTCTTTCGGTCGAATCTTCAGTAGCAGGAAAAATCCTATGTTTGACCAGATATTTGATATATCCGAGGGTGCTACCCGGCGTGAAGGTGCGGAGCAGATGACGACGAACGGCTGCCGCGTTGAGATTTTGTCCGCAAATATTCCACCGGCGATATTGCTCGTAATCGGGATCCAAGGTTGGATGACCGAGAAAACAGTGGTGGCGGGCTACGTGCGAAAAGCGATAGCCACTAAGACTCTGCAAAACAAAATAACCTGACAGGATTGTGCCCAGGAGGTTGCCCGCACGTTTGCTCCTCATCAACGTGCCGTGAGCAGCTTGATGCAATATGTCGGCCAGCGCTCTCTGCCGGCCGCCGATCAGAAAGATGGCAAGAAGATAAACAGGAATGGAAATAGGCCACGATTGATATTTGAAGACTAAGAGAGATAGGTAAGCGCTGAGACCGATGACGATCCAGTCTTCTACCAACTCAAGGGCACCGTGGTAGTTGTCGTTGTGGCGGCATTCCCAAACCTTGGTGGCAATCTCCCGAGCGAAGCGGTAGCGTCCAACTGGAGTTGAGTCGACAGCTATGTCTGCAGGGTCTGAATCAGTAACCCGGGACGTCCCATCACCGACGGCAATCGTTCGCATACGCCTCCAAAAACTACGTCAGCGAGAATGTGAGATCGAATTGTGCGGAGTTTATGACCGCACCTTCAACTGTGTCAACAAAAAGCGATACGGAGTGAGCGCCGTATAAGGTGTCCTCAAAAAAAGGTGTGCTTACTCGAGTGGACGAGCACGAAGAGATTGAAAAAGTTGGGTGCGCCTTTGATGGTCAGTTCGTTCTAGTGGTAACACGCGATTGTGTGTCTTGGAGGTGATCGACTGATTGTATTGAGATACGGAGCATATTGAGATTCGGAGCAAATTGAGATTCGGAGCATTGACAAGCAGGTCTGTCACAAAGTAGATTATGCGCCATTCTCAAAGCACGTTCACGGGCGGTATCTCACCCGTTCCATCCCTATGAAGCAATATCGGAACATCGATTGCTGAGCCTCGGATCATGGTGAGATGGTCGCCCGGTTGGTGCTCATAATGAACGCGAGCCGCATTCCTACTTACGCTAATTGATAATGGGCTCTCGCGGTGAAGCATAGCTGTGAGACCGCCACGGGTCCAACAATGAGCGAACATTGTTACGTGCATTCTTGTACTCACGGCTTCTTGAAACGCGTGCATCCCGAGTTATCCGGTTGGTGTTATCACTTGTGAATGAACGCGGTGAGCCACAAGCCGGATTCCTCAGAGCCCATAAGATTACAATCTAAAGTTCCACGCGGAGGTTGTCGTCCTGAGTGCACTCAAACAGGGATCGGTAAAGTAGTCAGAGGCGAAAGCTTGATTCGCCTGGACTCGCGGGTTTAGTGACGCCGGAGCCGCGCGAGTAATGGTGAGCTTGTGGGGTGTTAGTGAGACAGGAATGAAGGACTTGATGTTAACCTTCTATCACAACATCTTGGAAGAAGACTTACGGCCAGCGCAGCCTGCGCCCATCTCAATTATCACTCATAAAGAAAGCGTTGGGAGTCGGCATTTTAATAGGCTCCGTTTTCTTAGAAGGGGAGTGGAGATAGGCTCGTATCCGCTGTACGCGAGAGGCTTGAATACGTTGAATTGCTTCATCACGGCGGGCTCGAAATTGTGTGTTTCGCCTGCGGTGTTGTAGCGACCTAAACGAATTTGGTTGCGACAAGTCCGGAGTAATTTTATCTTCTCTCTCGCAGAGGACAAACAAATTGATCTTGGATGACATCAAGGAAACCCTTGCGGAGGCGCGGATCGAGCTTGGAGCGGCCTCGTGCACGTTCTACGTGCGCGACCCGTTTTGGCCGGAGGAGTTTAGATTAATAGCGATGCCTGGCGTTCGACTCACCGAACCAATGCAGGGCTTTAGCTTTCCGCCGCACTCCAAGAGTGTCTTAGCCGATGGCAACCCTCTAATTTTCACTTCCGACTCTGAATCAACTGAACAGCTGCGCGAAAAAGGCAGCATTCCTTTGGATAGAATACCGTCGGAAACGCAAGACCTCTTCGGCGACTTTATCAGGCGAGAGGGCATCAAGTCTTCCGCTAGACTTTGGTACCAGGGCGAGGACCCCGTTCCTCAGGCCGTGCTCTTCATTAACTATACCGAGAGCAGAGATTTTGACGACGAGTTTCAGGCGAATGTTCAGCGCCTACTACCGGAGCTAACCGGCAATCTGTCCAAGCTTAGTGACGAATTGCGCAACTCAGAAGCGGGCGAATTGGCTCAGGCCATTCTCGGAATTTTCCCGCCGGCATTCGGCTCGAAGAGTCTGCCCGATCGGCAGCACGAGTCGTTGGTCGAGCGTCTCGAATCAATCTTGAAACTGTCGGTGAAGGCGATGGGGCTAAACCCAGACACGACCTACGGAACAGTACACCTGTACGACCGCCAGACTGGGAGGCTAAACCTGGTCGCTTCAGATGGGAAGATAGGCGACCCTAAGGCGGCGGCTCGGCCGCTGTCGGTTGCGATGGGCGAGGGCATCATTTCTTGGGTCGCAATTCGTCTAAAAGCTGTTCTGATTAACGACCTTCTGTCTTCGGAATTTCGAAAAATTCATGTCCCCATTTGCGAAGGCGTGAGGAGCGAAGTTGCCATCCCGATCTTTGATGGAGAGCAGCTGCTTGGCGTTTTGAATCTCGAGTCCCTCGTCCCGAGAGCCTTTCCGCAGACGTGCGTGAGAGCGCTCTGGTTCGCCGTTAACCGCGCTGCGGAGGCGGTCAGGCTCGCGCAGGAGGCGAACATCAGCGAGCGGTTGACGAGACTCACAGGCAGCCTGCTTGAGTTATGCGCGGAAGCCGTGGGTAAGAGGGCAGGCAAGTTCTCGCTCGACCGACTGGCCGATTTGGCGGCCAAAGAACTACAAGCAGCGCGCTGCGGAATTTGGCGCTACAACCCGCAGGACTGCAAGCATGAGCTTTCAGGCATCAGCCCGCGCAATTTCCTACCTAAGCCGCCGCGGCACGACGGGTGGAGCAGCATCGTCCAAAGCTTAAAGTGGCCCATCTGGATAAACATGAAAGAGGCGGGATCGGAATTCGAAATTCGCTATTGGAACGAGACGAAATGGGACGAGCCCTCGCTCGGACGAACGCCCCCCCAGGAAATAAATTCGAGCGTAGAGTCGAGAGTGAAGTCTCTGTTGGGGATTCCCATCATCGTGCAGGAGCAGTGCATCGGAATAGCTTGGTTGGAGTACGAGAACAGTCCCGTGACGCATACGGAGGATGCATTGATGAACCTCGCTAGCGGGTTCGCGGCTTACGCGGGGCTAGTCATCGAGTTCAGCGAGGTCGACATCGTAGACAAACGGGCTGTCCAGACAATCGGCGACGAACTTACCAGGCATCTGCTCAAACCGGGGCGGCTGGATTTGAGTGGGTTCCCGCACATCGAAGTGTTCGTCAAATCGCAGAATTACGGTCGGTCAAACATCGGTGGCGACTTCTACGCGGCGAGGGTGATAGACGACCAGACGGCGGGCGTGCTTGTAGGCGACGGTAAGGGCCATGCTGTGCAAGGGGCGCTGAGCATGCTGCCCATCCTGGCAGTGTTCGAGGCGTTCTGGAAAGAGTCGCGCTCAGTGACGCACATCATGGATAAGATAATGAGTGTCACGAAAAACTTGGGCGTGACGGGGACCGCGCTTTATTGCGTCTTTACCGTAATCGAGAAAGCGCTGTGGCTGTCGGTCACGTCTGCAGGTCACGAGCCTAAATCGGACGATGACGAGCCTAAAGATGCGGCCCCCTTAATCATCTTTCCGAAGGGTGGTGGAGCGGAGCCGTTCCCGAAGGAGAAGAGCCCGGCAAAGGGAAGCATGCTCGGCGTGCCTTTCATCAAAGAGCCTTTAGCTGAAGCGCGCAGGCAGCTTTCGAACGGCGACGTCATCATCACCTACACGGATGGCCTCGATCTCGACTTCGACGAGGTCGCCGCCGCCGGTCTGCCCCACAAGCGGAAAGATCCCGGCACAATAGCGAACGCCATTTTCACCGCGGCCGTCGCGAAGCGTAACGGCGAACCCTTTACAGACGATACTACAGTCCTGGTGATTTCCGTAAAGTAGGCACAGTCTGGGCCCGTCAATTTGAAGTCCGACTGGCCCAGTCTCAGAGACAGATGCGAGGTAGGGCGCTTCATCAAGACGCCAATGTGTAAATAGGGCCTAATGAGGGTGCACGTATGCTGAAAGAGAAAGACGCGTGGCCAGCGTTCCTGCAAAGGCTGCGCGACCTCAAGTATCGCGTCAACCCGCGCCGTGCAACGGCCAATGGTTTCGAGGAATACTCGGTAGACCTTTCGGATTGGAGACTGTCGCTGTCTTGGATGCCAATATTCTCGGTCAGCTCCGAATTGCTGGAACGTTTCTCACACGACGTTTTGGCCGAGAGCTTGTTAGACGAAGTGCGGGAAAAGAATTGGCGCTACCGTGAGGTCATGGTCCTCATAAACGGTGACGGAACGGAATTGAAAGCTCACCTCGCTGGCCGGAGTTCGCGCTTTTTCTTTGTAGACGAGGCTGACCAGCAAGAAATTCTCATCGCCGCCTCTTTCACCTACGCCATGCAAAAGCACTTCTGTGAGCAAATGCCGATTTCAAGCTTGGCTCCCTATGAGTGCGGAGAGGTGGTAGAGGGAGCGCGCTTCTTCGGACGTAAGAAAGAGATCAATGACATCATTAGGCACCACGCGGCCAATTTCGCCGTCATCGGAGTACGACGCATTGGCAAGACATCTCTGCTTAGAGAAAGCATGCGCCTCATGCTCGAACAGGGGGAGAATCCGCAGCGCATCGTTTGGCTCGGTTGCAGCACCATCCACAGCCCAGCCCAGTTCGTTGAGGAGATTGTGCACATACTCAACATCAGGGAACTGCCGCGCCTGAAGAACATCCAGGAGTCGCTCTTCTCCTTCCCGGATTTCTTGAAGAGGATGGCGAAGATGCACGGCGGCAAGATCACTATCTTCCTGGACGAGGCTGACGAGTTTCTCATCTGGGCGCGAGACATGTTGCTTCCGACGTTGCGCGACTCCATGACCTCTGGAGCCTGCCGCTACATCGTATCGGGCTTTCAGACCTTGTTAAGCGAATGGGCCGACGATAAATCACCGCTGTACTGGGCCTTCCGGCCAATTAATCTGGGGCCTTTCGAGAGGGGCGACGTGGAAGAGATCGTTCTCCTGCCGGCGCGCTCGCTGCATCTCCGGATAGAGGATGAGTCGTCCTTCATCGCTCGCCTCCATGCCGACACCCGAGGACACCCGTACTTGATTCAATTTTGTTTAGGGGAGTTAATGAAGCTTTTGGAGCGAAAGGGCAGCCGCGTCGTCAGCATAGGGCAGCTCGACGACATTCTGACCAGCGATGCGTTCAAGGCGCTGCTCCTCAACTCCTTCATGCGCAATATCGCCATACGTGACAAGTTGTTGGTCTATGCCCTCCTCAAGACCATTGCAGTAGATAAGGATGAGTACACCCAGCCGGAAATATACGGTGCGCTGGCGAAGCAGCACGCACCCTATTCCGCAGAGGAGATCGACGAGGTGTGCCACCGCCTGGTGCTAGCCGCGGTTTTTGTGCGCAACGGCGCGAAATACCAGTTTGCCTTTCCGGTCTTCCCGCGCGTTCTGAGGGCGAACCATGATCTGGATCACCTACTCTCTGTGGCGAAGAAAGAGGTCGGTCTATGAGCGCCAACATCAACGACAATCAGGATTTCAAGGTCTCGCACACTGAAGCAGAGGGCTACTATGTCCGTAACGAGGCGGCTATCAAGGAGATCATCCACAACGTTCGAGATGGGCACTACTGCACCATCCTCGGGGCCCAGTACTGCCAGAAGAGCCAGCTCCTCAAGGATGTTAAGGAGCAGCTTGAGGCGACGGGTGACGAGATATGCATCCTGCTCGACCTCAACCCGTACGGCGATTGGGCCGACAGCGATCTACTGCGTCAGATCGCCCACGAAGTTGACCATTGCGTGAGAGGTAAGATTGTGGGTGGTTCGCTGCCGTCCCCGGCCCAGGTCGTGGATGAGCAGTCGCTCGCGAATTTCTTCGCTGGATACGCACACGCGCTCAAGCGGGACCCCGTGCTGCTGATAGATCACCTTGAAGATGTGCGGCTCGGTCCGCTTCACTCGCTGCTCCGAGCGCTGCGCTCCGTCCACATGGATGCCCGCCGAGACCACGACCCGTGTCGTCTTGGCGTGGTAGTCGCCAGCTCACTCATCGTCAGTGGCCTCCTGCTCGGCGCGACGTCCGCCTTCAACATAGCCCAGCTAACCATGGTCAGGGACCTTTCGCGTGGCGAGAGCAAGCAACTTATAGAAACGATACTGAAGGAGGGGAATGCCGAGCTATCGCCGGAAGCGCGGGAGCGGTTGCTGAGCGCGGCTAGCGGCGACCGCTACCTGCTTCAACAGTTGTCCATGCGCTGTCTGCTACGCGCTCAGGAGGGGGGCTGGCACACTGTCGAGGAGCGGGACATCGACGAGGCAATAGACTGGGTGATTAAGGAAAAGGCCAAGCACTACCGCCCGTTGCGTGAGACCGTCTACGCACTCGAGGGCGACCCCACCAGTCTGCTAAACGCGCTGAAGATTCTGAAGCGGGGCCGCGTGCCACGCCGGGAGCTGAAGCTGGGCCTTGAGATGGAGTGGGACGATCTGCAGCTCACAGGTGCTGTTAGCGTCGAGAAGAGCGGCCTGGAGAATATTTATAGGGTACGTAACGAAATCTACGAGCGCTACTTGCGAGAACACTTCACACACGAACGTATCGCCCATGTTTTGAGTATGGCTGGGCAGTGGGATGCGGCCATTGACTGTCTTGAGAAGGCCGTCGATATGGACGATCGCTACCGTTCGGCCCTGCTCGGCACCATTCTCGACGCGATCTACGCGGCGCGAACCGCGCCCGAGGCGTACCAGAGCTTAGCGTCGCGGCTCGGCCGCGCCTTCTCCTTTTCAAAGGTGCAGATATACCTCCTCGATACTGAGCGTACTTGGCTGAACTTGGTCAGTCAGTTGGGATTCGACGGCGAGCAGTCGGAAGGCTTCTCGCTGGAGGACAGGGTGAGGCCAGAAGTTTCCGCCTACTTACAACAACACTACCTTGTCTCGGCCGACCCCGACGGCATGCCAGTCACCCTCATACCGATACTTCGCGACCAGTGGCAGGCGCTGGGGGTCGCCGCAATATATGGCCTAAAGCCCAAGCCCAATACGCCGGAGTTCCAGGAGTTACTTGCTTTTCTTAAACAGGTAGGGCGCGCCTTCGGGGGTGCGATTCAGTGGTTCGCACTGTATGAGACGAGTCGGCAGGTCACCGACTCTCTCGACCTTGAACGTACGATGCAGACAACCGTCCATCAAGCTATCAGAGCGGTACCGGGAGCCCAGCGGGGCGCTCTCTTCCTGTGGAACGAGGACACGCAGCGCCTCGTCATCAGAGCGCAGTCAGGATACAGGGAAACCATTGCCGAAGAAGTGACAATGCCAAAGGGCGTCGGATACGTCGGCGCGGTCTACGAGACCGGCAAGCCCAAACGCATGGGGAACGTGATGACCGACCCACTGACCTTCCTCAAGAAAGACCCTGACATCGCGAAGGCCAAGTCAGTCATCTGCGTCCCCTTGCAATCGTGGGGTCGCGTGACCGGAGTCCTATGCCTCGACAATATCATGACCTACGACGCTTTCCAGGAGAGTGATCTGATGTTGCTCTCTGCCTTCGCCGACCAAGCGGCCATCGCCATCCAGAACGCGCAACTGTCCGCTGAACTCGACGAGTTGGGGATGAGTATCAACCGCGAGGACTTCGACTTGCGACAGATTTTCGAACAAGTCGTTCAGAGCATTACACGCGTTAGTGGCGCTAGGGCAGCCACCATGATCCTGTTGTCGGACGAGGTTGGTTCGGGGCGGCGTGAAGTTGCCCAGAAGGCAGTGTTGCTGAGCGTGTCGGATGGACTCAACGAAGATTACGATGAAAAGGTAGAACCCCGGCCCGACGGTTTGACTTTTAATGTGATACAGAAGCGAGAGCCGATACCCGTAAACAACGAACTCCACGACATTGGAATTAACCCGCTGTCGCGCGAGCTGGGCATCAAGGCACAAATCGGCCTGCCAATGATGATCCGGGAGGATATCATTGGAGTACTGTTCGTACTCCACGATAAGCCGCGCGACTTCTCGGAGGTCGAGATCAGGATGCTCTCACTCTTCGCGCACCAGGCCGCAATGGCGATCAAGAGCAAGCGCCAGCGCGACCAGATCATAAGTCGTGATACTCGCTTAGCTCATCAGGAAGCACTCCGCCTAACCTCGCGTATGGTTGCACACCGTCTTCGTAACGTCCTACCGTTCATTAGCGACAGGATCGATAAGATCTTGAGCCGCGGCGAGCTGGATGAGAAGGGTGTCAAATGGTTACGCGATGGGTTGAAAGAGACGCGCCGCGCGCAGAAGATCGTTAGAGACTTCGAAACATTCTCCCGCTCGGAAATGTTCGAGCGCCCGGATGTGCTTTCAGGTGTTGAAGTTGTCCGCAGGTTAGGCGAGGTCGTGAAGGCGACCCTGTTCCGCGACGATTCGCGAGTGGAGGTCGTCGCCGAGTCGGGCTTGCCGACGGTGAAAGTCAACTTCGAAATGCTGAGCGATGACTTCGTCAACTTCGCGCGCGACTCCGAGCGCCACAGAAACATGGGTCTTCAACTCGTTGTTGCGGGCGAAGTCTACGAGGGGGCCGAAGGTGCACATGCAGACCTTCGCGCCGGTACGAGATATCTGAGATTGGTCTACACTGACAACGGTTCCGGCGTCTCAGCCGACAATAAGGAACGAATCTTCGACCCATTTCATACGACCACTGGCGGATCGGGGCTTGGTCTCGCTATTGCCAGACACAACGCCAAAGTTCACGACGGCACCGTAGTAGAGTGCGGACAGCCTGGGGGCGGCGTCCGCTTCGAGGTCTATCTGCCCGCCGTGTACACGGGTGGCGATAAGGAGACGACATTATGAGCATGAAGGCCAGGAAGAAAGTCCTCATTTTGGACGACGAACCACTCATGTGCGAGATGCTGATCGACAGGTTCGCCGATTGTGTGACGAACCAAGACTGCCCCTACGAGTTCGAAGCGGATGTTGCCAACTCAGCTGCCGAATGGGTAGAGCGGTTCCACTCGGCAGGCCACGGCGCTGGCCAAGCGCCTTACGATGTGGTCGTGCTCGACATCCGGATGGAGGGTGAGCGCAGCGGCCTCGAAGCCTCCTTCGCTATGCAGCAGCAGTGGGGCTCCGAGTCGCCTGTGAGAATCATTTGCACCGGCTACCCGAGCTACAGAGACTGCGTCGAAGCGACCCGAGCTGGAGCATGGGACTACATCGTAAAGGAAGATAATGCCGATACGCCGCTCGCGCAGTTAGTAGCTAACTCTGCGGTTGCACGCCTCCGTCAGCTCGACCTGCGTCGAGAACAGGAAACGCTTATAGTCTTAGACTGGCTACCCCTTAACATTCCTGACCTGCAGCCTCAGTACGAGGGAAGGCTGGTCGCCCTGTGGCATGAGCCCGAGATTATTGTGGTGGCTACCGGCCGAGACGCCTTTGAATTGGAGCACTCGCTGAAAGGTTGGCGCAGAGATCATGAAGCTTGGGAGCAACCCTTCGTCGTTCAGATGCCGCTGCTGAACGATGATCGTAGAGGGGAGAGCTGAAGAGATGCACGCTCCGAACCATGCGACACAGGTAATAGCTCCCGCGGGCCTCGGCTTTTACGCCGGAGTCTGCCAGTCAGGCTGTCAGTTCAACACGATAAATGGCTGGTTCATCCCTTACCACCGCTTGCGAGTTTCTCGCCACGCCTACGAGGCGGTGATAAACCTATATTTGTTGGATCTGTCCTCCTCATTCATGAGAGTAATGCCATTTATCATTGACACAGCGTCGGAAGCCACGATCATCTCGCGGCACTTTCTGCGGTCTGGTGCCTTCGAGAAGAGCGCGGCGGGGCCTTCCGATGTCGAGGTGTTATCTGGAAATCGGATTTTCGGCAAACGCTTCCGCGCCGCCTTGCATATTCCTCTACTCCAGCATGGCCCCAAACCGCTTACTTTTGGCAAGTTGGATGTGATGGTTGTAAATCAGCGCATGGATTATGGAGTCCTTGGCCTCAACGCTTTGCGGCGAGTGTTGATGGTCTCCGACAGGGATCACGTCAGCTTTTGGCCCTTAACAACAAGGACCTGCGAGGCCAACTGAGAACATCCTCCACTCCATTGCGCAAGAATGACCTGAGGGCCAAAAGAACTGGACCACACGCCGACAGTCACTCATGCACGCGAGCGGATCTCTGAGAGTGAGTAACAATCAAACAAAAGCGTGGATAAAGTGAAGTCTCGACTATCTAGAGTCTTCATCGAGACAAAGGTGGGATTTCTTGAATGCCTGAAACACGGACATGGCGAGACTTATTGGGTGTTTGGGCGGATGGTTTCGGCGTTGTTGGCGGCATAGTGCTCCTCGGTAGTGGTATTACTTTTCTCGCCGGCATCCTTCCCTGGCCGACGCCCCTGATTCCTTTTACTCTTGGCGTTACGCTGGTAACTCTCTTCATTCTTGGCAGAGTATTTATTTCGAATAGCGAAGTGCCCCAAACACTTGGTCGTTTGTCCAATCCTGAGAGCAGTGTTCAAAGGAATGGTATGCACCATCCTTTGCCAGCTCCTGAGACAGTACCCAGCGGATCGACACCAATGTATGGAAATACGTCCTTAACACATGGAAATACGTGGCCGATGCCTGAGGATCTCAGAGAGCTATTAGAAGAAATGTTCGAGCTTAAGGAATTGAGACCAAATCTTTCAGTGACTTTAATAGATCCAGAAAATGTTCCAGCCCATCGCGACGACGGCGGCGTCATAGTTATCGGCGCTGCCAGGACTGCCGAGAAGACTTTTCGCGCATACGTGATACCCATTAGCAATACAGCAGCGCACAAGGTGGGAAGGGCAAGGAGAGTACGGGCTAGCGTTACTTTTCGCGATTACCTCCGTAATGACGTCCTGAAAATCCATCGCTGCGCTTGGTTGTCGGAGAAAGAGACGGAAATCGATCTGCCACCTAACGTCCCGCCTCGGAGGCTGATACTCATAACGATTGAGGGTAACGATGTTTTCGCCATTAGCCGTGATTTTGATACCTCCTATACGGGCCCGCTTATTACACCCCAGCGTCTAGACAAAGAACTGTATAAACTCACTGTTAGCTTGTTTACGGGAAACGAAGCAACTGCGACCAAGACCCTAGAGTACATCTTAGAAATTAAGAGAGTTATGGGCAGCCCCGATGTTGTCTTGAGCAGCGCATATTATTGGAAGCTTGATCACCTCGTAGAGTTTCTAAGTGGAGGTTTTGAGTTTTTAAGACGCCTTCATGTGATCGGCCTTGATGCAAACGAGAAGGCTACAAGAATCTACGAGCAGGGAGATGGTTCTCTGCAAAGGTTTTTTGCTGACGCTCGTGTTGAAGAGACAAGTCAAGAGGCACAAATTATTAATCAAATTAAGAATTGGGAAAGTAGCGCAGCAGCCTTCATTGCTTTGCATTTTGGTTTTACTGAAAAGGAGAGATTCGTCTTAAGTACACCTTCAATTGACGCCGGTTTTGACCGCAAGACCAAGCCTAGTAGCGAAATGTTAGGCGCCGTCTCGATGACCTCAAATAAACCTGAGAACGAAAGTCGTTCGTCGACTTGCTGGACTCTGACCGATAGCATTGATGTGCGCGTAAGAAAGCTATGGGAATTATCAAAGGGCTTACCATCTTAAATCTCGGCGGCTTTATTCAACTGAATCGGAAGTTGCTAACTTTCGTGGGTTCGAATTCAACTTAGAAGGGTTCACCCTCTCGTTGCTTGACAAGAAAAAAGGCCTCGATTCCAGCGCCCTTCGTCATATCGCTCCGCAGCCAGGACGCGAACCCACCTATGCCTCACAACGCAATCTTCCATGAGGGACTTTCGTACGTGCGTCAATAGCGATTTCGTTCTGCAATTTGAGAAAAAACGGTTTGCCCAACGGATGAAACTCCGTAGTGCGAAATCTGGATCAGCTGACCTGTATTCGTAAACTGTTGAAATGATTGGTGCCGAGGGCGGGAATCGAACCCGCACGCCCTTGCGGACAACGGATTTTAGGTCAGCCCCTCGACAGTCTTCTGGAGTCGACGACTTTCGGAGTTCTGCTATTCATCAAACTCGATCGTTCGTTCGAATCCTCCTATCATTAGTTAAATGTGAGTCTACCGACCGCTTTCTAAGATTTAACTAAGGATTCCCGGACATATTTTTGGGGACGAGCCAGGGAGTTTCGACCCCACCGGTTAGTCAAATACTTAAGTTATGGGCTTTTAGGGACTTGGCAGCGCGCCCAGATCTTCGAGCATTTCCCATTCTCTCCCGTCCTTTATCATCCGCTCCCGTTTGTTATACGTTCGGTGCTGTTTGTTCTGGACGCAAATTAGTGAGGCTGTTACTCGATTGGAAACAAGTGTGCCTTTGTACTTATTGAGGATTAAAAGGAATTTGGTAGCGGGGGGGCGGGATCGAACTCCCGACCTTGGGGTTATGAAACCTGCAACCTGACAGTGCGCCTGTTACGTTGTAGTCACGTTTACTAACATTTACCGCGGATCGCAGCCCATTACATCTGCACCAGTTTACGCCTGTTACTGCCTCTTTCCGTTTAAGACCGACACAGTTTTCCCCACGGTCTACCACGGCCCGCCAGGAGTTTTTGGCCTCCGCATTGCGAATTAGACGACCGGCAAAAACGTAAGTATTTGCCTTTTCGAAAGTTGCAGCCACCAAGGAAAATCAAGGGTTTTGCAGTTCTTTCCCATTCGTTGCCAGCGCCTCACCGTGCTGTGCTGCGAATTCTGTCCACAAATTGGCCACAAATTTTGGTCCCCTCGCCCGTATGGCGCATCATATTGTTCGCGGTGCGCCTCAATAACCCAAAGACGGTAGCTTTGCGAGCATCGTTAGATCACGAAGCAACTGTTCCATGTCGGGTAGCCCATGTCTGCTGTGAAGTTCCCCTGCCGTGTGCGCCGCATTCCATGCCTCGCAGCGCCATTACTTGCCTGAAAAACTTGCAGTTGCCTTTCACAACTGAGGGTTAGCCGGAGTAGACTACATTCATGGTTTACTCGAATCTGATACTCGTCAGATTTCAATTCTCGCTCAGGTGACCTTGCCTCGTGTCACAACCTACTAAAACGGCTGCACGCTGGTTCGCGCGCACTGTAGCTGGCGGTATCATCGAGGGGGTTGCCTTTTTGGTAGCCGCTGCCCTCTTCATAGCTGTCTGGACTTCGCTGAAAGGCCTCTCGCTTCCACAAGCAATTCTGTTGGCAGTAGGCTCCACCTTGGCCCTTTCAACGTCGGCCTTATTGCTTAGCACCGCGTATCGGAGGCTGACGAAAAAAGAAAAAAACACAGTCATCTCAGGGGAACAATTGAAGTCTGATTCTCGCGTCTATATGTCAGTCGAAGAGAAACAGACCCTACTGGACGAGAGGAAAGAAGCCAATCAAAAACTATTAGAGATTGCGGTTCAAAAGGAGGTTGTGGATAAGGACCTTGCCAGTGCTATTTCCGAGCGGGATAGGTTGGCACAGTATAAATGGCTATATGCCGAAGCAGAGAAAGACAAGCAGAATATCGAACACTTAATAAAGATCTTCATAATTGATGCACAACCACATCTGGAAGATGATGTTCCAAACCCGTTTATTGATTTCAGATTTGGCCTATTCAATCTCTCGCTTTACGACATTTCGATTACGAACCCAATCGGTGGGTATATTACCTTCATGCGAGAAGGAAAGGAGGATAGAGACGGGTTTAAAGAAAACGCAGTTTTAAAAGCGATTGACCTTGATGAGCACGATGTCTCATCCCCCATTGTCCCTTCACGACAAGCGGGAGGTATTAGAATTAGGCAATGGCTGACGCCCAAAGAAGCCGAGTACATTGCCGCAAGCGTTGGTAAGAGCGCCTTTTGGTTCCACGAATTACGGATCAGGTTGAATGGAGAGGGCATCATTGACAAGCGCCTCTATACTGGACAAATCGTTACGAAGGCTGACAACTGGACTTGGCGATCCTACAGTGACCCGTCAACGTGTTTCGCATATGACACTAAGCTTGGTTTTGAGGTACGCGAGCGCACCACGTTACTTACAGAATTGGAGACTTTGCGTTCGCAGATTAAAGTACTAACAGAGACTAAGCTTTGGTTTTCAATAAAAGCTAAAACGAGTCGGGTTCGAATAGACGGATACGGCGGCCAGACGCGACGAATCGAAGCAAACATAATGCTTCGCTGTGAGAAGTTGGGCGATTCAATATTGGCGGTGAGGGAATTCCATGCGGCACTGCTAGAAGACCTTCCTTCTGGCGAAAAAGAGACGCTGATCGAACGTGATCACTTTCAAGTTTTGTGGGACGAGAAGGACAATCTTATCGAGGATGCGGAAGACGGGTGGATTGTGGATCGGCCTGCTACTCCTTACCGTAAATATCAATTTTCGTTTGTGATTAAGCCGGAGTTTGAAGCCTCACTATCACGAGAGCATTTTTTGAGGGTCGATATGTTTGCGATTGGTCAGGACGAACCGGTTTCCATTACCTTCTCAGTAAATAACTGGGATGATGCGCGCCGCGCTGATTCCGGCATTACGCTCAGAGATTGAGAGGCGCATCAGAGCGTGGGATTCATAATCCGAACCCACGTAAGTTTTTAACTCTATTGAATAAAACAGGTTGCAGCCACGGCGGTTTTTCTCGGGTTTTTGATGATTCTTTATGCAGCTATATCGGCTGCGCGTGCCTTTATCTGAATTCCCGTCACAATACCGTCACAAGTGATCAGCGGCAGGCCTTTCTAAAAGTCGGGCCAACTCGGCTTGAAATATCCGCGCCTGAGCAGGGTTGACGCTTGCCAAGTACATGATTCTCCCCTTTTGAGTTGCGATGTAGCGATCCCTATCTTCATCGCGAATATCTCCAATGCGAAATCGATGCAATGCGGCCCGGATTCGGTCACGATTCTCTTTTGGGATACTTGGTTTTTCACCTGCGATGACGCCGTTCACAATCCGTTGTTTACCGGAACCCATCACCTTCAACTTAGATCGAGATATCTTGAATCCCCTTCGTTTGAGCGTTGCAATAACAATGGGGATTAACTGCCGAGCCTGTGATCCAGAAAGCGGTAAATCATCAACCCACGATGAGTAATTTACCCCGAGCGCCGAAGCGGCCTTGCGAATAGGACCGTCAATTGAATAGAGGACCATATTAGATAACATCGTAGAAGTTGGAGCACCCTGCGGTAGATGCCCGTTGAAAGTAGTGAGTGCTGTCAGCAGTTTAGCAACTTCATGCGAGCACTTCAAAACCCTGCGCCATACGAAGTAAACATGTCGTGCCGTGATGCTTGGAAACCATGATTTTATATCTAGGGTAACGAGCTGAGATGCGCTTTGATGATGCGCAACGTTGTCGAGAACTGAACGACCCTTAACACCCCCGCATATATATTCTGGCATTTCAATATTGCGTAAAAGCGTGCGGTAAATTCGTTTCTGCACTTCAAGGAGTGGGTCGCGGGGTCGGTCTATTTCTCGGTTCTTCGGTTTGGATTTTTTCCGGGCAAATGGTCGCTCAGGCTTTGGCTGAGAATATGGGTAGTAGTGAGAATCCGACTCATCGGCTATGACTCGAAGCTTTTCTCTGGGTATCGCCAAACGGCGCTCCAGATCACGCATCGACCGAAGGTTAAGCGGCTCTAGTGCGTTTTGTTTTTTTTGTGCTGCCGATGTCTGTCGGGTTTGCGCCATAGTTTAAAACCAACTTTGTTAACGCTTCGCCAATGGACGCCAACTCCTTATTATCCAGAAGTTCGGTATCTTCGCTTTCCATTGCTAAAAACGTAAATAGATAAGGCGGGATGCCCATCGCTCGACTCATTTTGTGAATTAACTTAACGCTTGGTGTGCGCTTTCCCTGTTCGATTAGCGAGATGTAGCTCGCATCGATCTCGGCCTTCTCGGCTAACTGTTGTTGCTGTAGCCCCGAAAGTGCGCGTCCCAATCTTAGTGCCTTGCCGTAATCCATGATTTTTTGAAAGGAGAAATCGAATCACCCTCGAACTCAGAGTCTAACTTTCGACTTGCAAAATGCGTTCACTAGCTTTTCGCTGATGTCAGCAACACAATCGTAAACATCCCGATTGTCTGCTTTCTTCAGACGGTTCAGCCGTTTCAATCGCAAGATTACAAACTCAAGTGCTTGCTCCTGCTCAGGCCCTAGATCACCTCTTTGGCGTACCGCGTTGATTTCCGCAATACACCGTTTCGTTCTTTTCTTTTTCATTTTCTCTCCTTTCTTAACCGGCGAATTCGCCGTGCCAGGTAGCGAATTTCCTAGAAAGGAGTGATCCAGGGCCAGATGATTCAATCCCGATTTGAGAAGAAAGTGCCAGATATTAGTGGTTCATTGCGGCTGGCAATTAACCCCGTCATACCTATTCCACTCAACGTGCCGAGTTACAAGAAACCCCGGCTGCGGCAAATAGAACATCCGCTATTCGGTCAACCTCTTGAACTATTCCTGCCGGTTGACACAAGGAAACGCGATCCATAGCGAAAAAAGAGAAATCAAAGAGCGAAAGAAATCATTGGAAAACCATGATCCGCCGGCTATTATGCATTTTGCCCGGAACGTATCAAGACAATTCTGCTCCACAGTCATGCTACATGACTTTTGCAGTGCTTTCGACTGAATCCTAAGTCTGAGGAAATCTTGATTTCTATGGCTTGGATGTGTGTGCACTGTCGCATAGCGCCGTTCGGATATGGTTATCCACAGGCCTTAATTTGTGAGGTTTGCTGTCCTGTCAAGAGGGGGAGTGTCGCCTTTTTAGATGGAAGGCGACATTTGTTTTGTTGCACTCGTGCAACACCCTCTCACACTAGGTGGAGTGTTATAATGTCAGGGCTATGAATATTTACTTTTCGGACTTCTTTGAGATCTCACCGGAAGCTGTTGAGGATTATGGCGCGTTTAACGTCTCACTGCTTGCGGACCTACCTCTCTTCATTGACCCCTTCCTGCTTTTCAATAGCAACAAGACAGAGTACCGAAGTCTTCACGATGAAATGATTTCCTATTTGACGTTTTTGAGAGAAAAGGCCATCGCGGGTGGCCTCAGTAACGGTCTCATCGGCGCGTGGTATAGATTCCCCGAGATCAAACAAACGTGGCTTGGATTTTCAGCGTCGGGAAACCGGGGGAGCGGCTTAGGTGCTGATTTTGCTATGGCGCTGCATCGCAACCTGCATAAGATTTTTACCGACTTCGGAAGTGAGAAAATCACACAGGGGAGCCACCTTGAAAAGCTCTGCCTGATTGGCGACGGTGTCGGCAAAGATAATATCAGCGACTTCACTACGAATCTGATCCACGGCTATTTGCTAGACTACACTCAAGAGTTTGCAAAAAATCAAATCAAAGAAGAATACCGTCGTAAGGTACGGGCTCCTAAAGCGCAATTCAATTATGTAACAGAGACTTGGGAACACGGCACCTATGAGCTACCCTACATCAATGGCGACTATGTCTTGCTCACTCCTGAAGACATGCTCACCAAGGATGCTGCCTGGATTAACAAACCTGATCTCTTCGACCACTTTGATCTAATTCCGCCGGCTATTCCAGACGATCAGCTTCGTGCGCAAGTTAATAACTACTTTTTGAAAGCCCTGCCTAAGCGCAAAAAAGAGAAGAGGGAGGAAGAACCAACCAAAAAAGACAAGCGCGAGGCGGCGGCATGAACTATCAGGGAGTTTCCGCAGATCATCGACTACTACATTCGCTATAAAGAAGAGCATGGCGACGAGGCTGAAAACATCAGCGCTTGGAAGGTAGCTGAATCAAAGCGTTTGTATGGGGAGCAGTTTAGCCAACTTAGCACTGCTCTGGCCCAGCATACAAATTTCTACGGCTTAAAGGGAGATACGTATGAAGAGGCCTTTGAGCGCGTCATGTTTTTGAAAGACGAAATCGAGAATAAGGATGGCTATCGACTGTTTTACTACAAAGGGCAACCGATCGAGCGCGAGGAGGATGTGCAAATCCTATACAGATTGACTTGGCGCGCAACGCCCTCCGATCTCAACCGCGAGGTAAATAATGGACGCGGTCCTGTGGACTTTAAAGTCTCACGTGGTAGCAGGGATAAGACTTTGATTGAATTCAAACTGGCTAAAAACTCTCAACTCAAGCGTAACCTTCAAAAGCAGGTCAAGATTTACGAGGATGCAAACAACACGAAAAAATCAATCAAGGTAATTTTATATTTCAATGTAGATCAACTTAATCGCCTATTGAACATAATGGATGAGCTTGGAATTCGTAAACACAAAGACATCGTTCTGATTGACGCTCGAAACGATAACAAGCCTTCAGCGTCAGTTGCGTGAGTCTATCGGACCACCCTTTAGCGGTTTTGATTTTGCAATATAGGATTGATCGAGGGTGCTAAGTCCGGCAGATCCCTTTCGAGCAATTGCAACCACTCGTTCATGGCCCGGCCTTCCAGCTCTTCGCGATTACGCGAATACCGCGTTGTGATGCCGATAAGCCTGATTCTAGCCGGATTCCAAATTTCATTCTCCTCGATTCTCGTCGGCACATGCCAAATTGCACCGCCGCTCATACCTTGCGGCTCCGCTAGTTGGCCTGGGCCATGTGGACCGAGACCCTCGCGCTGATAGTTCAGGACAATCGTCCCGTCATCTATTCGGGCTGCTGCTGTGAAGTACACAAGAAGAGGAACTACGTGATTGATATGGTTCGCTCGTTGGCGCTCTTCCCTTCTCATTCCTACTGGGAACCCCGTGGCAACATAGCCGTCCATTGCATTAAGTATTGGGTATGCAGCCAAAGACTCAAGCGATACGCCAGTAAGATCCGAAGCTCTGGCGGACTCCGCAGCAATCTCAAGCCACGCAAGATCGGGCGTCCCTGGAGGCAAGTTCTGGGCAAGGTTGGAGGCGACAATCTCTAATGGAGTCTCGCTAGATCGATTTGCCGAAAAAACAACGAAAGTCGCGCCGCCCTCCACTCCCTCAAAATTATGAGCTGCGGTCGCAATGAATAATCGGCCATTGACGTCAATACAAATGGCAGAGCCACTGTACGTTTCTTCGGGCGATACGGTGAGATAGACGCCTGCGGAACAATTGCGTAGGTAATTCTGAGACGCCACTCGGGCGTGTTCCCACATCGCTTCAATTTCTCGCTGGTTTCTCGCCCCGATTTGCCGTCCTAAGGACTGAGTCTAGTCATCTATAGTACCAGCAGGGATAGCAAAGTCCTTCCTGATAAACCCCGAACTTGCCGCAACGGCGGCAGGACGGCGAGCCTCCCGCGTCATGATATTTTTTGTGGGAGTAAGGGCAGCGCAACACGCGTTTGCCGCCGTGCGTTTCATAACGCAACTGCACGCGGTGTTTCTCGCTGCGTATTCCGGGGCATCGTGGGCACCCATTCCGGTTCATCGTGGGCACCTATTCCGGTGCCCGGTGGGCACTTAGAACGCTTGATGCTGGAGCAACTCCACACCGGGCAGACATCATGGCCTCCACTAAGTTTGAGGGAGGAAATGAACATAGATGTCAGCCCCGAGGGTCTCCATGTCTCCTGGCGCTGGCCCGACTACGCCAGCAAGCCTGTGTGGAAGACATCGATTACAAACACCGGCGTGGGCTCGAGCGCAGTGTGATGGCTTCGCTCATTACCTGTGATTGAGTCCGCTCCTGAGCAGGAGGCCGTGCCAGACACCAATCGGTTATCTCGGTGCCGCTCTTTCGAGCAAGCGCATGATTGTTTGAGATAGTCCGCCCGCGTCTTCTCTCTTTGTCAGGCATTCGTTTACGCCAGCCTTGCGGGCAAGTTCTTCCAGGCTGCCGGTTATTTCGTTCGAGGTAGCGATGACCTTCGGCGTTCGCCTGCGGTGGGGTAAGGATTGCGCCAAGCGTGCCAGCTTCAGGCCCGTCGAACCATGCAATTCGAGGTCGAACAGCAATAAGTCATATCTCGGATCGTCCTTGAGAAATAGAATACCGGAGCTGGGATCGGCGCAGGATACGATGTGGTATTCCGGTCTTAAGAGTACCGTCCTTAGGGCAACCAGGAGTTCCTGATCACTCCCGACATATAGAATCCGGAACTTCGGTTCTTGGTAACACTGGCATGACCTGTGAGTGGCGGTCCGCATGAATGGAAACGACCTCGAAAAACGGATGATCAAAGCGGGCGCGTTCTGGTATGCTCTGGGCGCTCTAATCTTTGATAATTTGCAACGGCCAAATGCGTAGCTCACCATCCCGTCAATTCGAGTGATGAGCATCGCCGTTAAGTATGGAAGGTTCCAACTCACGGCGAATCAACAGCGCGAAGGCAGTCTATCTGCAAGTACAGATAGAGTCAACCGTAGTACGCACTGCTTTTTTCCATTGGGAGGGAACTCCTAATGGCAAGAGGGGCTCGCGTGAGGCCGGAGCGTTTGTCAGAGAAGCTCCTTCAGATTCGACTGGCTCTCGGCCTGTCGCAAACAGAGTTGCTTAGACGGTTGGGATTCGAAGATGCGATGGACTACCGTCGCATCTCGGAGTTTGAGCGAGGAACAACAGAACCTCATCTATCAGTTCTTCTTGAATATGCGCGCGCGGCTGGCGTCCACATGGAAGACATTGTTGACGATGAGTTGGACTTGCCGGATAAGTTACCTGGCAACGTGAGATATCAGGGAATCATGCGTTCCTCTAAGTCCCGCAAGAAGCGCTAATCGCCACGATACCCGTTTCCGCGCTGCCTTTCTAGAACAAGCTGAGGGTAACTCCGAGATTTGGCTCGACGGGCGTGAGTAGGTCCGCATTATCGATCTTCGTATGATTCACATCATAACCCACAACGTGGCTCATCATCTCAGATGCAGGGAAGGGCACCAGAAGATTTCTCAACTTCGCAGGCTCGTAATCGCCGACGAGCCAGGTGTTGTAAGATTGCGAACGTAGTATGACGGGCATGCGATCATGAATACGCACTAACAATGCGTTCGCCGTGGTAGTGATGATTGCGCAAGAAGTGATCGAGTTTCCATCACCTTCCCACTTATCCCAGATGCCGGCAAAAGCGAATGGCGATTCAAGAAGTAAGGCTGAGCGATCCTTCCCGACCTTTGCCACAGGGTTATGTGGACATTTTCTACTCGTCAAAATGAAGATGAGTGGCTGCGGATACATCCCGCAGCGGACTGCGTCGAGAATTCATTTGATGGGAGGGATGGTCCATGCGTGTTCAGAAAGTGCATGTCGACTCCGGGTATGAATTTGAGCTGCTCGATGACGAAGGGTTGGCGATTCCGATCGTTAGCGACTTCCTCGGCTACTTGCGCGCTAGGGGTTGTTCGCCTAACACCCTTTGTGCCTACGCGCACGACCTGCAGTACTTCTATCAGTTCCTCAAAGGTGCGAGTATCCGAATCCAGGAGTTCACTCCTCGTCGGACTTTGGATTTCCTCCAATACCTCCGCAAGGTCCCGAGTCGCCGCAAAGCGCGCAAGCATCCATCCCTCAACTTGCTCCGACTACCGTGAATCGCATCCTCGCCGCGGTCGCGACCTTCTATGAATACATCATTCTTACTGACGTTGTTTCCGATGGTGAAAACCCGTTGCGGAAGATTCCGGACATCGCCACGGCGCGCGTCGTGCCAAGGTACACATCTTTTCTGAGTCTCACGATGAAACAGCATCCGGTGAGGCGCGTTGTTCGTGTGCGGACAGCACAGCGCCTGCCGCGGCCTCTCACTGACGAGCAAGTGAAAAAGCTCTTCGGTTCGCTCACACGGCGTCGCGACAAAGCCATATTCTTACTCATGCTCCAAGGTGGGTTACGTCCCGGCGAAGTGCTCAACTTGCATCTCGAAGACGTACAGTACGGTCGGCGGCGCATCACCGTGAGGCATCGCACTGATCACCCGAAGGGAGCGCGCACGAAGTCTTCCTTCGAGCGTGTGGTTGATCTTCATGAGCCGGAGACCTTGGCCACCGTTAGCGCATACATGCTGCACGAGCGCCCTTCTGACACAAGCGCGACGCATCTATTCCTTGTCGGCGGAAATGGCAGCACGCGTCACGAGCCCTTGGGCTATGCTGCTGTTGTCAGGTTGTTCAGGCGGCATTGTGAACGACTGGGCTTTCATGAGCCGTGGGTGACGCCGCATGCCCTTCGGCATACGCATGCCACCAAAATGTGGGAGAGCGGGATGCGCGAACTCACCTTACAGAAGCGACTCGGCCATGCGTCGCCGGAGTCGATCCGGATATACACGCGAGTCTCCGATGCTGCCATGCTTGAGGACTACAACCGCGCTGTCAAACGCGCTGAAAGGATGGCGAACAATGAGTGCCCTCCTGAACCTGCAACTCCCGCAACCACATTTTCAGCATGCGACAAGCGAAGAGTACAGCGCGTTCACGAGGCAGCGACCGACGATACGCTCAGGCAATAACCTGCTCAAAGCCTATCGCAGGTTCATCTCTCATTATCCTGACTTAGACCAATGGTTCCAGGCGCCACTTGCCGAGCGCATCGGGCAGACGAAACCACGGTCGGGTAAAGCCTACGTTTCCGCCATCGCTCGACCTTACTTGTACTACCTCGCGAAGACGGGGGAGTTGTCTTTCGATTGGCAGTGGATCATTGGAGTGCACTGCCATGTCCTGCCAGACGAACTGCTCCCTCCAGAAGTCGCGCTGCTCATTCGAAAGCTAGTAGATGAGGGGGTGCGGATCGGGTATAAGCGGCGAAGTACAACTGCCAAACTCTCGCGTATTATGAAAGCTCTCTACCTGCATCATCTCGCGCCAGGAGTAACTGAGATCAGTGACGGAGACGTTGCTGCATTTGAAGACGCTATTGTAGCTTTCGGTCAGCGGCCAGACCTCGAGACCTTTTTCGATTCTGCCGAGATTTACCGTCGAGTGGCAAAGCAATATCGGCAGGCCATCTACAGTTTGCGCCTGGTGCTGTACCACCGCGGAAGGATCGCTGCTCCGCCGGAACGGACGCCTTCACGCCCCGAGCGTGTGCTCTTGCAACCACGCATGAATGCCTTACTCGAACGCTACGTCTGGGCGCGCGGCGCGTACAATACGCGCGACCAGCGACGATCACGAAAATCGGTTGTGACGTTCGACGCTTCATCCATTGGCTGTCATGCGAACACCCGGACGTCGAATCGTTCTCCGAAGTAACACGTGACCATGTGCTTTCGTACTCGGCTTCGTTGGAAACAGCTCTGTCGCCGCGAACTGACAGAACATTAACGGTGGAGTCGAAGATCACACGTCTCTCCAGCCTGTCAGTTTTCTTCCAGGACACGACCGCATGGGGATGGCAGGAAGCACCCCTGCGCCCACTGCTGGGTGCACGCGATCTACCGAAGCGTCCCAAGCGCATCCCACGCTATATCCCCCCAGATCAACTAGGAAAACTCTTGCCGGCGGTGCGGCGGCTTGCGTGCCCCTTTCAACGGGCGGCATTAATCATCGCCCGCTGGAGCGGTGCCCGTAGGAGTGAGATCAGGAACTTGGACCTCGATTGCCTCGATGCATACCCGGACGGAACCGCGCGTCTTCGCATACCAGTTGGGAAGGGCAAGAGTGAGCGGCTCGTGCCATTGCATGAGGAAGCGGCTGCTGCCATCCGGGACTTACAACAAATTGCCGTTGCCGAGCGCGGGTTCCGTGACGACCAGACGGGTGCAGAGACGCGCCGGCTGTTCGTGCATCGTGGCCTTCTGTTATCCGCCTCGCATCTGTTCGAGACGGCCTTGGAACGAGCGCGCACACAGGCCGGCCCTATCGATCAAGACGGGAAGCCGATGATCACCGCTCACCGGTTTCGCCATACCGTTGGCACGGAACTAGCTGAAGGAGGCGCACGGTTGCATACGATCATGAAGATGCTGGGCCACACCAGCACGGAGATGACACTCGTGTACGCTCATATCAGTGACAAGGTAATGGCGGAGGACTATCAGAAAGTGCTTGGGCCAGGTGCCGAACTGGCAGGACCGCTCGCCGAACAATTGCGGACGGGTGTCTTACCGGAAGAATCAGTCGAGTGGCTCAGGAAGAACTTCTTCAAGACCGAACTGGAACTGGGCCACTGCTTGCGCTTGCCGCAAGAAGGACCCTGTGAGTGCGATCTGTATCTGACTTGTGCGAAGTTCGTCACGACCAGAGAGTATGCGCCGCGGCTGCGGTCGCGCAGGCTGCGGGAACTGGAGTTGATCGAAGACGCGATCTCACAGGGATGGGATCGTGAAGTCGAGCGACACCGCTGTGCCACCAAGCGCATCGAGCAACTACTCGAAGAGTTAGGCGAACCGCTTGAGATGATCGATGAAATGAATCGCCATGGACAAGTACAGCGATAGCCGGCTGAGAGCCACCCTTTGCCTGGAAGCGGACACGCGCGTTTTTGTGGGTG
>Ga0190274_10000292_pt1 | contig 31956 bp, 31 predicted proteins | sample Popmic531T_FD_133002 | JGI IMG/M metagenome (GOLD analysis project Ga0190274, IMG submission 133002) | Populus adjacent soil microbial communities from riparian zone of Yellowstone River, Montana, USA - 531 T | ecosystem: Environmental > Terrestrial > Soil > Riparian zone | place: USA: Montana... | reverse complement strand
TCCATGCCGAATGGGCCAAAGGCAAATACGGCTCCGCGCTCTACTTCGACGGCAACGAAGACTACGTCGAGATCCCCAACAGCCCAGACCTGCAGCTCGGCGAGGAGTTCACCCTAGAGGCCTGGGTATGCCCCGACGCCGCCGAAACCTGGACGCCAGTGATCTCCAAGTGGAACTACCAGCTCTTCGCCGGCGCGACCAGCGCCGGCGTCCCCGCCGGCTACACCGACAGCGGCGTCTCCGGCTGGGGCGGCGTCGCCAGCGAAGAAGCGCTGGAACCGAAGACCTGGAACCACCTCGCCCTCACCTACGACGGCGCCCGCCTGCGCCTCTACGTCAACGGCGAGCTCGTTGCCACCGACGTCGCCCCGGCGCCCGGAGCCAGTGCCGAATCGTTGCTGCTCGGCGCCACCGGCGATGAAGAATTCTTCAAAGGCCGCATCGACGAGGTGCGCATCTATGACCGGGCACTGGAGACGGGGGAGCTCGCCGCGACGAACATAGGGTGACTCCAAACGTGGCGAGCTCCCGTACCAGAAGTCGGCCAAGTGCTCACTGTTGTGCTCAGACCTGGTCATCCAACATGCAGCTTCGCCTTGCAGCGGGGCCAGTCCATTTGTTGCCCCAGCGGCCTCGATCGATCAATGGGGCAACATGCCCCACAGATCTCAGCCGATCCCCACCGATCTCGATCTCGCGAAAACCGCTTGAAATCGTGCCCCCGGTAGCCCAACAGGTTCCCTGGATCGGGCTCATAAGCGGACTGTCCGTGTAGGAACCCGACGGTCACTTTCAAGCTCTCGGTTAACGATCCATCTCCCTGCGAGAATCGGCTCGGGTGGGGAACAGGGAGCCGATTAGCCCGGATCTTACCGAAGGTCAATCGCCATTTCGAGATCGTTTCGCCATCTGGTCGGCGATTCCGCGCGCAAGGCTTGAATCTGACGCGTCCGTCACATGCTGAAACACCAGCCAAATCCGTGACGCACCTCCGCCCGCCCCCGCCACCTGCCTCTACGTGTAGAGAATCGGCCGTCTCCGGACCGGGCCAAGGTTGGCCCGGTCCGGGACGACAGGCGTGCATATCCTCGGCCTAATGAGAGTTTGGTCAACCCGCTCCGGCGCGGCGGCGATCCTCGCCGCGCTCGCGCTGCTCCCGGGTGCCTCATGCGCCGGCGCGGCGTCCCCCGGCCGTCCCGACTTCCACTTCGGCGACCACGGGGTCGTCGCCCGCGACTTCGGAACCGAAAGGACGGCCGGTTTGACCCTCGCGGCCGCCGCCGGCCCGGATGGGACGACCCTGGTGCTGCAACCGGGCCGGGCCGGAGTCGCGGTCGCGCGGTATCTGTCGGGAGGCGGGCTCGATCCGGGCTTCGGCGACGGAGGCGTCGCCCTCGACCCCCGCACCGACGCCGACCTGGCCGCGGAAGGGACGCTCGCCGTCGGACCGGGCGGCGAGATCACCGCCTCGACGTCCCAGGCGATCACCCGTTTCACGGCCGACGGTCACCTCGACAGAAGCTACGGCGACGCGGGCCGGGTGCCGCGAAGGAATCTGCCGATCGGCCTCGCGACGACGGTGGCCGAGCCGGATGGGTCAACGATCGCTCTCTCCCCGTACCCCTTCAAGCCCACGTCCAGGCCGGGGATCATCGCCTATCGCTTCGGGCCTAACGGCAAGCTCGACCGGGGCTACGGCACTGACGGGCGGGCGTTCATCCGCAGGCCCAGCCAATGGGACCCGCTCGGGGCGGCCGCGCCACAAGGAGACGGGCTGCTGATCGCCACGCCGGTTGTGACATCCGAATCAAGCGAAGAAACCGTCTTCCTCACGCGCCTAGACCGGAGCGGCCGGCTCGACACGAGCTTCGGAGACGGAGGCAGCACCTGGGTCGTCGGTCTGGAAGGGCCGGCGGGCGGGGTCGCGACGGCCGGCGGACCGTTCGGCGCGCCGACCGGGATCGTCCAGCAGCCGGGTGGCGCGATCGTCGTCGCCACCGCGAGCAATGTCTTCCTGCGCTTCACCCCGAACGGGAAACTCGACCCGACCTTCGGCGAGGGTGGGGTGGCTCGTGGGCCTGCGCCGAGAATCCGCATCAACGCGCTGACGCAGACGCCGGACGGCGCCCTCCTCGCCGCCGGAGCGACCCAGGCCCGGGGGGAACCCGACGACTTCATCGCCGAGAAGCTGACCGTCGACGGCGCGCCCGACCCGACCTTCGGGGCGGGCCGAGGCTTTGTCACCGCCGACCCCGACCCGAGGCGCCACCATGAAGTCCGCGCCGTGGTCATTTCCGGCACCGGCCGGGTGATCCTGGCCGGCGAGGCGGTGCCGCCGCCCGGGAACGTCGAGCTCGAGGCCTTCGAAGCCGGCGGCATGCCAACCGCGGACTTCGGGGACCACGGCCTGGTGCTCGCCCGCACCGTGTCAGCCTCGGCCGATGCCGCCACCGGCCTGCTCGTGGACCGACACGGGGCGGCCACGATCGCCGGCATGGCCTTCGGCCGTCCGGCGCTCGTACGCTTCTCGCCTCGAGGACGGCTCCTGGACTCCTTCGGGACGAACGGCACCGCGCTTTTCCCCCGCGTGGCCCGGGGCGCGGTAGAAGAAGCGGCCCCGAGCATCGCAGCCGCGCCCAACGGGAGCTATCTCTTCGGAGGCGGCCTGGGCGGCCCTTCGGGCGTCTTCCGAGTGGGGCACAAAGGGAGGATTGACTCGCGCTTCGGCAGGGACGGGCGGGCAGCGGCAGACCTCCGCCCGGCGCTCGGCATTGCGACGGGGGTCGACGGCAGGATCGTCGCGGCGGGCGACGCCCTCTCCTCCCCGCTCGTCCGCCTGCGACCGCGCGGGGCGCTCGACCTTTCCTTTGGGCGTCGCGGCAGGATCCCGCCCGAGTCGCCGATCCCGTCGGCACCCGATGACGAAGCCGGGTACTCGGCGCCGGTGACGGTTAGCCCGGGCGGAAGGATCGCCGCGGTGACCGACCGGTGGCTCCCGGCCGAGCTCGATCGGTTCGGCCGCCCGCTGGCGGCCGTAGACGCGAAGATCCGCCTGGCGGAAAGCCGCCACCGCCTCCCGCAGCGAATCGTCGATCTCAAGTTCGACGGGCGCAAGCTCCTCCTCCTCGGAGTCCGCGGCTACGGGCTTGCGATCGCCCGTCTGCTGCCCGACGGTCGGCCCGACCCCGACTTCGGTGACGGGGGCCTGCGCGCCCTGCGGGTCGGCGCCTCCCTCCGTCCCGGTCGCATCGCGGTCGAACCCGACGGCAAGATCGTCGTCGACGGTGTCAGCTTCGCATCAAAATTGGGGGGTCCGTTCGAAGGCGAACCCGGGCGAGCCGTGGTTGCCCGATTCGACCCCGACGGTTCACTCGACCGCGGCTTCGCCGCAGGTGGGGTGTTCCGCGGGCGCCGGCCGATCGTCCTCCGGATGAGTGCGATCGCGCTAGGGCCGGGGTCGGTGAGCGCCGGCGGCACGAGCGTCGCCCCCGAATCCGTGGACAGGAAGATGTTCCTTCTGCGGCTAGGTCGCTAGCCGCCGACGCTGGGCAGAGCTTGCGGCGTGACCCGAAGGGGCCCCGGCCACGGTCTAGAAGCTGTCGAGGAGCTGTCCCGCCGGTGGGGCGGTTCCTGGGGCAACAAATGGGGCAACATGCCCCACAGATCCAGCCGATCTCGATTTCGGGAAAACGGCTTGAAACCGGGCCCCACGTAGTCCAGCGGGACCCCAGGCGCGGGCTCATAATCCGAAGGTCGCAGGTTCGAATCCTGCCTCCGCTATAGAGAAACCGGGAAACGGGGGCTTTTTTGTGCTCGAAGCTGAGATCTAATCCGCAGTTGCATGAAATGTGATCTCGGTGGCGGCCTCACGGGCCGGCGTCGCCGATGTTGAGTGGCCGCCGACTACTGCCCGATCGGATGTGCGGTTGCAGATCTCTTCGCTGAACGGTCGGGCTCGCTCGGCTCAGGACGACCGAGGTGGAAGCCTTGGGCGTAGTCGACCCCGAGCTTGCGGACCGTCGCCAGCGTCGCCTCGTCCTCAACTCCCTCGGCGACCGTCTTCTGGCCGAGGCCGCGGGCGATCGAGACGATTGCCTGGACCAACTGCTGATCGGCCGGGTTCTTCTCCAGCTCGCGGATGAACTCGATGTCGATCTTCAGATACTGAGCCGGGATGTGCTTGAGGTAGGTGAAGGAGCTGAAGCCGGTGCCGAAGTCGTCGAGCGAGAGGCTGCAGCCGAGCTCGCGGATCCGCCGCGCGAACTCCTGCGCGTCGCTCATGTTCGCGACCGCCGCGGTCTCGGTGATCTCGAAGTTGAAGCGGCTCGGGTCGGACCCGTCGGCAAGCGTCGCTTCGAGCGCGATCAGGTAGCGCGGGTCGGTCAGGGTGCGGACGGAGACGTTGACGGCGACCGGGGTCCCGCCCTTGGCCAGCTCGATCGCCTTGGTCAGCACCAGCAAGTCGATCTCGTGGATCAGCCCGAAGCGCTCCGCCGCCGGCAGGAAGGAGGCAGGCGGGATCTTGTCGCCGTGGGGATCGACCATCCTCACCAGCAGCTCTTTGCGGGCCACCTCGCCGGTCTCGAGGTCGACGATCGGCTGCGAGTAGACGACCAGGCGGTCCTCGTCGAGGGCGCTGCGGATCCGCTCCACCCAGGTCAGGGCCTGGCTGCTCTGGCCGGTGTAGAGGACGGTGGTGCCGCCGCCCATCTCCTTGGCCTCATACAGCGCGATGTCGGCGGCGACCAGGAGCTCGTCCGGCGTCTTCTCACCGGCTCCGTCGAAGGGCGCGATGCCGACGCTGGCGCCGATCGTCGGCTTCGACCGTGCCCTGATCGCGGCGATCAGCTTCTTGGCGACCGCGATCGCCTCCAGCTCCGTCGCCTCGCGCAGCAGCACCGCGAACTCGTCGCCGCCGATCCGGGCGACCACGTCGGTGCCGCGGACCGTGGCGCTGAGGCTGGCGCCGACGTCACTCAAAACTTTGTCGCCGATCGGGTGCCCGTAGGAGTCGTTGACGAACTTGAAGGTGTCGAGGTCCATCAGCAGCAGCGCTCCCGGCCGCGAGTAACGCTGGGCGTACTCGAGTTGGCTGGAGACCTCCTGCTCGAAGCGGCGCCGGTTGAAGAGGCCGGTGAGGCTGTCGTGGTCGGCCTGGTGGCGCAGCTGCTCCTTCATCTGGCGCTGATGGGTGACGTCGTCGAAGACGGTGACCACGCCGACGATCCGGCCGCCCTCGCGGATCGGCGTGCTGGTGTAGTCGACCGCGAGGCTGCTGCCGTCCTTGCGCCAGAAGAGCTCGTCGGTGATCCGGCGGGTCGCCCCCTCCGTCAGCGACTTTCCAGCCGCGCACTCGGCGGCCGGGTAGGTGGCGCCGTTGGCGCGGGTGTGGTGGAACAGCTGGTGCGAGCGCCGCCCGAGCATCTCCTCCTCCGAGTACCCCAGCATCTCCAGTGCCGCCGGGTTCGCGTAGGTGACCCGACCCTCGAGGTCGTTGCGGAAGATGCCCTCGCCGGCGGCGCTGATGATCCCTTCGTTGTCCTGTGCGAGGCGGTCATAGGCTTTTACCGCGGCGACGAGGCGGATCAGGATCAGGCACGGGACCAGGGCGGCGAGAGTGATGACGATCGGGTCGCGGCCGCCGAGCATCTCGGCGATCAGTAGCCCGAAGGTGACGGCGAAGGAGAGGACGATCGCGCTGTAGAGAGCGCGACCGCGCAAGGCGCTGACGCCCTGCAGCCGGGTATCGAGACGGGTGGCCAGGCCCAGCAGCAGCATCGCGATGGGCCAGCCGGCGTCCAGCAGGGTTCCGGGCACGTAGGTGCCGTTGGAAATGCCCCTGACGACGAGGACGTCACTGAGCAGCATCACCAGCAGGCCGGCGCCGAGGACGAGGTAAGCCTTACCGACCCGCGCTCGGCTCGGCGCGCAGACGAGCGCCAGCATCACCAGCACGCCGAAGTCGAGCACCGAGTAGGAGAGCTGGCCACCAACCACGCTCGAGGATGGACTCACCCGTGCCGGGGCAGAGTGCCAGCACCTCTTGATCGGCCTGGAAAACTGCGAATTCATCGACTCGACCGGGATCGCGGCGATCGTCCACGCTCACAACGAGTTCGCCGAGCGGGGGGGACGAGTCGCGGTCTACGCGCCGACGGACCAGGTTCTTCGTGTCCTCTCGGTGACCGGCTTGACTTCCAACGGCATGGTCTTCAAGGATGCCGAGGAAGCCCTTTCGGCGTGCCTCTACTCGGACTAACCGAGCTGGAGCCCTTCAGACGCTCTTTCGGCTGCCGCGAGCCGGGACGGTCTGCGTCTCGGGCCGAGCTGGCGACGGCGACCGCCGATCGTTCTCATGGTCTCGACGGTGAGAGCAAGAGAAGGCGCCGAACGACGGGCTCGCGGTGGCCGTGGAATCTTCGTCGTTTCCCTAAGCATGGTCTCTGTTTACCCCCTTGCCGCCCTAGCCGAAACCACATCCATGAGTAGGCCAAAGGCCGAGCCAGAGCAATTGCGGGCGGCGATCGCGGGGATCCTTAGGGCATCGGATTCCCGGCCGGATTCCCCGTCGCCGCCGGTGGCGGGGCGGCAGGCAGGTGGCGGGTGTCGGGGACGGCGATCAGCGTCAGGGTCGCGACGACGGCGAGCCCGAAGGCCAGCCACAGCGAGATGCCGACCCCGATGGCCGCCGCGAGCGGGCCCCAGATTGCGAGTCCCAAGGGGTAGAAGGCGAGCGAGCCGAACCAGTCATAAGAGCTGACCCGCGACAGCGACTCGCCGGGGATGTGGCGCTGGAGCGTCGACTCCCAGACGGAGATCGCAAGCGCGACTCCCGCGCCCGACAGCGCCGCGCCGCAGGCGATCAGCGGCAACGAGGTGGCCGCGGCCATGAAGGCCAGCGGCAGCGCGAAGAGTCCGTCGGCGAGGGCGGCGAGCAACAGCGGCCGGCGCGGCTCGACACGCGTCGCGAGCAGGCTGCCCGCCAGGGCGCCGGCACCCACCGCTGCGAGAACGGTGCCCCAGGCGGCCGCACCGCCGAGGTCGCGCTCGGCGACGATCGGCCCAAGCGCGCTCCACGCGCCCCAGAGCAGGTTGCCGATCGCAAAGTAGAGGACAAAGGTCCAAACCCACCTGCGCGACCGAAAGGCGACCCAGCCCTGACGCAGGTCGGCGACGAAGGAACTCCGTGGCGCCGCAACCCGCGCGGGAAGTCGCAGCATCGCCAGGCAGGCGGCGCTGGCCGCGAACGTGACCGCGTCGATCGCGATCGCCCAGCCTGCTCCGGCGGCGGCGACCAGCACACCGCCCACAACCGGACCGAGAATCTCGCCCGTCGAGACGGCGCTCGCACGCAGGCCGTTCGCCGGCTGCAACTGCTCCGCGAGGACGACCTCGGGGAGCAAGCCGATCGACGCGGGACTGAAGAAGCCGGTGGCCGCACCGGTCACGCCGGCCACCAGCGCCAGCATCCACACCTCCGCCACGCCCGCGATGAGCAGAGCCGCCATCGTCGCCTGGCTCGCGACCCGGACCAGGTCCGCGGCCACCATCACGGCGCGGCGGGAGGCCCGGTCGGCGACCACGCCACCCACCAGCACCGTCGCCACCAAGGGGAATGCCCCGGCGGACAGCACGAGCCCGACCTCTGAGGCCGAACCGCCAATCTCCAGCACCGCGAAGGCGAGCGCCACGACGGCCATGCGATCGCCCAGCACGGAAATCGCCTGCCCGCTGAACAGGAGCCGGAACTCTCGCGTGCGGAGCACGTCGAGGCTGTCGGGCAGGCGCATCGCGGGCAAGCGTAGCCCGAGCTTGGGATCCGCTTTCGGAGAGGTCGATCCGGAGGCCTGTCAGGTGGCCCCGGCCACCTGGCTGGCCCGGGCCCGGGCGGCCTGGCGGACCAGGTGGTCGCGCTCGGCGATATTCGTGGCCCGGCGCGCGGCCTCGGCGTAGGCCGTGGCGGCGGCGGGCAGGTCGCCGCTCAGCTCATGCAGGTGGCCGCGGACGGCGTGCCAGCGGTGGCGCTCGCCGAGCATCTCCCGCAGTCGCTCGCTCTCGCGCAGACCGGCGCCGGCGCCGTGGACGTGGCCAGCCGCGACGGCGCGGCCGAGCACGGCGGCGGGATCGTCGCGGACCGGGTCGTCGGTGAGCGCGACGAGGTCGTCGTACCAGGCGAGGATCTGCGGCCAGTCGGTCTCCCCGGCGCTCGCCGCGTCGTCGTGCAGGGCGGCGATGGCGGCCTCGAGCTGGTAGCGGCCCGGCGGGCGCGCCGCCGTCTGCAGCGCCAGCGCCGACTGCAGGACGCGCACGCCTTCGGCGATCTCGCCGCGGTCCCAGAGGCCGCGGTCCTGCCGGTCGAGCGTGACCAGGCGGCCCTCGGCGTCGACCCGCGCGGGCAGGCGCGCGTGGTTAAGCAGCATCAGCGCCAGCAGGCCGCGCGCCTCCGGCTCCGCGGTCGCGAGGGTGAGCTGGCGGGCGAGGCGGATCGCCTCGCGGGCGAGGTCGACCCGGCCCGCGTGGCCGCTCGTGTAGACGAGGTAGAGCACCCGCAGCACGACGGCGAGGTCGCCGGGCCGGTCCAGCCGCCGCCCCCGCAGCGTCCGCTTGGCGCGGCTGATCCGCTGCGCCATCGTCGCCTCCGGGACGTAGAAGGCGTCGGCGATCTCGCGCGTCGTCAGGCCGCCCACCGCGCGCAGCGTCAGCGCTATCTGCGAGGCCGGTGCGAGCGCCGGGTGGCAGCAGCGGAAGAGCAGGAAGAGGGTGTCGTCGCCAGGCTCCTGCTCTGCCGTTTCGGGACGCGGCTCGGCCTCCGCCTCCTCTTCGCGGCGGTGACGGGCGATTTCGCTGCGGCGGGCATCGACCAGCCGCCGGATCGCCACAGTCGTCAGCCAGGCGGGCGGGTCGCGCGGTGGCTGCTCGGGCCAGACCCGCAGCGCCTCCAGCAGCGCCTCTTGGAGCGCGTCCTCGGCGGCCTCGAACTGCTCCCCCCGCCGCACCAGCCCCGCGAGCACCCGGGGGACGAGGGCGCGCAGCTCGCCCTCGTCCCAGGCCGAGATCGGCTCTCCGGCCACGACCCGGTCAGTCCTCGGACGAGGATTTCCCGGACATGACCTCGCGCACGTCGATCCACTCGTGCAGCGGCCCGCCGCCCGGGCCGGGCTCGGAGGAGATGTATGCCGCGATCTCGATCGCGCGCTCGCGCGAATCGACGTCGACCATGTACCAGCCCGCGACGAGGTCGCTGGTCTCGGGCAGCGGACCGTCGGTGGTGACCGGCGCGGCGTCCGGACCGCCGTAGCGGACCCAGGTCTGCGCCGGCGTCAGCGCCTGCCCGTCGACGTACTCGCCGTTTTCCTGCAGCAGCTCTTTGACCTGCCGCAGGAAGGCGAAGTGCGCCTCCACGTCCTCGGGCGCCCACTGGTCCATCGGCGGGAAGGGGTGGTGCGGCTCCGGGCCGCCGCTGTAGTGCTTGAGGAGCAGGTACTTCGGCATGGTGTTCTCCTGGGTCTGGGGCCACGCCTGTCGCGGCCTTCACTTGGTGAGCGGAGCCGGTCCCGGCTTCTCGACATCGAATCTGAGGTTGCCCGACCTGGCAGATTACGTCGGCCAGGAAGTGATGCTGCTCGCCGCGGCTTCTCAGAGCCAGACGTGCTCGAAGGTCAGGCGTCCGCTGCTGACCTTCAGCAGGCCCATCGATGGCCGCGGTGCCCGACGACGCTCGGTCGGGCTGCCCGGATTGAAGATCTGGAATCCATTCTCTTCCTCGTGGAGGGGCAGGTGGCTGTGGCCGAACACGACGGCGTCCGCGTTCGGGAAGCGCCGGCGCAGCCGCGCCAGCCGGCCCTGTGCGGGGCCGGCGTCGTGTATCGCCGCCAAGGACCGGCGGCCCAGTTCGATCTCGAGGGTGAGGGGCAGAGCCCGCTGCAGCGCCGGCTCGTCGACGTTGCCGTGGACTGCGTAGATCCGCGGGCAGAGACCCCTCAATTCCTCGAGCGCCGCGAGAGCGAAGAAGTCGCCGGCGTGGACCACGGCCTCCGCCGCGGATGCCAGCTCGACGCAGCGCGCCGGCAGCCGGCGAGCGCCCTTCGGCATGTGGGTGTCGGCGAGGATCGCGATCATCTCTGCGCCTCCTTGTCCGGCCGATCGGGCCCCGAACCCGCTCAGTGGCCGCTTCGGTGGCCATGCCCGGAGCTACCCGTCTCCGCCTGCCGACAAGCCCCGCTTCAAATAGCGGGCATTGGCGGGCGCGTAGCCCTTCCAGTCGTTGTTGAGGTAGACGAACACGTGTCGCCGCGAGCGCCAGCGAGGCGTCGCGCTCCTCCAGCAGTTCTCGGACCGGCGCCGCGAACCAGCTCGGGTGGCGGAGCTCGAAGCGAGTCGCCGGGGACCTGCTCGACCCACGCCGCGACCGTCGAGCGCTGCGGCAGCCGGTAGAAGGTCGCGTTGACCTCGACCGTGTCGAAGACCTCTCGTAGCGCTCCAGGGGCCTGAGTCAGGCGCACGGAGGGGTCGGGGGCGGTTCGAGGCCCGCCAACTTGGGTAGGAGGCCAGGGCGTTTTCCCCAACCGGAAGGAGGCAGGAAGTGGCTGAGCTGACGACGCTGGAGGAGAAGCTCGCGGAGGTCCTGGGACTGGCCCAGGCCGCGCAGGGCGCCACCGAAAAGGTCGAGGGCATGGTCGAGGACGAGGAGATAGTCGCCACCCTGAAGCAGATGCGCGAGGAGGCCGAGGAGACCGAGCGCCGCTGTACGGATGCGGCCGACTCTCGCGACGGCAAGAAGACCGCGATCCTCGAGAAGGCCCAGGAAACGAAAACCGAGGCAACCGAGATGATGTCGACCTATCTCGGCGGCGAGTCCGACGGGCTCGACGGCTTCGAGTTCCTGACGATGGCCGAGGCCGGCGAGGTCGGCCACTGGGCGGTGCTCGGCAAGCTCAACGAGTCCGCGCAGGAGGGTGAGATCTCCGAGTTGGTCGAGTGGGCGCTGCCGGTTCAGGAACGCCACTTCGCCGACGTCAAGGAGGGCTCGCTGAAGTTGGCCGGTGAGAAAGACCCCTACGAAGAGTCCTAGCGATTAGAGCCAGGGACGATGCAAGTGAGGCGCCGCCCAGGGGCCACCGCGGTGCTGGTGGCACTCGGCGTCTCTCATCTCGATCTCGAGCGGATCGTCGTTCGCCTTTAGCTCCGTCCGGCGGAGGCGCAACCATCGCTCCATGTGGCAAGTGACGGTTCTTTGCACGGACTGCGCCGAGGAGGCGGAGGTCGTGGTCGGGGATCTCGACGAGGTCGAGCGCGAGGCCTGTCTGTGTGGCTACAGCTTCGTGGTGCTCGCGGTGGCGAGCTTCGAGCCGGTCTACGCGGAGGCAGGCGGCGAGCTTCTCGAGCTCGCGCCGCGAGCCGGCCTCTCGCTGGCCGCTTGAGCGACCCCGGCTGCATTTAACTCGCCTGGGTGGGTAGGCGAGGTGCGATGAGCGGCAGTGACGAGGCGAGCCTCGCTGTGGACGGAGCGATCGAGTGGCGCGGCGAGGAGGGCGAGCTGCACCGGGTCGGTGGCCCGGCCCGGATCTTCCCGAGCGTCCGGGAGGAATGGTTCCGCCACGGTCGCCTTTATCGCGGCGACGGTCCGGCCGTGCGCAGCGTCCCTCGCCCCTCGCCGGCGTTTCGCCACTCGTCCGCGGGGTAGAGATGTCACGAGGCCTAAGGGAGCGGCCCGCCGCTCACTCCTCGCCACCCAGACCCCAGATCACGGTAAGGCGAGCAGAAGATGAAGGTAGTCGTCACCGGTGCCACCGGGAACGCAGGCACCAGCACCGTCCAGGCGCTCGGCGAGAGCCGGGAGATCGATGAGATCGTCGGCCTGGCTCGGCGTAGGCCCAATTGGGCGCCGCCGAAGACCAGCTGGGTCGAGGCGAACGTCCTCACGGCCGACCTCGGCGCGATCTTCGCCGGCGCCGACGCGGTCATCCACCTGGCCTGGGCGATCCAGCCCTCCCGGGACGCGGTGACCCTGGAACGGATCAACGTCGAGGGCAGCCGGCGCGTCTTCGAAGCGGTGGCCGCCGCCGGCGTGCCGAAGCTGGTCCATGCCTCCTCGGTCGGCGCCTACTCGCGGGGCCCCAAGGATCGCGAGGTCAACGAGGATTGGCCCACCGAGGGCACCCAGAGCTCGTTCTACTCGCGCCACAAGGTTGCGGTGGAGCGCGAGCTGGATCGCTTCGAAGCTGCCAATCCCGCAACCCGGGTCGTCCGCCTTCGTCCGGCGCTGATCTTCAAGGACGAGGCCGCGACGGAGATCCGCCGCCTCTTCGTCGGACCGTTCCTGCCCAACTTCCTGCTGCGCCGCAGCTTCCTCCCGGCCCTACCCCGGGTCGAGCGCCTGCGCTTCCAGGCCGTCCACTCCGAGGACGTCGGGCGGGCTTACCTGCAAGCCGTCCTCAAAGACGTGAACGGCGCCTTCAACCTCGCCGCCAAGCCGCCGCTCAGCCCCGAGGAGATGGCCGAGCGGATCGGCGTGCGCAGCTTTCCGGTGCCGGCCCGGATCGTCAGGCGCCTCGCCGATCTGAGCTGGAGGATGCGCCTGCAACCGACGCCGCCGGGCTGGCTCGACATGGCGCTGAACGTGCCGTTGATGTCTTCCGAGCGGGCGCGGCGGGAGCTTGGCTGGGAGCCTCGCCACAGCGGGGTCGAGGCCTTGGAAGAGCTGCTGGAGGGCCTGCGCGAGGGCCATGGCGCCGGGACCCCGCCGCTCGAGGCCGACAGCGTCGGCGCCCGGCTCGACGACTTCAAGACGGGTGTCGGCGCCCGTCAGTGGGACCGCGACCGCGACGAGCAGATCGTCAAGTACCTGGCCGACGTGCACTCGATCGAGCTGCAGGCGCTGGCGCAGCTGCGCGCGGCGCCGGAGATCGCCGGCGACGAGCGCCTCGGCCAGGCGTTCGCCCAGCATCTGGTCGAGACCGAAGACCAGGAGCGGCGCGTGCGTGAGCGCCTGGAGGCGCTGGGCGGGGAGCCCTCGAAGCTGAAGGACGCGGCCGGCACGGCCGGCGGCTGGGGGATGGTCGCCTTCGCGGCCTCCCAGCCCGACACGCCGGGGAAGCTGGCGATGCACGCCTACTCCTACGAGCACATGGAGCTCGCCGCCTACGAGCTGCTGAAGCGGCTGGCCGAGCGGGCCGGCGACGGGGAGACGGCGCGGATGGCGGCCGACATCGCCGCCGAGGAGGGGCGGATGGCCGAGCGCCTGGAGCAGTCCTTCGACACCGCGGTCGAGGCATCTCTGGCGGCGGTCGACCCGGACCGGCTCGAGGCGACGCTGCTGGCCTATCTGCGCGACGTCCATGCGCTCGAGGGCCAGGCCGAAAAACTGCTGAGGTCCGCCACCGAGCGGGTCGGGGACGACCGCCTCGAAGCGACCTTCCGCGACCACCTCGAGGAGACCGAACGCCACCGCGAGCGGATCGAGGACCTGCTGGAGCAGCGTGGCAGCGGGCCTTCGGCGGTCAAGGACGCGGTGCTGAAGGCCGGTGGGCTCAACCTCTCGGCCTTCTTCGGCGCCCAGCCGGACTCGACCACCAAGCTCGCCGGCTTCGCCTTCGCCTTCGAGCATCTCGAGGTCGCCGCCTACGAACTCCTGCAGCGGGTCGCCGCCCGGGCCGGAGATGAGGGCGTGGTTGCGGCGGCGGAGGCGATCCTCGCCGAGGAGCGGCGCGCGGCCGCACGGGTCGCCGAGAGCTGGAACCGGCCGGATGTGCCGCTCGGAATGGCTTCGTGAAAAACAGGAAACGGGAAAGGAACCGGAGATGAAGGCCCTCACCTTCCACGGCAAACGCGACGTCCGGGTCGACGAGGTTCCCGACCCCTCGATCCAGGACCCGACCGACGCCATCGTCCGTATCACCTCGACCGCGATCTGCGGCTCCGACCTCCACCTCTACGAGGTGCTGGGGATGTTCATCGACGAAGGCGACATCCTCGGGCACGAGCCGATGGGGATCGTCGAGGAGGTGGGTCCCGAGGTCACCCACATCAAAGCCGGCGACCGGGTGGTGATCCCCTTCAACATCTCCTGCGGCTCCTGCTGGATGTGCGAGCGGCAGTTCTTCGCCCAGTGCGAGACGACGCAGAACCGCGATACCGAAAAAGGCGCCTCGCTGTTCGGCTACACCAAGCTCTACGGCCAGGTGCCGGGTGGGCAGGCCGAGCTCCTGCGGGTGCCCCAGGCTCATTTCGGCCCGATCAAGGTGCCCGAGGGCGGGCCCGACGAGCGCTACCTGTTCCTCTCCGACGTGCTGCCCACCGCCTGGCAGGCCGTCGATTACGCGGCCATCCCCGACGGCGGCAGCGTCGCCGTCTTCGGCCTCGGCCCGATCGGGCAGATGAGCGCTCGGATCGCCCGCCACCACGGTGCCGGGAAGGTCTTCGGCGTCGACAACGTGCCCGAGCGCCTGCAGATGGCGCGGCGCAACGGGGTCGAGGCGATCGATTCCGACGACCATGACGACATCGCCGCGGCGCTTCGGGAGCTGACCGACGGCCGCGGCCCCGACAGCACGATCGACGCGGTCGGGATGGAGGCCCACGGCGCGCCCGGAGCGAAGATGGCGCAGACGATCACCGGTCTGCTGCCGGACCCGGTGGCGGCGAAGATGACCGAAAAGGCGGCGGTCGACCGGCTCTCGGCTCTGCTCGCCTGCATCGACAGCGTCCGCCGCGGCGGCACCGTCTCGATCTCCGGCGTCTACGGTGGTCAGCTCGACCCGCTGCCGATGATGAAGATCTTCGACAAGGGCCTGCAGCTGCGCATGGGTCAGGCGCATGTGCGCCAGTGGACCGACCAGATCCTGCCGCTGCTCGAGGACGAGTCCAAGGACCCGCTCGGCGTCGACGATCTCACCACCCACCAACTGCCGCTGGCCGAAGCGCCCCGGGCCTACGAGATGTTCCAGAAGAAGGAAGACGGGGCGATCAAGGTCGTCCTCAAACCCTGAGCGAGCCGATGCCTACTGGCGGACCCGGTCCTGCCCCGGGCCGCCCAGCAAGCTGTCCTGGCCGGGGCCGCCGCAGATCACGTCGGCGCCGCTCATCCCGCGCACCTTGTCCCTGCCGCCGAGCGCGGCGATCACGTCGCGGTGCTTGGTGCCGACCAGCTCGTCGCGGCCGGCGGTGCCGACGATCGTCGCCTCGTGCTGCTGGCAGCGGATGTGGCTGCTGCCGCCGCGGAAGGCGACGAGGGCGAAGCCGAGCGCCGTGCAGCACCCTGACTGCCCGAGGACGACGATGCGGCCGCTGGACTGGAGGCCGATCGCGACCGCCCTGCCGCCAGAAGGGGATTTCACCCGCTGGCCGCCGTTGAAGGTGCGGTCCACGGAGCCGTTCGGGAGCAGGCGGAACGCCGCCAGCTTCTGGTCGGAGCCGGCGCCGACGATCCGGCCCTGGCCGTCGACGGCGATCGCGGCGGGCTGGATCGAGCCCACCCGGGGGTAGGTGCGCAGCAGGCCGCCCTGGCCGAAGCCGCCGTCGAGCGAGCCGTCCGGCGCGAGCTTGGCCAGGTTGTCGACGGTGGAGACCGTTTCCGTGCGCTGTTCGAAGAGGACGAGGGTGCCGCCGTCGGGCGCGGGCGCCATCGCCTCGACCAGCCCCTCGCCGCCGGGGGTCGGGAAGCGCAGCTGGCCGCTGCCGGCGAAAGCGGGATCGGGGCGACCGTCGCCGAGCAGGCGCGCGACGCTGAAGCCTTCGCCGAAGAGCGCGCTCCCGCCGACGCAGCAGTAGGGAGTGCCGACGGTGATGGCTCCGCTGGGGCCGACCAGAACCTCGGCCGGCCGGGTCTGCGTCGGCAGGGTCAGCGCGGCGACGCCGCCGCTGCCGAAGCCGGGGTCGAGCGTGCCGTCGACCGAGTAGCGAGCGACCCGCAGCGCCTGGCCGCCATCGACCCTGCTGCCTTCGGTGGCGACGACGACCTTGCCGTCGGGCTGCACCGCGACCGCCACCGGCGCGCTGTAGCCGGGCCGCAGCGGCTGCGCGGTCTCGCCGCCGCCGCCGAAGCCCGGGTCGAGCTGGCCGGAGCGATCGAAGCGGAAGACCCTGAGCGCGCCTCCTTCCGCGTCGCCGCTGTCATAGGCGGCGACCACCGGCTTGCCGTCGGCCCCGACGGCGACATCGAAGGGCCTCCGTTCCGGGCCCTGGTGGACCGCCAGCCGGACGTCGAAGGCGGGATCGCGGTTGCCGGCGGCGTCGAAACGGGCGAGCGTCAGTTCCGTCGCGCATTCCCACTCGTTCGCGCAGGAGTAGTCGGAGAAGAGGACGAAGACTTCGTCCTCCGGCCCGATCGCCATCTGGGCGGAGGCGTCGCCCGGGAACACCCCGCCACCGGCTCCTTCGATCTTCGCAATTCCATCGTCGCCGAAGTCGCCGGCCAGGTCCGCGGGCGCCGCCGCGGCCGCCGCGGCGCCGAGGCCGACCAGCAGGAGGGCGAGGATCAGCGCGAGAGCACCCCGCCCGATCGCCCTGCCAGCCTCCGCCGCCGAGATCATCGCGACATTAAACAGCGCTCCACGGGCTCAGCTGCGGTCAGGCGGTGCGATCAGGACGCGGGCAGATAGGTGAGCAGGACCACTCCGGAGTCGAACCGCCTGACGTCGCCGAGCTGCATCCGCACGGTCCCCCTGTCGCCGAGCACGTGGACGTTCCCCTTGCCCCAGACGAGCGGGTTGAGGTAGACCTCGTACTCGTCGACCAGGCTCTTCTCGGCCAGGGCGTAGGCGAACTCGCCGCTGCCGTGCATGAACAGGTCGCCGTCGACCCCGTCCTTCAGCTTCGGGATCGAGTCCTCGGGCTCCCCCTCGAGCAGGGTCGCGTTCCACTCGAGATCGCCGGACAGGGTGTTGGACCCGACCCACTTCGGCATCGAGTTGACCATCTCCGCCCACTCGCCCGACTGGCTGGGCCAGTATCCCGCCAGCCCCTCGTAGGTCTTGCGACCCAGCACCAGCCCGCTGGATCTCGCCTGCCGCTCGAACGAGTAGTCGCCGTGGTCCCCGTCGGCCTGCACCCACTCGCCGACCGGGTCGATGACCCCGTCGACGGTGGCCTGCGCGGTCGCGATCAGCTTGCCCATCTCGATCTCCTTTGCTTGCGGGAGCTCCCTCTGAGCCCCCTTACCCACCTGACGAATGGGGACGCGCGGATTCGACATTTTCGGCCTTTTTGCCGGCCCGGCAGCGGAGACGCCCGCTCCGGCCTGTAGAAAACCATTGGCCATAAGGTCGGACCTGGGCTTCGTGCCCGCTACTTCAAGGAGATGAGATGTCGATTACGACCAAGGATGAGCTGGCAAAGCAGGTAGCCGAGCGGACCGGACTCGAGACGGGCCAGGCGAAGGCCGCCGTGGAGGCGACGATCGAGGAGATCACCGCTCAGCTCGCGGCGGGCAACGAGGTCAAATTCACCGGCTTCGGTAAATTCTCGACCGTCGCGCGGCCGGCGCGGGAAGGCCGCAATCCCCAGACCGGCGAGTCGATGCAGATCGCCGCGAAAACGGCGGCGAAGTTCAGCCCCGGAGCGGAACTGAAGAAGGCCGTCAACGGCTGACGTGTCTCCTGGGGGGCGGCTGTTCCGCCGCCTCCCAGGAGCCCGACTCGGCCTCGCCGCGATGTCCCCAGGCGCGGCGCCATCGCGCTGATGCCAACCAGCGGTTAGCGGCGACCCATGGCTATCGCTCGCCGCGTCGCTTGACTCCCTGGCTGCACGAGCGCTTTCCGGCCCTGGCCGGGACCCTGCCCCACCTCGCGCTGTCCGCGCGGCCGACGCCGGTGCGCCAGCTGGAGGGCCTCGGCGCCTGGGTGAAGGAGGACGGCGCCTTCGGCGCGGGCGGCTGGGGCGGCAACAAGGTGCGCAAGCTCGAGTGGCTGATCCCCGACGCCCGCCGCCGCGGCCGCCGCTCGATCCTCACCTTCGGCGGCCTCGGCACCAACTGGGGGCTGGCGACCGCGCTCTACGCCCGCGAGCACGGCCTCGAGACCGCGCTCGCACTCGTCGACCAGCCGCTCGACGACCACGTCAGGGCCCAGCTGGCCCGGCTCGACGCCTCCGGTGCGCGCATCTACCGCACCCGCACGAAGGCGCGCACGGTGGCGATGCTGCCGTGGCTGCTCGCCCGCAACGCCCGCGGCGGCCGGCCGCCGTATCTGCTGCCGGCCGGCGGTTCCTCGCCGGTCGGGGCGCTCGGCTACGTCGAGGCGGCGCTGGAGATCGCCGCCCAGGTCGAGGCCGGCGCGCTGCCCGAGCCGGCGCACGCCGTCGTCCCGGTCGGCACCGGCGGCACCGCGGCCGGCCTGGCGCTCGGCTTCCAGCTCGCCGGCCTGCGCAGCCGCGTCGTCGGCATCGTGGTCAACGACCAGCTCCGCCTCGACGGATCGGTGCTGGCGCGCCTCGCGCGGCGTACCGCCGCCCTGCTGGAGCGCCGGGGAGCGAGCCTCGGCCGGCTGCGGCTCGAGCCGGGCATGCTCGACCTGACCCGCGACCAGATCGGCGCCGGCTACGGCCATCCCACCGAGGCCGCCACGCGCGCCGCCGCCCGCGCCGCCGAGGAGGGGCTCCCGCTCGACCCCGTCTACACCGCGAAGGCGATGGCCGGCCTGCTGGCGCTGCGCGCCGAGGGCTACCTCGGCGACCCGGTGCTGTTCGTCCACACCGACGGGCCGCGATAGCGCGCCGCTACGCTCGCAGGGTGACGCCGGAGGAGCTCGCCGACCTCGCGCATCTGCGCCGCGCCCGCGATCTGATCGACCGCGAGTACGCGCGCCCGCTCGAGGTCGCCGCGCTGGCCCGCGCCGCGCTGATGTCGACGGCGCACTTCTCGCGGCGCTTCCGCGCGGCGTACGGGGAGACGCCCTACGCGTACCTGATGACGCGGCGCATCGAGCGGGCGCAGGCGCTGCTGCGGCGCGGCGACCTCTCGGTCAGCGAGGTCTGCATGGCGGTCGGGTGCACCTCGCTCGGCTCTTTCAGCGCCCGCTTCACCGAGCTGGTGGGGGAGACGCCGACGGCCTACCGGGCCCGGGACCACGGCGCCCTGGCGAAGGTGCCGGGCTGCATCGCGCGGGACATGACCAGGCCGAGCCGCGAGCCGAGCAGGAATGGAGAAACGGTCGCTGCGCCGACCGCCTAGCATCGCCGCCATGAACCTAACTCTCTCCCAGTGCTTCGTAATCGTCCATGACCCCGACCTCGCCCTGAGCTTCTACCGCGACGCGCTCGGCCTCGAGCTGCGCAACGACGTCGGCAAAGGCGAGTTCCGCTGGCTCACCGTCGGCGCCGCCTCCCAGCCCGACGTCGCGGTCGTCCTCACCAACTACCTGAACGGCAGCCCCGCCGACGGCGAGGCGGTCGCCGCGCTCGTCGCCAAGGGCGCCCTCAACGGCGTCCACTTCCACAGCGACGACCTCGACGGGACCTTCGAGAAGCTGCGCGCCGGCGGCGCCGAGATCGTGCAGGAGCCGACCGACCAGCCGTGGGGCACGCGCGACCTCGCCGTGCGCGACCCGTCCGGCAACATGGTGCGCATCGACCAGCCGCCCGCCGCCTAGAGCTTGGCCAGGAAGAAGAACACGGCGCCGCCCGCCGCCGACAGCCACGACCTGATCCGCGTGCGCGGCGCGCGGGTGAACAACCTCAAGGACGTCAGCGTCGAGATCCCGAAGCGCCGGCTGACGGCGTTCACCGGCGTCTCCGGCTCAGGCAAGAGCTCGCTCGTCTTCGGCACGATCGCGGCCGAGTCGCAGCGCCTCATCAACGAGACCTACAGCGCCTTCGTGCAGGGCTTCATGCCGGCCCTGGCGCGCCCGGAAGTCGACGTCCTCGACGGGCTGACGACCGCGATCCTCGTCGACCAGGAGCGGCTGGGCTCGGACCCCCGCTCGACGGTCGGCACGGTCACCGACGCCAACGCGATGCTGCGCATCCTCTTCAGCCGGCTCGGCAAGCCGCAGATCGGCTCGCCGCAGGCGTTCTCCTTCAACGTCGCCTCGGTCGAGGCGAGCGGGACGATGAAGAAGGGCGACGGGAAATCCGAGCGGGTGAACTTCAGCCGCACCGGCGGCATGTGCCCCAGCTGCGAGGGCCGCGGCGAGGTCACCGACTTCGACCTCTCGGCGCTGTATGACGAGAGCAAGTCGCTCAACGAGGGTGCGCTGACGATCCCCGGCTACAGCATGAAGGGCTGGCACGGGCGCATCTTCAGGGGCTGTGGCTTCTTCGATCCCGACAAGCCGATCGGGAGGTTCACCAAGAAAGAACTCAGGGATCTGCTCCACAAGGAGCCGACCAAGATCAAGGTCGAGGGGATCAACCTCACCTACGCCGGCCTGATCCCGACGATCCAGAAGTCGTTCCTCGCCAAGGACCGGGAGGCGATGCAGCCGCACATCCGCGCGTTCGTGGACCGGGCGGTCATCTTCACCGCCTGCCCGGAGTGCGACGGCACCCGGCTCAGCGAGGCGGCGCGCTCGGCGAAGATCGGGAAGGTCAGCATCGCCGACGCCTGCGCGATGCAGATCAGCGACCTGGCCGGCTGGGTCCGCGGAGTCGGCGAGCCCTCGGTGGCGCCGCTGCTGGAGGTGCTGGGGGAGACCCTCGACTCGTTCGTGGAGATCGGGCTGGGCTACCTCTCGCTGGAGCGGGCCTCGGGCACGCTCTCGGGCGGCGAGGCGCAGCGGGTGAAGATGATCCGCCAGCTCGGGTCCTCGCTGACCGACGTCACCTACGTCTTCGACGAGCCGACGGTCGGGCTGCACCCGCACGACATCCAGCGGATGAACGGCCTGCTGCTGCAGCTGCGCGACAAGGGCAACACGGTGCTGGTCGTCGAGCACAAGCCGGAGGCGATCGCGATCGCCGACCACGTCGTCGACCTCGGCCCGCGCGCCGGCGGCGAGGGCGGCGAGGTGGTGTTCGAGGGCGATGTCGAGGGCCTGCGGGGCAGCGACACGCTGACCGGGCGGCACCTGGACGACCGCGCGGCCCTGAAGCCCGAGCTGCGCGCGTCGGGCGCGGCGCTGGAGGTCCGCGGTGCCGACACCCACAACCTGCGCGACGTCGACGTCGACATCCCGCTCGGGGTACTGGTCGTCGTCACCGGGGTGGCGGGCTCGGGCAAGAGCTCGCTGATCGACGGCTCGGTATCCGGGCGGGACGGGGTGGTCACGGTCGACCAAGCGGCGATCCGCGGCTCGCGGCGCAGCAACCCGGCGACCTACACGAAGCTGCTCGACCCGATCCGCAAGGCGTTCGCGAAGGCCAACGGCGTCAAGCCGGGGCTGTTCAGCGCCAACTCCGAAGGCGCCTGCCCCAACTGCAACGGCGCCGGCGTCGTCTACACCGACCTGGCGATGATGGCCGGCGTCGCCACCGCCTGCGAGGTGTGCGAGGGGAGGCGGTTCCAGGACGAGGTGCTCGAGTACGAGTTCGGCGGCAAGGACATCGGCGAGGTGCTGGAGATGTCGGTTGCCGAGGCCGAGGAGTTCTTCGGCGGCGGCGCGGCGGAGATCCCGGCGGCTCAGAGGATCCTGCGGCGGCTCGCCGACGTCGGGCTCGGCTACCTCACCATCGGCCAGCCGCTGACGACGCTGTCCGGCGGCGAGCGGCAGCGGCTGAAGCTGGCCACCCAGATGGCCGAGAAGGGCGACGTCTACGTCCTCGACGAGCCGACCTCCGGGCTGCACCTGGCCGATGTCGAGCAGCTGCTCGGGTTGCTCGACCGCCTGGTCGACTCCGGCAAGTCGGTGATCGTCATCGAGCACCACCAGGCGGTGATGGCCCACGCCGACTGGATCGTCGACCTCGGCCCCGGCGCCGGCCATGACGGCGGCAAGGTCGTCTTCGAGGGCACGCCCGCCGACCTCGTCGCCGCCCGCTCCACCCTCACCGGCGAGCACCTCGCGGCCTACGTCCAGGGCTAGAAGAGAAATTCCTGCGGCGTGTCGATTTCGCCGATCCTCGTTCGTCGTAGTGGGTAAAGGCGGGAATATCGGGCAGACCGAGCTTCCGCGACGACGACTGAAAGGACAGTGCGATGAGAGTGATGGCGATAGTCAAGGCGAGCGAGGACTCCGAGGCCGGCACGATGCCGAAGGAGGAGATGCTTGCCGAGATGGGCAAGTTCAACGAGGAGCTGGTCAAGGCCGGAGTGCTGCTGGCCGGCGAGGGCCTGCACCCGAGCTCGAAGGGCGCCCGGGTCAGCTTCGGAGGCGAGGAGCGGACCGTGATCGACGGCCCCTTCGCCGAGACCAAGGAGCTGATCGCCGGCTACTGGATCCTGCAGGTGCGCTCCTTCGACGAGGCGGTGGAGTGGATCAAGCGCTGCCCCAACCCGAACGACGAACCGGGCGAGATCGAAATTCGCCAGGTCTTCGAGGCGGAGGACTTCGGCGAGGAGCTGACGCCGGAGCTGCGCGAGCAGGAGGAGCGGATCCGCACCCAGGCCGAGCAGAACCAGTAGCCGGCCGGACGGCGCGGCGGGCGAGCTGAGTCATGGAGGGAGACGACGCCCGCCGCGCGATCGACGCCGTCTGGAGGATCGAGTCGGCCCGGCTGATCGCTGGGCTGGCGCGCATCGCCGGCGACGTCGGCGTGGCCGAGGACTTGGCCCAGGACGCGCTGCTCGCCGCGCTGGAACAGTGGCCGGCGGCGGGCGTCCCCGACAATCCCGGCGCCTGGCTGATGACGACGGCGAAGAACCGGGGGATCGACCGCATGCGGCGCGGGAAGATGGCGGCCCGCAAGCAGGAGCAGCTCGGCTACGAAGTCGAGCTGCAGGCCCGCTTGGCCGAGCTCGACCTCGCCGCGGTCGCCGACGACGCCATCGGCGACGACCTGCTCAGCCTGATCTTCACCGCCTGTCATCCGGTGCTCTCCACGGAGGCGCGGGTGGCGCTGACGCTGCGCCTGGTCGGCTCGCTGAGCACGGCCGAGATCGCCCACGCCTTCCTCGCCAGGGAGCCGGCGGTGGCGCAGCGGATCGTCCGCGCCAAGCGGACCCTGGCCGAGGCACGGGTGCCGATCGAGGTGCCGGGGGCGGCCGAGCGCGAGCAGCGACTCGCCTCGGTGCTGGAGGTGATCTACGCGATCTTCAACGAGGGCTATGCGGCGAGCGGCGGCGAGGAGTGGATCCGGGCCGACCTCTGCGAGGAGGCGATGCGGCTGGGTCGGATCCTCGTCGGCCTGGCGCCCCGCGAGCCGGAGGCGCTGGGCCTGGTGGCGCTGATGGAGCTTGGGGCGGCGCGCTTCCCGGCGCGCACGGGAGCCGCGGGTGAAGCGATCCCGCTGCTCGAGCAGGATCGCTCCCGCTGGGACTTCGTCCTGATCGGGCGCGGTCTGAAGGGGCTGGAGCGGGCGGAAGCGCTGGGGCGGCCGCTCGGCCCGTACGCGCTGCAGGCCGGGATCGCCGCCTGCCACGCGCGGGCCCGCACGCCCGAGCAGACCGACTGGGAGCGAATCGTCGCCCTCTACGACGGCCTCGCGGCGATCGCCGGCTCGCCGGTGGTGCGGCTGAACCGGGCCGTCGCCGTGGGGATGGCGTTCGGCCCGGCGGCGGGCCTGGAGCTGCTCGACGAGCTCGCCGCCGAGCCGGCGCTCGCCGGCTACCACCTGCTGCCGGCCGCGCGCGGCGAGCTGCTCGAGCGGCTCGGCCGCGAGGAAGAGGCCGCGGCGGAGTTCGCCCGGGCTGCGGCGATGAGCGGCAACGCACGCGAACGCGAGCTGCTGCTGGCGCGGGCCGAGGGGCGCCGTTAGCCGGAGAGATACGGTTCCGGGCGTGGCAGCTACGACCGCGGCGGCGAGTTGAGATGGCGGAGCGGCTGCCGGTCAGATGAGACTCCCGGACACCGCCCACACCTCCCGGCCCTGGCGCATCCACGAGATCGTCCCCGACTTCCGGCTCGAAGACGTCTGGGCGCTGCCGACCCCGGGCGGCCCGGACGACTTCCCGCGGCTGGTCGAGGGGTTCGCCGCCGGCGATCCGGCCAAGGAGCCCTCCCGCGCCGCCCGCGCGCTCTGGGCGATCCGCTGGAAGCTCGGTGAGCTGTTCGGACTCGACGACCCCGACGGCGGCGTCGGCGCCAGGGTGCCGACGCTCCGCGACCGCCTGCCCGCGGACCTGCGCGATGGCCCGACCGGCCCGGACTTCGCGGCGCTCCCGTTCACCCCGCTCTACCTGACCGGGGACGAGTGGGCCGCCGAGGTCGCCAACCGCACCGTCCACGGGGTCATGCACATCGCCTGGGTCCCCGACGGGGCCGGCGGCTATCGCGGTGAGATGGCCGTCTACGTGAAGCCCAACGGCCTGCTCGGGAACGCCTACATGGCCGCGATCAGGCCGTTCCGCCACCTCGTCGTCTACCCGCCGATGATGCGGGAGATCGGGCGGGCCTGGCGGGCTGGCGCCTCGGCGCCTGCCTGAAACATAGATTGACGCCTTGAGCACGACCGAGTTCGCATATGTGGGGGCCGAGGAGGCAACCGATTTTCGCTTCGCGCACTGGCCCCTGGTGCGGCGCTGCGCGCTGGTGCTCTACGTGGTGGCGCTGGTTGCCTGGAGCGCGCGCTACGGGGTACCCGTCCAGCGTGAGCTGGTGATCGCCTGGACCTGCGGCGCCCTCGCCTGCCACTCGATCGGCCGCCACCCGCGGGAGATCCTCCAGATCGTCGTCGACTGGCTGCCGATCGTGCTGGTGCTCTGCGTCTACGACCTCACCCGCGGCGCCGCCGACTCGCTCGGGATCGGCGTCCACTCGCACCCGATGATCGACTTCGACCGCTTCCTCTTCTTCGGCGAGACGCCGACCGAATGGCTCCAGGCCCGGCTGCACGAGCCCGGCGTCGTCAACTGGTGGGACGTCGTCTTCACCCTCGTCTACACCTCCTACTTCATCGTCCCCTTCGCCACCGCCGGCGTCCTCTGGGTCCGCGACAGGACCGGCTTCCTGCGCTTCACCAAGCGCCTGGTCTCGCTCGCCATCGCCGGCGTCCTCACCTACATCGCCTTCCCGGCGGCCCCGCCCTGGATGGCGGCGGAAGCGGGCCAGCTCGACGGGGTCGTCCGCACCACCTCCGAAGGCTGGGAAGTGCTGGGGGTGGGTACCGCCGGGCTCTTCTCCAAGGGCCAGACCAGCGCCAACCTGGTCGCCGCCGTCCCCTCGCTGCACTCGGCGATGACGGCACTGGTGGCGATGTTCCTCTGGGGCCGCGTGCGCCCGCGCCTGCGGCCGCTGCTGGCGCTCTATCCGCTGGCGATGGGGCTGACGCTGATGGCCACCGCCGAGCACTACTTCTTCGACGTCCTGCTCGGCTGGCTCTACGCCGGCGCGGTGATGGCGGCCTGGGCCTGGTGGGAGCGGCGGCGGGCTACGGAGCTCGGTCGCGAGCTTCTAGCTGGGGCACTGCCGGACTTGTTAAAGCGCTCCCCGCAGGATCAGGAGATGGAAGAGGAGAAAGCCCAGCCCTACCGCTGAGCCCGCGAGCCTGGCCCAGACGAGCACCATTGTGCCGCGGCGCTGCGAACGGCGATCGCGGAGATTTTCGCGTTCGTGCTCCAGGGCGATGTCCGCCGGCGAGGAGATTTTGGAGACCCGGTTCATGCGGTGGGCCTAGTCCAGGCGTCCCTCGACGAGATGCCTGCGACCGGCATCGGTGATTTCCCAGACGCCGCGGTGGGACGTGTCGCTCAGCAGGCCACGTTCCTTCATCCGAAGCCGTGCGAAGCGAGCTCGGTTGCGCCAGCGTATTTCGCCTGACTTCAGGGGCTCGAAGTCGCGTGGCGTCAGCAGGTTCTGCATGCGCTCTTCCAGCGCCTCGATAACGTCATTTGACGGGGCGGATCCACCGGCCTCGTCGAGGAGTTCGAGAATGGGGAGCCAGTATCCGTGTACCGGTAGGACCGAACCTGGGGCAGCTCGGGAGGCCTGCGCGCGGATGGGATCTAAGGCGGGGCCCTCGTCATTCTCCGTCTGCTCGAGCAGACGGAGAATGACGTCTTCAGGGCTGTCCTCGAATGAGATGGCCTTTCTCAGTAGGCGGTGATAGGTCGATTCCGATAAAAGAATGTTGGGCATTGGGAAAGAATAGCAAAGTTCACCCTTTGCATTCAAATACTTGTCAAATGTCGAATTTAAGGAATCTCCACCTCTGACCTCGACCACGTCGGTGCGGGTGGTGACGAAGGCGGTGGCGCTGGCGCATCTCGTGTCAAACGCACCAAGGCACTGGTCGCCGGTTCCCGCCGCGCCGCCCGCGCCGCCCTGGTCGGTTTGTCCCTTGGCCGCAGCCTGCGCAACGCGATCGTGCCAAGGGTCTCCGAGTCCCGGCGGCTGCGCCAGCTCGATCCTTATCTAGGGCCGGCCGAACGGGGTCCAGCGCTCTGAGCTGAAGAGCAGTGCTGTTTTGTGCACCGTCGCTGCAACCTTCGCGAGGAGCGGGGCGGGGTCCTCGAAGATCGCGCGGACGAGCGTCTCCGCCCTCGCTTCGGGACCGATCGCCAGCGCAGCGGCGGCGTCGAGCAGCTCCTCCTGACCGAGCTCGGGAGCGGTGCGGCCGCCGGCCGGGACCGCGGCGAGGGCCACCGGCTCTCCCTCGAGGCAGAAGGCGCCGAAGCGGGAGACGAAGACGAGCACCTCGTCGAACCGGGCGGGCCCCTCGTCGACCTCGAAGCGGGTGCGGAGCCGGCCCAGTCGGTAGGTGATCTCCGACCAGGCGAGCTGGGTGAACTGGGCCGGGGTGAGCCAGAGCAGGGTGGCGGCGACGGCGGTGCCGGGGCTGGGGAAGAGGGTGGCCGGCAGCGAGCCGTACAGCGTCGGCTGCGCCGCGACGCCGACGTCGAAGTCGTGCAGGCGGCCGGTCAGGGCCAGCACGGTGCGGTCGGCCGCCGCGTCGAAGTGGGCGAACTTGCGGCGCAGCGCCTCCGGCGCCGCGTTGGAGCCGATCGCCAGAGCCGGCAGGCGGCCGCCGGAGGAGGCGAAGCGGGCGATGACCCCGTCCCGGTCCACCGGGCTGAAATCCGCCAGCAGCTCGACCTCCTCGCCGCTCAGCAGGTAGGAACCCGCCGGGCGCGCCCAGGGGTAGCCGAGCGCGAGGGCGAGCAGCGCCGGGTCGAAGGGACGGGGGGCGAGCTGGGCCACCAGGGCGCGGACGAACGCCGCGAATTCCTCGTCGTCCATGGCGAGCCGGCTCAGCAGCTCCGGCTCGGCGATCGGCGGCCACTTCGACATCGGCTCATCCTAAGTCGCTCGCGCTCTCCGCCCCGCCGTTTAGGCTTCAGCCGGTGGCAAGGCTGAGGTTTGAAATCTCGATGTCGGTCGACGGCTACATCGCCGGTCCCAACCAGAGCGAGGCCGACCCCCTGGGGGAAGGTGGCGAGCAGCTGCACGAGTGGGTGCTCAAGCTCCGGGCCTGGCGGGAGGCGCACGGCAGGGCCGGTGGCGAGGAGAATCCCAGCAACGAGGTGGTCGAAGAAGCGCTGGAGAACATCGGCGCCACGATCATGGGCCGCAACATGTTCGGCGGCGGGCCCGGGCCCTGGGGCGAGGACCCCTGGAACGGCTGGTGGGGAAGCGATCCGCCCTTCCACACCCCAGTCTTCGTCCTCACCCACCACGAGCGTGAGCCGCTGGAGATGGAGGGCGGGACGACCTTTCATTTCGTCAGCGACGGGATCGAGCCGGCGCTGGCCCGGGCCCGGGAGGCGGCCGGCGGCAAGGACGTCAGGCTCGGCGGCGGCGCCGCTGTCGCCCAGCAGTACCTGGCGGCCGGGCTGGTCGACGAGCTCCAGCTCAACATCGCCCCGGTCCTGCTCGGCGGCGGCGAGCGGCTTTTCGAGGGCGTGGGAGCGGACCTGGCGCTGCAGCAGGTGAAGGTCGTCCACACTCCCGAAGTGACCCACCTCAGGTACCGCGCCGGGCGGTGAGCTCCGGGCCCTCCCTGGAGAGGGTCAGGCTGAGCCTGGCCGGCGGCGCTCGAACCACCCTCTGGGTGGCGCGCTTCGATCGCTCCCGTTTCAGCGCCCGGGTGGTCGCGATCGAGCCGCGCTCCACCCTGCTCGACTGGTGCGCGCGGAGCGGGGTGGAGCACGCCCTGATCGGCGGCTTCTACATGCGCCCCGGCGGCCCGCCGCTGGGCGATCTGCGGATCGGCGGCGACGCCCACCCGACCACGCCCTTCGATCCTCCCTGGGACGGGCTGCGCGCCTGTGTCCACGCCGAGAACGGCACCGTCGCCCTGGCGGCGCGGTGCGAGCTTCCCGCGGCGCCGCCGGGGGACCTGCTCCAGGCCGGGCCGATGCTGGTCGCCGCCGGCGCTTCGCTGATCCAGGCCGGCGAGGACCTGGAGGGCTTCTCGGCCGGCTCGCGCCAGTTCGACTCCGACATCACCGCGGGCCGCTACCCGCGGGCGGCGCTCGGCCTCGGCGACGGCGAGCTGATCGCGGTCGCCAGCGAAGGCCGCGCCGACGACGAGGCGGGGCTGACGATGGCGGAGCTGGCCGTGGCGATGGCCGGGCTCGGTGCCGAGCAGGCGATCAACCTCGACGGCGGCGGCTCCGCCTCGCTCGTGATCGGCGGCAGCCTCCGCAACACCCCGCGCGAAGAGCACGGCAAGGAGCTGGTCGGCGGCCGCGAGGTCGCCACCGCGCTGCGCTTCGTCGCCCTCTAGTCCCCGCCCAGCCGTTCCTGGCCGGTTAGGCGGCGGCAGTAGCCTCGGTGTCGATGCCTTCTACTCCGACCAAGCTGCTGATGGGCATCTACTTCTATCCCCGCGGCGGCTCCGCCCACGTCTGCCGGGCCCTCGCCAGGGAGTTCGAGCAGCACGGCCTCGAGATCACCGTGCTCTCCGGCTCGCGCTCGGACCTCGGCGAGCACGCCCTGGCGCAGAGCTTCTACGCCGGGCTCGACCTGCGCCCGGTCGACTTCACGCCGGCGCTGCGCAGCCCCGATTCGCTGCGCTTCGCCGGCCCGCCCGGGACCGCGCCGATGCACGGCTCCTACGAGGATCGCCCCGCGGCCGAGGACCCGGTCCTCGCCGGCCTCGACGACGAGGCCTACGAGCTCCAGGTCGAGGCCTGGGCGCGGGAGCTGCGGCTGGCCGGTGCGGGCGCCGCCGACCTGCTCTACCTGCACCACCTGACTCCGCTCAGCGAGGCCGCCGCGCGCGCCTTTCCCGGGCTGCCGGTGCTCGGGCACGTGCACGGAACCGAGCTGCTGATGCTGGAGCGGATCGCCGCCGGCGCGCCGCAAAGCTGGACCCACGCCGCGTCATGGGCGGAGCGGATCTGCGAGTGGGCGGCGGGCTGCGAGCGGATCGTCGTCAGCAGCGACGAGGGGCTGAGGCGGGCCGCCGCCGTGCTCGACCTCGACCCGGAGCGCTTCGTCTGCATCCCCAACGGCTTCGATCCCAGCTTCGCCCCGCGCCGGGTCGACCGCCGTGCCCACTGGCGCCGCCAGCTGGTCGAGCGCCCGCAGGGCTGGCGGCCGCGCTCGGGCCCGGGCAGCGTCGCCTACGAGGAGGCCGAGCTGGCGGCGCTGAGCGGGACGGTGCTGGTGTACTCGGGCCGCTTCACCGCGGTCAAGCGCCTGCCGCTGCTGATCGAGGCCTTCGCCCTGGCGCGCCCGCGGATCGCCGGCGACGCCGCCCTGGTCCTGCTCGGCGGCTACCCCGGCGAGTGGGAGGGCGAGCACCCGATCGAGACGATCGAGCGCCTCGGCCTCAGCGGCGTCTTCCTCACCGGCTGGCACTCCCACGAGCAGCTGCCGGACTTCCTCAACGCCGCCGATCTGCTCGTCCACGCCTCGGTCCGGGAGCAGTTCGGCCAGGTCCTGGTCGAGGCGATGGCCTGCGGGGTGCCGGCGATCGCGGTCGACCGCGACGGCCCGGCGACAATCGTCGACGACGGCGAGACCGGCTGGCTGGTGCCGCCCGACGACGCGACCGCCCTCGCCGGCGCCATCGTCGAGGCGGTCAACGACCCGGCCGAGCGCCGGCGCCGCGGCGAGCGCGCCCGCAGCGCGGTGGAGGGGCGCTACGGATGGCGCCAGATCGGCGCCGACCTCACAGAGCTGGTCGGCGAGCTCGCCTGCGCCCCCCATTGAGCTGCGCGGCAGGGTCGCGGCGGCGCGAGTCGAAGGAGGGCGGATGAAAAACAAGCTCGACGTCGGCGCCACCCTCAGCCAGGTCTTCTCGATCTACGGATCCCACGCGGGCGTGCTCCTGCCCATCGCCTTCTGGCTCTTCCTAGTGGTGGCGATCGTCAACGGCCTGATCGGCGGCAGCCTGATCATGCTGGCGCTGGCGCTGGCGGTCGGCACGATCGCCGGGACCCTCTACCAGGGCACGGTCGTGGAGCTGGTCAGCGACGTCCAGGACGGCCGCCGCGACTCCTCCGCCGGCGACCTCCTGCGCTCGGCGGCGCCCTTCGTCCTGCCGCTGATCGGCGCCGGGATCCTGGCCGGCATCGGGATCGGCATCGGCATGCTCCTGCTGCTCGTCCCGGGCCTGATCCTGGCGACGATCTGGGCCGTGATCGCACCGGTGATCGTGGTCGAGCGGGCGGGCGTGCTCCACGCCTTCCGGCGCTCCCACGACCTCGTCCGCGGCAACGGCCTGCAGGTCTTCGGCGTGATCGTCGTCGCCTTCGTGATCGTCCTCGTCGGCAGCCTCGTCTTCGGCGCGATCGCCGGCGGCATCTCCAACGGCCCGATCGTCCGCATCGTCTTCAGCGCCATCGCCTCGACGATCACGGCCCCGATCGGCGCCCTGGTCGCCGCCGTCCTCTACTTCCGCCTGCGCGAGTTCGAGGGAACCCCGCCGCCCGTGGCCGCCGAGCCGGCGACGCCGGCGGTCCCGCCCGCTCCTCCGGCGATCTAGCCGCCGCGGCTAGCGCTGCTCGAGCAGCCCGGCGACGGCCAGTGCCAGCTGCCGGCCGCGCCGGGTCAGCGAGTACTCGGTGTGGGGGGGACGGCCGGCGACCAGCTGGCGCTCGACGATCCCCGCCGCCTCCAGCTGCTCCAGCCGCTCGGAGAGCGTCGTCGGCGAGACTCCCGGCAGCGACTGGCGGAACTCGTTGAAGCGAGCGGCGCCGCTGGAGCAGGCGTAGATCGTCGCCATCGTCCAGCGCCGCTCGAGCAGCCCGGCGGCGGCGCGCAGCTCGGTCGGGACCGGCGCGCAGCTACGACATCGCGGCGACATCGGCCCCCTTCTCGGCTGGCTCCAGGGCCACCGCGAGGACCTCGCCGACGCTCATCACCGGGTGGAAGGTCATCTCCTTCCGCACCTCGTCCGGCACCTCGTCGAGGTCGCCGCGGTTGCGCTCGGGCAGGATCACCTCGGTCAGCCCGGCCGCGTGGGCGGCCAGCACCTTCTGCTTCAGCCCGCCGATCGGCAGCACCCGGCCCTGCAGGGTGACCTCGCCGGTCATCCCGACCGTGTGCTTGACCGGTCGCCCGCTCAGCAGCGAGACCAGCGCGGTCGTCATCGCCGTGCCGGCGCTGGGGCCGTCCTTGGGGATCGCTCCGGCGGGGACGTGGAGGTGGAACTCGCGGTCGAAGCGAGCCGGGTCGATGCCCAGCTCCTGGCTGTGTGAGCGCACGTAGGAGAGGGCGATCCGCGCCGACTCCTTCATCACGTCGCCGAGCTGGCCGGTCAGCACCAGTCCCTTGTCGCCCGCCATCGCCGTCGCCTCGATGAAGAGGACGTCGCCGCCCGTGCCGGTCACGGCGAGGCCGGTGGAGACGCCGGGGATCGCCGTGCGCTCGACCGACTCCTGGAAGAAGCGCTGGCGCCCGAGGGCGTCGTGGACGGCACCGGCGTCGATCGCGATCGGCTGCTCGGCCGTGCCGGAGGCGATCCGCGTCGCCGCTCCGCGCAGCAGCTTGCCGAGCTCGCGCTCGAGCTGGCGCACGCCCGCCTCGCGGGTGTACTCGG
>Ga0190274_10000291_pt1 | contig 31975 bp, 31 predicted proteins | sample Popmic531T_FD_133002 | JGI IMG/M metagenome (GOLD analysis project Ga0190274, IMG submission 133002) | Populus adjacent soil microbial communities from riparian zone of Yellowstone River, Montana, USA - 531 T | ecosystem: Environmental > Terrestrial > Soil > Riparian zone | place: USA: Montana... | reverse complement strand
TGGGCTATCAGCCGACGCTGGCAACCGACATGGGCGCGCTGCAAGAACGCATCACCTCGACCAAGGCTGGCTCGATCACCTCGGTGCAGGCCATCTACGTTCCGGCCGACGATCTCACCGACCCGGCGCCTGCGACGGCGTTCGCCCACTTGGACGCCACCACCGTGCTGTCGCGCGCGATTTCGGAGCTCGGCATCTACCCGGCCGTCGATCCGCTCGACTCCACCTCGCGCGTGCTCACCGCCCGCACCGTCGGCCAGGAGCATTACGACACCGCCCGCCGCGTCCAGGAGACTCTGCAGCGCTACAAGTCGCTGCAGGACATCATCGCCATCCTCGGCATGGACGAGCTGTCGGAAGAGGATAAGCTGGTCGTCAACCGCGCCCGCAAGCTGCAGCGCTTCCTCTCCCAGCCCTTCCACGTCGCCGAGGTGTTCACCGGCATCCCCGGCAAGTTCGTGCAGATCGAGGACACGGTCCGCTCGTTCAAGGCGGTGGTCGACGGCGAATATGATCACCTCCCCGAGGCCGCCTTCTACATGGTCGGCGGGATCGAGGAAGCGGTCGCCAAGGCCGAGAAGCTGGCGCAGGAAGCCTGAGCCATGGCCGATCTCCATTTCGAGCTGGTCACCCCGGAAAAACTGCTCCGCTCGGAGGACGTCCACATGGTCGTCGTCCCCGGCACCGAGGGCGATTTCGGAGTCATGGCGGGCCACGCGCCCTACATGTCGACGATCCGCCCGGGCGAGCTCGCCATCTACCGCGCCGCCGGTGGCGAGCCCGAGCGGATCGCGATCGACGGCGGCTTCGCCGAGGTCGGCGAGGCCGGCCTCACCGTGCTCGCGGAGATGGCCGAAGCCGGGGCCTAGTCCGGCGTCCCCGCGACCATCGGCGCCCTCTGCGAGCGCCACAGCCACAGCCCGCCGGCGATGATCAGGGCGGCGCCGCCGAGCATCGGCAGGTCCGGCGCGTTGCCGAACCAGGCCCAGCCCAGCGCCAGCGCCACGATCAGCTGGAAATAGGTCATCGGCGCGACCACGGCCGCCGAGGCGCGGACCGTGGCCAGATAGATCAACAGATGGCCGCTGGTCGCGAGCACCGCGACCGCGGCGCATTTCAGCACCACCTCCAGACTCGGCCCGCCGATCTGGAATTGCGGCGCGCCGGTGAGGTGCAGCAGGGTCGCCGCCGCGATCAGCAGGGGCGCGGCGACCACCGCCAGCAGAAGCTGCATCGCCAGCGCGGGCGCCGCGCCGGCGGCTTTGCGGTTGAAGATCATCAGCCCGGCCATGCCGAGCGCCGCCCCCAGCGGCCAGAACGCGGCCGCGCCGAGCGCCGCCGCTTCCGGCCGAAGCACGATCAGCACGCCCGTGAAGGCCAGCAAGGTGGCCAGCCAGACCTCCTTCGGCGCCTTCTCGCCAAGCACCAGCGCGGAGAGGATCCCGGTCAGCATCGGGCTGGTGAACTGGATCGCGGTGGCGTCGGCGAGCGGCATCGCCATCACCCCCATGAAGAAGCAGATCGTCGCCAGCGCCACCGCCGCGCCGCGCCCCGCCTGCAGCCCCGGCCGGGGCATTGCGAACCCCCCGCGGCCGTGGACGATCGCGACCGCCACGGCGAGGCCGAGCGCGCCGAAGCCGTAGCGCAGCGCCGCGACGCCGGTGCCCGGCCAGGCGCCGCCCATCGACTTCACCACCGCATCGCCGACCGACAGCGTGCCGAAGCCGCAAATCGCCAGCAAAAGGGCGGATCGGACGCTGGCCTGGGGCACGCCTCCCCCTCCCGCGCGGTTAGGCAATTGTCAAAGTTTCCCGCTTATTCACCTTGTCCACGAGGGAATATCTAAGAGCAGAGGGCGAGGTTCGAAGCTCATGAGTGCATTTGGACGACGCAGTGGCGCCAATGGCGGCGGCCGGCCGAGCTTCGGCACCGCCCAGCCGATGAAGGGCCCGGCGCCGGTACGGCCGGCCGAAGGCGGCAGCCAGTTCCCGCCGATCGATCCTGAATCGCTCGAGATCGAGGACGATTTCGCCGCTCCCCAGACCACGATCGACCGCGGCGACGCCATGGCGCGTCTCGCCGACCGCCAGGCCCAGTCGGGCGAGCAGGGCAAGTCGAACAACAATGAAGGCTTCGAGGCCTCGATTCACCGGATCAAGGAGCAGGTGCTGCCGCGCCTGCTCGAGCGGGTCGATCCCGAGGCCGCCGCCACCCTCTCCAAGGACGAGCTCGCCGAGGAGTTCCGGCCGATCATCGGCGAAGTGCTCGCCGAGCTGAAGATCAACCTCAACCGGCGCGAGCAATTCGCTCTGGAAAAGGTGCTGGTCGACGAGCTGCTCGGCCTCGGCCCGCTCGAGGAGCTGCTGAGCGACCCCGACGTCAGCGACATCATGGTCAACGGACCGCAGCAGACCTACATCGAGCGCAAGGGCCGGCTCGAGCTCGCCCAGATCCAGTTCCGCGACGAGGAGCATCTGCTCCAGATCGCCCAGCGCATCGTCAACAAGGTCGGCCGCCGGGTCGACCAGACCACGCCGCTGGCCGACGCGCGCCTTCAGGACGGCAGCCGCGTCAACGTCATCATCCCGCCGCTCTCGCTTCGCGGCACCGCCATCTCGATTCGTAAATTCTCCGAAAAGCCGATCACCGTCGACATGATGCGCGGCTTCGGCTCGATGTCGGAGAAGATGGCGACGGTGCTCAAGATCGCCGGCGCCAGCCGGATGAACATCATCATCTCGGGCGGCACCGGCTCGGGCAAGACGACGATGCTCAACGCCCTGTCCAAGCTGATCGACCCGGGCGAGCGCGTGCTGACCATCGAGGACGCGGCCGAGCTTCGGCTGCAGCAGCCGCACTGGCTGCCGCTCGAGACCCGGCCGCCGAACCTCGAGGGCCAGGGCGCGATCACCATCCGCGACCTCGTCATCAACGCTTTGCGTATGCGCCCCGACCGGATCATCCTCGGCGAGATCCGCGGCTCGGAATGCTTCGACCTGCTCGCCGCGATGAACACCGGCCATGACGGCTCGATGGCGACGCTTCACTCCAACTCGCCGCGCGAATGCCTGGCGCGTATGGAGAACATGGTGATGATGTCGGACATCAAGGTTCCGAAGGAGGCGATTTCGCGCCAGATCGCCGACTCGGTCGACCTGATCGTCCAGGTGAAGCGGCTTCGCGACGGCTCCCGCCGGACCACCAACATCACCGAGGTGATCGGCATGGAAGGCGACGTCATCGTCACCCAGGAGCTGTTCAAGTTCGAATATCTGGACGAGACTCCCGACGGCAAGATCATCGGCGAATATCGCTCCATGGGCCTTCGTCCCTACACGCTTGAAAAGGCGAAGATGTTCGGCTTCGATCAGCCTTATCTCGAAGCTTGTCTCTAAATAAAGTCGCCGATCAGGCCGACGTTATCTTCGAGTTTGAGCCGCGAAAATCCGCGAAGCATCGATGTGGCAAATGTCACTGAACTTGCTTTCTATTGAGCATATACTTCTCCCCGTTCGAAATCTCCTCTCGACTCGTGAGCAACCAACGGGCGCGCTTTGCCGGTCCGGTCATCCGACTTGGCCGCGGCGTCCGCGAACGGGAGGGATGGATCATGGCGGAAGACAAGAAAGCGGAGCCCGAGGCGATCCGGCTGGATTTCCTGAAGGACCCGGCGCGCAAGGAGGGAGCTGAGGCGGCCCTGGCGGCGCGCACGCCCGAGGCGGAGCGCTGCGAGCGGATCGCCGAACAGGTCAATGAGGAGCTCAGGCGGATTCCGCGCTTCAATCTGATGCGGAAATGCAAGGGCGAACAGGAATTCCCGCGCTGCACGCCGCTCGAACTGCCCCGGATCCGGCCGCTGACCTTCGTGCTGTGGGGCGACAGCCGCTGCGACTGTATCGAAGGGGACGATACCGAGATCATGTCGCTGGTCGTCTGCAATCCCTACAGCAACCTCGTTCTCGGCGACTTCACGATCAACCGCATCGAGGTCGTGCAGGACAACGGCCAGCCGGTGCCGAAGCTTCCGGACGGGAGCCCGTCGATCCAGCTGGTGCCGCTCGGCCCCTATTGCTTCGACGATATCCCGCCCTGCACCTGCATCTGGCGGCAGTTCGTGCTGAGGCTGCGCGGCGCGGTCCCGGGCCGCTACCGGATCCTGCTTCAGGGCATCTGCTTCGAAGCCTGCATCCACCAGCTGCAGGAAGACTGCGTCGCCTTCGACGTCTGCAAGGACTGACGCGGCGCCCGGCCCTCTCCGCCGATGGCGGGGAGGGCCGGCCCCGGCGGCGAAGCTCGCTTGACTCGCCGCGGGCGCGGTCTCACCTTCGTGGGACGATGACCCGAAGCGTCGTCATCCTCGTCGCCCTGGCCGCCGCCCTGCCGGCCGCGGGCGCGTTCGCCGCCGATCCTTCCCCGTCCGGGCAAGGCCGCGAGGAGCGCATCTGCCGCGGCGGCGGCGCGCGCACCCTTGGAAGCCATATCCGCACCCGCCGCAGGTGCCTGACCGCCGAGCAATGGCGGCGGGAGGACGAGGAGCGAAGCCGGACTCCGCCGCTCCAGATCACCGAGGGCCAGAATGACGGACACGCGCCGGCGCAGCCGCGCTAAGCCGATGGAACAAGCCGGGAATCCGGCCGTTTGGCGGAGCGACTTAATCTCAAGGAGCATGGCCATGGCCGCCAACAAGCGCGAGCTCATCGATACCGGCGCCGACAAGCGCTACGTGCGCCGCGACGATCAGGGACAGTTCAAGGAATCCGACGATGTCGGCCGCAGCCTCGCCGCGGACCGGCGGACCCGGGCGAAGACGGAAGTGAAATCGGGCCAGGGCGACCGCGGCGACCGCAAGCGCGGCTAGATCGGGCCCGACTGGCCTCCTCCCCGCGGCCTAGAGCTTGAACGCCAGGATCGAGAACAGGAGCAGGGCGAAGAAGCCGGCGACCTGGATTCCGCGCCATGGCACCCAGCCGGTGCGGTCGAGGTCGCGCCTTCTGGTGCGCAATGCCTCGGCGATTCCGGCAAGCACGACCACCGCCAAGGCGGCGCCGTCCGCGGCCCACATCCATTGCTGCGTCGTCATCGCCGCTCAGCCCGAAAGCTTGTCCAGCTTCTGCTGAAGCTCGGCGAGCTGCGCCTTCAGCGCCGCCAGCTCCGCCTTGTTGTCGCCGGCCGCGGCGGGCTTCTCCCCTTTCGCCCCCACCGCCGCGGCGGTGAACATCTCCATGTTGCGCCGGGCGATCTCGGCGAACGGGTTGGCGGCGAAGGCGCCGGCCATGGCCTCGCGGAACTGGCTCTGGTTGCGCTGCAGCTGCTCGAGGCTGGCCTCCAGATATTGCGGCACCACCGCCTGCATCTGATCGCCGTACATGGAAATGAGCTGCCTCAGGAAATTGACCGGGAGCATGTTCGTTCCGCGCGCTTCCTCGTCCATGATGATCTGGGCCAGCACGCCGCGGGTCAGGTCCTCGCCGGTCTTCGCGTCGACCACCTTGAACTGGCGCTTCTGCCGGACCATCTCGGCGAGACGCTCGAGCGTGATGTAGGACGAGCTTTCGGTGTCGTAGAGGCGCCGGTTCGCATATTTCTTGATGATGACCACATCGTCTTCGGACCCGGACGCCGCCATGCACAACACTCCACAAGCTGAGGCGACGGCTCTAGCACCGAAGCTTGCCGCACCGCAACATCGGCCGCGGCCGCTCCCTCTGTTCCTCGACTTGCTGCGCAGCATCACCGCAGCAAATCCGGAGCGGATGCAGGCCGCTCTGGCGGGGCTGAGGAAATATCAGGAAGCGGAGCGTCCGCCGCCCGCGCCGCTCATGCCGGCGATCGCCGAGGCGCACGGCGCGGCGCTTCGGGATTATGGCGGCGGCCCCGGGACCGGGTCCAACGCAGCCGCTCCCCCGGTCCTGTTCGTTCCGTCGCTGATCAACCCGCCGGGCGTGCTCGACATGGGCGATCGCTCGCTGCTTCGCTGGCTGGGCGGGCAAGGGCGCCGGGTGCTTCTGCTCGACTGGGGCTGGCCCGGACCGGACCGGCGGACCCTGTCGGTCGCCGGCCATGTCGAGCGCATCCTGCTGCCGCTGATGCGCGGGCTCGGCGGCCCGGTCGACCTGGTCGGCTATTGCCTCGGCGGCACCATGGCGCTGGCCGCCGCCCGGCTCGGCCCGGCGCGAAGCGTCGCCACCATCGCCGCGCCCTGGCATTTCGACGGCTTTCCCGCCGAGGCCCGCGCCGGTCTCGACGGGCTCTGGGCCGCCGCCCAGCCCGCCGTGCGGGCGCTCGGCCTGCTGCCGATGGAGGTTCTGCAGAGCGCCTTCTGGAGCCTCGATCCGGCCCGCACGATCGCCAAGTTCGAGGCGTTCGCCGGCCTCGACGGCGAGGAGGCGCGCACCTTCGTGATGCTCGAGGACTGGGCGAATGACGGGCCGCCGCTGGCCGAGGCCGCCGCGCGCGAGATGTTCGAGACCCTGTTCGCCGGCAACGCCCCGGGCACCGGGCAATGGGCAGTGGGCGGCGAGAGGATCGATCCGTCCGCGCTCTCCATCCCGCTGCTCAACATCGTCTCGACCACCGACCGGATCGTCCCCGCCGCGACCGCGGTCCGCGCCGGCGAGCGCCTCGACCTCGCCCTCGGCCATGTCGGCATGGTCGTCGGCTCGCGCGCCAGGCAGGCGCTTTGGGAGCCGCTGGCCGGCTGGCTTTCCCGCACTGCAGCAAGCTGCTAGAGCGCCCGGCGATTCTCATCCCTGAGCGAAACCAGGGACAGTATATATTTTTCGTGCGCGGCATCGGCGCCTGAGCGGACTCGGTGAAAAATATATACTGTCCCTGGTTTCGCGGCTCGCTTGCAAGGAGCTCCCGCCTCATGACAGACGTCGTCATCACCGCCGCCAAGCGCACCCCGGTCGGCGCCTTCCTCGGCGCCTTCGCCGCCACTCCCGCCCACGAGCTCGGCCGCGCCGCGATCGAGGCCGCGCTCGAGCAATCGGGAGTCGCTCCGGAGGACGTCTCCGAGGTGATCCTCGGCCAGGTGCTGACCGCCGGCCAGGGCCAGAACCCGGCCCGCCAGGCGTCGATGGCCGCCGGAATCCCGAAGGAGGTTCCCGCCTGGGGGGTCAACCAGGTCTGCGGCTCGGGCCTTCGCGCCGTCGCTTTGGCCAGCCAGGCGATCCGGACCGGCGATGCGAGCGTGGTCGTCGCCGGCGGTCAGGAGAGCATGAGCCTGTCCGCCCACGCCCAGCATCTGCGCGGCGGCACCAAGATGGGCGATCTCAGCCTGGTCGACACGATGATCAAGGACGGCCTCACCGACGTCTTCAACGGCTATCATATGGGCATCACCGCCGAGAATCTGGCCGAGCAATATCAGGTCACCCGCGGCGACCAGGACGCTTTCGCCGTCGCCAGTCAGAACAAGGCGGAAGCCGCGCGCTCCGCCGGCCGCTTCCGCGACGAGATCGCCCCGGTCACGGTCAAGACCCGCAAGGGCGAGACGATCGTCGAGGACGACGAATATATCCGCGCCGGCGCCACGCTCGACGGAGTCTCCGGCCTTCGCCCCGCCTTCAAGAAGGACGGCACCGTCACCGCCGCCAACGCCTCCGGCCTCAACGACGGCGCCGCCGCCCTGGTGCTGATGAGCCGCGAGGAGGCCGAGCGGCGCGGCGCCCCGATCCTCGCCCGGGTGGCGAGCTGGGCCTCGGCCGGGGTCGACCCGTCGATCATGGGCATCGGCCCGGTTCCCGCCTCGAGGAAGGCGCTCGAGAAGGCCGGCTGGACGATCGCCGATCTCGACCTGATCGAGGCCAACGAGGCCTTCGCCGCGCAGGCGCTGGCGGTCGGCAAGGAGCTCGGCTGGGATTCGGACAAGGTCAACGTCAACGGCGGCGCCATCGCCATCGGCCACCCGATCGGCGCGTCCGGCGCCCGGGTCCTCACCACCCTGCTCTACGAGATGCAGAAGCGCGACGCCAAGAAGGGCCTCGCCACCTTGTGCATCGGCGGCGGCATGGGCATCGCGCTCTGCATCGAGCGCGACTGAGCACCTCCATTCGCTAGCCTTCGTTCGGGTCGCGGAACGGTCGTCCCTCACGGCAGTTCAGGCCGGCGAAGGGAGCCGCTCATGCGTGGCGCCAAGACGTTCCGGATCGTCACCAGGCTCGGCTTCGCCGCGCGCGGGCTGGTCTATGCGCTGATCGGCTATCTGGCGCTGCGCAGCGGCCGCACCGAGGATCCGGGCGGCGTCCTGGACTATCTGGCGAGCGCGGCCGGCCGGCTTCTGGTCGCGGGCATGGCCGCCGGCTTCTTCGCTTACGCCGCTTGGCGGCTGCTCGAAGCCTGGGTCGATTCCGAAGGTCACGGCTCGGACCGGAAAGGGATCGGGGCCAGACTGGCCGGCGTGGGCTCGGGAATCGTCCATTTCGGCTTCGGAATCCTCGCCGTCCGGCTCGCCGGCGGCGGCCACGACGACGGCGATTCCTCGAAGACCGCCGCCGCCACGGCGCTCGACCTGCCGGGCGGCGCGCTGCTCCTCTATCTCGCCGCGGCGATCTTCCTGGGCATCGCCGTCGCCCAGCTCCGCAAGGCGTGGAAGCTCAAGTTCCTGCGCCATCTCGAGCCGCGCGCCGCCGCCCAGGCCTGGATCGCCTGGCTCGGCCGGCTCGGCTACCTCGCCCGGGGCGTGATCTTCGCTCTCGTCGCCTGGCTGTTCCTCCACGCGGCGCAGGCGCACAGCTCGGCCGCGGCCGGCGGCATAGACGACGCGCTGGGCTCGCTCCCCCGCCCGCTCCAGATCGCGGTCGCCGCCGGGGTGATGCTGTTCGGCCTGTTCAGCCTGGTCGAGGCCCGCTTCCGCCGAATCGCGGCGCCCGACCAAATGTCCCGGGCGAGCCTGACGCCCGGCTGACGCCAGCCCGCGCCGTCGCCCTGCAAATTTCCGTTCACGATGTCAAAGAGCCGCGAAGGTACGACTCGGAATATAGAACAAAGAGGGAACGATTGCAAGCGGAAAATCGCCGGTCGCGAAATTTTTTCGGCGTACCGCTTCGGGACGGCGCTTGCCGCCCTCTGCCGCCGCGGCTTCCGCCGCGCTAAAGCATCGGCGGGGGGGCTCGATGATCGGACTGATCTGGCGTTACGAGGTGCTCGAGGAAGCGCGGGCGGCGTTCGAGACGGCCTATGGGCCGACCGGCGCCTGGGCGCGGCTGTTCGCCCGGGCGGACGGCTTCAGGGGCACGGAATTGTTCAAGGCCGAGGACGGCTCCTATTTGACCCTCGACGTCTGGCGCAGCAAAGCCGATTTCGACGCCTTCCTCGCCGAGCACCGCGCCGATTACGAAGCGCTCGACCGGAGCACCCATGGCTGGACGAGCTGCGAGCACCGCCTCGGCGAATATGAGATCATGGACTAAGCCGGCGCGGAAGCGGCCGCTTCCGCCTGCCAATTCTCCCCGTCGAACCCGTAACAGGCCTCGCTCCCCGCCCGGAACGCGGCGCCGTCCCAGCCGATCACCCGGACTTCGATCCGGTCGTTGCGACGGGCGTGGATCAGGTTGAAGCTCTGTCTCTCGCCATGGCGAAGCCGCACCGAAGTCGCCGTCCCGGCCTGGATGACCAGAGCCGGCCCGGCATTCTTCACCATCTTGCGGGCCGAGGCGGTGTAGCTGCGGTGGAAATGGCCGGCGAGCAGGATGTGGACTCCGGCGTCGGCGATCGCGTCCAGCGCGGCGGGCTGCCGCCCGACCGCTTCGCTCAACTCGCCCGCTTCGCCGATCGGCATTTCGAACAGCGGGTGGTGGGTGACGAGGATCCGGGTCTTCGCCTCCGCCACCGCGCCGAAACGCTCGCGGATCAGCGCCATCTGATCCTGGTTGATCCGCCCGTCCTTGAAGGTGAGCGAGCGCGCCGTGTTGATTCCCAGCACTGCGAGCCGGTCGCTCTCGAACCAGGGGCAGAGATCGTCGTCGATCGTCCGGCGGTAGCGCCTGAGCGGCCGGGCGAAGCGCTGAAGCACGTCGTAGAGCGGAACGTCGTGATTGCCGGGAACGCTCAGCGTCGCCAGCCCCGCCGCCTCGAGCCGGTCGAGGAACGCGCCGGCCTCCTCGAACTGCTCGCGCCGGGCCCGCTGGGTGAAATCGCCGCTGATCACGACCAGGTCCGGCCGCTCGGCGATCAGCCAGGCCTCGGCGCCGGCCACCACCGCCGGATCGTGCGCTCCGAAATGCAAATCGGAAAGGTGGGCGATCCGCGCCATGGCCTGCTGAACGAGCCGGGGGCGGAAGGGTTCAGCGCCAGACGCGCTTGAAGCGGGAACCCAGAGTGGTAAGCAATTCGTACTGGCTGAGGCCCGATTGCGCCGCCGCGCTCGGCAAATCGTAATCGAGCTCGACCCAGTCGCCTTCGCGCAGCTCCGGCCGGTCGTCGACCCGGATCGCGATCAAATCCATCGACACCCGCCCGACCACCGGCGCGAAGCCGTCGCCGATCCGCGCCCGGCCGCGGCTGGAAAAGCCGCGCAGATAGCCGTCGGCATAGCCGATGTTGAGGATCGCCAGCTCGCACGCTGCCCCGGCGGTGAAGGTGCCGCCATAGCCGACTTTCTGCCCCTTGCCGACGCGCCGGCGCTGGACGATCTCGGCCTCGACCCGGGCGACTTGGCGGATATGCCCTTCCGCCTCGCGCCGGGGCACGCCGCCGTAAAGCGCCAGCCCGGGCCGGGTCAGCCCGAACGCATAATCCTTGCCGAGGCAGATGCCGGCGCTGTTGGCGAGGCTGAGCCGCTTCGCCTTCACCGTGCCGGCCAGCGCGGCGAAGGCGCTCAGCTGCGCTTCGTTGGCCGGGCTGTCCTCGTCGGCGCAGGCGAGATGGCTCATCAGGGTCTCGATCCGGAGCCCGTCGAGCAGCCCGCCGGCGACATCCGCCGGCGCCAGCCCGAGCCGGTTCATCCCGGTATCGATCATCACGTCGCAGGGCCGGCCGGTGTCCTTCCAGCGCGCCACCTGCTCGGGGCTGTTCAGCACCGGCCGGGCGGTGGTCTTGCGCGCCGCGAACATGTCGCGCGCCTGCACCCCATGGAGAACGGAAAGCTCGAGGTCGCTGGGCCAGGGCATCAGCGCCTTGGCCTCGGCCCAGGTGGCGACGAAGAAATGGCGGCAGCCCGCCGCCTGAAGCCGTTTCACCGCCTCGCGGGCGCCGAGCCCGTAGCCGTCCGCCTTGACCGCCGCGCCGCATTCCGCGCCCCCGCTCTTGTGCGCGAGCCAGTGCCAGTTGGCGGCGAGCGCCTCGCCGTCGAGCGTCAGGCGCAGGGGAACATGGACCATGGACGCGGCCTAGCGTGGCGGGCCTGTCAGTCCAACTGCTTTCCGGGATCGTCCGGCAGCCAGAACCAGGTGACGATCAGCGCCATCGCGACCACGCCCCAGGTATACCAGAGCCCGGAATAAGGATCGCCCGTTTCCGAGACCACATAGGCGCTGATCAGGGGCAGGAAGCCGCCGAAATAGCCGGTGCCGATATGATAGGGAATCGACATCGAGCTGTAGCGGATGTTGGGCGGGAACATCTCGGCGAGCAGGGCCGCGACCGAGCCGTAGGTGAGGCCCGAGAGGAACATCAGGCCGAGGATCGCGGCCAGGATGATGGCGATGCTGCCGGCGTCGGGCACGAAGCTGGCCCCCGGCGGCGCCCCCGCCCCGTTTCCGGCGGCGCCGCCGATCACCCAGAACAGCGGGAAGAGCAGCAGCAGCGTCAGCGCATAGCCGATCACGATCGGCTTCTTGCGCCCGATCCGGTCGGAGATCGCCCCGGTCATCACGTAGAAGACGAGGCCGCCCAGCGCCCCGGCGGCGGCGATCAGCTGGGCGACCGTCTGGTCCACCCGAAGCGGATTCTGAAGGAAGGCGAGCACCGAGAACATCGCCGTATACCAGATCACGGTGAGCCCGGCGGCGATCCCGAACAGGGCGACGAACAGCCGCTTCGGGTTGCCGGGATAGGTGAAGCTCTCCTTGAACGGATTTTTGGCGCAGCCGCCGCTTTCCTTGAGCGCCTTGAACACCGGGCTCTCGTTGAGCTTCAGACGCATCCAGAGCGAGACGGCGAGCAGCAGGATCGAGAACAGGAACGGAAGCCGCCAGCCCCAGGCCAGCCAGGCCGCGTCGGAGACCATCGCCTTGAACGCCAGCACCACCGCGAGGCTGAGGATGAAGCCGCCGACCACGCTCGCCTGGATGAAGCTGGTGTAGAAGCCGGCTTTGCCGGGCGGCGCATGTTCGGCCACGTAAATCGCGGCGCCGCCATATTCGCCGCCGAGCGCCAGCCCCTGGCCGATGCGCAAGCCGATGATCAGCAGCGGCGCGGCGACTCCGATCGCGGCGTAGCTCGGGACCAGGCCGATGCCGGCGGTGGCGAGGCCCATCAGGGTGATGGTGACGAGGAAGGTGTATTTGCGCCCGAGCTTGTCGCCGAGATAGCCGAACAGGATCGCGCCGAGCGGCCGGAAGGCGAAGCCGATCGCGAACGTGGCCCAGGCGAGCAGGGTCGCGAGCAGCTCGTCGCCCGGCGGGAAGAAGCTGCGCTGCAGGATCCCCGAAGTGGTCAGCGTCCCCCAGATGAAGAAATCATACCATTCGAAGACCGTGCCGACCGAAGAGGCGGCGATGACGAGGCGGGTCTTCGCCCGCTCCTCCCGTGCCGCCGCGCGCGCGCTCGTCGCCATCCGCCCCTCCTTTTCGGCGGTTCTAGGCTGGCCGCCGCGGCCGCGGCAAGCCGTCAGAGCACAAGATGATCCAGAACCCTGGGCAGAAGCGCCTCGGCGGCGCGCTCGGCGGCCCCCGGCTCGCTGCCGAACGCGCCCTCGAGCGCCAGCCGGGCGAAGCCGTGAACGATCGACCAGGCGGCGATCGACGGCGCCTGCGCCAGATCGTCCGCTTCCTTCCGTCCCGCCTGTTCGCCACGGGCGGCCTTGTCGAGGATCATGAACGCCCGGTCGCCGGCGGCGGCGAGATCGGGATCGCCGGAGTCGAGCAGCGAGCGCCGCCACATCAGGTCGAACCGCGCCGGCGAATCGAGCGCGAAGCGGACATAAGCGAGCCCCATCGCCCGCACCCGCGCCTCGTGATCGCCGCCCTCGCCGGCCGCCGCCAGCGCGTCGCCGAAATCCCGGAAGGCCGCGGTCGCGACCGCGGTGAGCAGCCCGCGCGAGTCGCGAAAATGATGGCCGGGGGCGGCAGGCGAGACGCCGGCCCGGCGCGCCGCCTCGCGCAGCGAGAAGCCGTCGACCCCGCGCTCCGCGATCACCGCTTCGGACGCCGCGATCAGCGCCGCCCTGAGGTCGCCATGATGATAGGCGCGGCCCTCGCGCCATTCCATGTTGACACTGTTCAGATCGTCCGTCATAGGTGATCTATACAGCGTAAAGATAGGAGCGCAAGCGATGATCGATCCCGCCGCCGCCTTCAGGCTCGCCGGACTGCTGGCCATGGCCGGCTGGCTTGGCCTGGTCGTCGCCCTGTTCGCCCGGCCGGCGCGGCCGCTGGCCTGGACCGCGGCCCAGTTGCTGATCCCGGCGCTTCTCGCCATCGCCTACGGGCTGCTGATCTGGAACGGCCGCGGCGCCTTCGATCAAGGCGGCTTCGGCTCGATCGAGGAGGTCCGCCTGCTCTTCGCCGACGACAGCGCGCTGGCCGCCGGCTGGCTCCATTACCTCGCCTTCGACCTGTTCGTCGGCGCCTGGATCTCCCGCGACGGCATCGAGCGCGGCATCCCCGTCTCGCTGATCCTGCTTTGCCTGCCGCTCGCCTTCCTGTTCGGCCCGCTCGGGCTGCTCCTCTACCTCATCCTGCGGCTCGGCTTCGGCCGCCGCGAACGTCCGGAGACGATCTGATGGCCAGCGCCGCCCTTCCCGCCCCCTCCTTCGCCTCGCCGCTGGCCGAGCTGCTCGCCCGCCAGCGCACGCTCGCCATTTACGGCCTCGGCCTCGTCGGCCTCGCCGCGGGCGCCGTCCTTCTGCAGGGTCTCGACCCGCGGCTGCTCGACAGCGGCGTCAACATCTGGGTGAAGCCGGCCAAGTTCCTCTTCTCGGTCGGCGTGTTCGCGCTGACCATGGCCTGGTTCTTCGGCTATGTCCGGCCCGAGCGGCGCCGGTCCGCGCCGATGCGCCTGGTCGTGAGGCTGGTCCTGGCCGCGGGCACGTTCGAGCTCGCCTACATCGTCTGGCAGGCGGCGCAGCGGCTCGAGTCGCATTTCAACCATTCGACCGCCTTCCACATCGTCATGTACGCCTTGATGGGCCTCGGCGCCGTCCTGCTGACCGCCTCGACGCTGCCGCTGGCCTGGGAGGTCGCCCGCCGCCCGGCCGATGGGCTGCGCCGCGATTTCGCCGCCGCGCTCGTCATCGGCCTCGTCCTCACCTTCCTGCTCGGCGCCGGCCTCGGCGGCTATATGAGCGCCCAGACCGGCCATTCGGTCGGCGCCGAGGGCGGCCGGCTGTTCTTTTTCGGCTGGAACCGGAGCGGCGGCGACCTTCGGATCGCCCATTTCCTCGGCATCCACGCCCAGCAGGCGATCCCGATCCTCGGCGCTCTGATCGGCGGTTTCGCGGCCCGCGCCCGCTGGCTGCTGCTGATCGGCGGCAGCGCTGCTTATGCCCTGTTCACCCTCGCATTGTTCGCGCAGGCGGTGGCTGGCCGGCCGCTACCGCTCTAGCGCCGCCGCCGCTTCGTCCCAGTTGCGGCCGTCGAACGGCGAGGCGCTGATCGCCAGGCCGGCGACATCATCGAGCGCGTTGAGATTGACGCTCCACGCCTCGGGATGCGAGCGCGGCTGGTAGAAGCTCTTCACCCCGCAGACCGGGCAGAACAGGTGCTCGGCCGCGCCGGTGCCGAAGCGGTAGCTTGTCAGCGCCTGCCCGCCCGCCAGCAGCCGGAAATCGCCGTGCGGCACCATCAGATGGCGAAAGCCCGTCATCGCGCAGATCGAGCAATTGCAGTCGAGCACCTCGACGGCCTCGGGCACCTCCGCCTCGAACCGCACCGCCCGGCAGTGACATCCGCCCTCGATCTTCATATCCGCCCCTTATGCATCACTGCTTCCCGCCCGTCACCCGGCCCGACACGCGCCTGCTCGTGCTCGGCAGCCTGCCCGGCGCGGTGTCGCTGGCGAAGCAGCGTTACTACGCGCATCCGCAGAATCTGTTCTGGCGGCTGACGGGCGCGGTGATCGGCCGCGACCTCGTCCCGCTCGATTACGAGGCGCGGCTCGAGGCCCTGCTCGACGCCGGCATCGGCCTCTGGGACACGGTCGCCGCCGCGACCCGCGAGGGCAGCCTCGACGCCGACATCCGGCTGTACGAGGCGAGTGACGTCGCCGCCCTCGCCGCGACTCTGCCGCGGCTTCGCGCCGTCGCATTCAACGGCGCCAAATCGGCGAGCATCGGCCGCAGGCAGCTCGCCGGCACCGAACTCGCTCTGATCGACCTGCCGTCGAGCAGCCCGGCTTATGCCAGCCTGAAGTTCGAGAAGAAGCGCGACGCCTGGCTGGCCCTGCGCGCCTATCTGTGATTGCGGCGCCAGTCCTGAACCTCGCCTCGGCTGACGTCCTGCGCGTAGCAGCGCGGGGCGTAGCCGCCGGGACGGCTGTAGGCGCTTCGCCGGCCGCAGCTTCGCCCCGCCCGATCGGTATTGTACGGACACGGGCATGAGCCCGGATAGGATGCGATCGATTCCCGGATGATCCGCTGGCGGATCTGGGCGTCGGACTGAGCGACGGCGGCGGTCCCGCCGAGCATCAGCAGGACGGCGGCGAAAGCTCCTCTTTTCATGATCTCCCCCACGGCTGCGCCGCGCGACGGGCGGCCGGGGGAAGCTAGGTTTTACGAGAGGCGCCGAAGACCGCGATCGCGTCCGTTCCGGAGCAAGTCGGCGGCGCTCCGAACGAGCGAGCCAGCCAAAATGGATCAGTAAGTCAGCGCGGCCGGCAATAAGCGACGATCGGCGCCGCCAGCTCGGGCCGGGCGATCACCAGATCAGGCACCAGCGTCTCGGCCCGATTGTAGACGAGCGGCGAGCCGTCGACCCGGCTGGCGTGCAGCCCGGCGGCGAGCGCCACCGCCGCCGGCGCGCAATTGTCCCATTCGTGCTGGCCGCCGGCATGATAATAGACATCCGCCTCGCCGGCGACGACCGCCATCGCCTTCGCCCCCGCCGAGCCCATCGCCACCATCTCGGCGCCGATCAAAGCGGCGATCTCCGCCGCCTCGGCCGGCGGCCGAGTCCGGCTGACCAGCATCAGCGGCCGCTCGCGCGCGGCGCTCGGCGGCATTTCGACCCGATCCGACCGGAACAATCGTCCCTTCGCCGGAACCGCCACCGCCCCGAGCCTGGGCACGCCGTCGACCGCGAGCGCGACGTGGACGGCCCAATCGGCCCGCCCTTCCGAATATTCCCGGGTGCCGTCGAGCGGATCGACGATCCAGACCCGACTGTGGCCGAGCCGCGCCTTGTCGTCGAAGCTCTCCTCCGAAAGCACCGCGTCGCCCGGCCGCCATTCGGCGAGCCCGCCAAGCAGGAAGGCGTTGGCCACCTGGTCGGCGACATGGCCGAGCGCGGCGCCTTCGAGCAACGCGGAGCTGCGCTGCTCGATCAGCAGCCGGCCCGCTTCCTCGGCCAGATGCGCCGCGAGATCCTCGTCGGTCATGCCCGCTGATGCGCGAAAGCGGCGCCGTCAATCAAGGTTAACGGCTTGTTTACCACGATCCCGTACCTCTTCGGTTCGCGGGAGCTTTTCCCGGGGGGACGAGAAATGATCTTCATCCTGACGCTACTGGCGGGAGCCAAGGTCCTGCCAATGGTCGATCGCCAGTCGCTCGAGCTGCAGGCCCGCGCCGAGGCGCTCCAGCCTCGCGCGACCGCCGCTCGGCGGGTGACGAGGCCCGCGACTCCGGTCCGTCGGCCGGCGCCGCGCCGCGCCTCGGGCGGCAATGCGCTCGATCTCGCCCAGATCACCACCATCTGCCGGGCCGCCGGCGAGCAGGACGATCCCGCCGCCTTCATCGGCCGGCTGAGCGGCGCCTATTCGCTGTCGGCGGGGGAGTCGTCCTCGCTTCGCTCCAGCTGCGCCGCTTATCTGGCGGGCCGGGCCGACGCCCGGCGCAACAGTAACGGAAATTAACAGGATTCTTCGGATTCCGACTAGTCAGCCTCCGGATTCTGTGCTTACACGCGTGTAAAGCGCGGGGGCGGCATGAAATTGCTCACGATATTCGGGACTCGTCCCGAAGCGATCAAGTTGGCGCCGATCCTGATCGCCCTCAAACGCGAGCCGGACGTAATGTCGCAGATCTGCGTCACTGGCCAGCATCGCGCCCTGCTCGATCAAATGCTCGGTTTCTTCGCGATCAACCCTGAGTTCGATCTTGCCCTGATGGAGCGGGATCAGGCGCTGAACTCGCTCCTCTCCCGCGCCGTCGGCCGGATCGACCGGGTGCTGGCCGAGGCCGCGCCCGACCGGGTCCTCGTCCAGGGCGACACCAGCACCGCCTTCGCGGCCGCCCTCGCCGCCTTCAACCGGCGCATCCCGATCGCCCATGTCGAGGCGGGCCTTCGCACCTATTGCACGCGCGCGCCCTATCCCGAGGAGGTCAACCGCCGGGCCATCGCTCTCATGGCGAACATGCATTTCGCGCCGACGCCGGCGGCCAAGGACAATCTCAGCGCCGAGCGGCTGCGCGGCGAGGTCTTCGTCACGGGCAATAGCGGCATCGACGCGCTCCGCCTGGTCCTCGCCTCGCCCTACGATCGCTCGAAGCTGCCGCCGCTCGACCCCGCAAAGAAGCTCGTCCTCGTCACCTGCCACCGGCGCGAGAGCTTCGGCGCCCCCTTCGCCGCGACCTGCGCGGCGCTGGAGCGGATCGCCGCCCGCGCCGACGTCGAGATCCTGTTCCCCCGCCACCCCAATCCGGCGTTCGACGGCGCCGCGCCGGCCAATATCCGACTGCTGCCTCCGCTCGGTCTTCCCGCCTTCATCCGGCTGCTCGAACGAGCCGATCTCGTCCTCACCGATTCGGGCGGAGTCCAGGAGGAGGCGGCGGCGCTCGGCAGGCCGGTCATCATCCTTCGCGACGCCACCGAGCGGCCGGAGGGCCTCAGCGATGGCGCGGTGCTCACCGGCACCGATCCCGACCGGATCGTGCGCGCCGCCGAAGCACGGCTCGACGGCGTCGCCGGACCCGTTTTCCCCTCGCTGGCCTATGGCGACGGCAAGGCCGCGGCGCGGATCGTCGACGGCCTGCTCGGACGGCCGGTCGCCGAGTTCGGCCTGGACGAGCCGACCGAGCGTGACCGGATGTTCCGGATCGGGTAACGCCCCGCCCGATGGAGGGCGCTGATTTCCTGGTGATCGGCGGCGGTATCGCCGGCTTGTCGGCGGCGGCGCGACTCGCCCGCCACGGCCGCGCCGTCGTGCTCGAGGCCGAGGAGGCGCTCGGCTATCACAGCTCCGGCCGAAGCGTCTCGTTCAGCCATTACGGCATCGGCAACGAAGCGGTCCGCACCCTCACCGCGCACAGCCGACCCTTTTACGAAGTTCAGCCCGGCGGCTTTTGCGAGACGCCGATCAGCCGGATCTTCCCCACCCTCTATTTCGCCGACGCTGAGGCGCTGCCCCAGCTCGACGCGCTGGCCTCGAACATGGCCGAGTTCGCCGACGCGATCGAGATCGTAGGCCCGGAGAGGATGGCGGCGCTCTGTCCCGTCCTGGCCGCGCCCGTCCGGGGCCTGTTCGATCCGACCGGCCTGAAGCTCGACGCCGATGCCCTGCTCCAGTCCTTCGCCCGAATGGTCCGCGCCTCAGGCGGCGAGATCCGGACCGGCCGGCGAGTCGAAAGGATCGAGCGGCGCGGCGCCGCCTGGGTCGTCGACGGCACGCTCGCCGCGCCGGTGCTGATCGACGCCGCCGGCGCCTGGGCCGACGCCGTCGCCGCGCTCGCCGGCGTCAGGCCGCTCGGCCTACGGCCGAAGCGCCGAACGATCGTCGTGATCGATCCGCCGGCCGGCACGGACGCCGCCGCCTGGCCGTTCGCGCACAGCGCCGCCGGCGATTTCTACATGTTGCCGGAGGCGGGCCAGATCCTCGTCTCGCCCGTGGACGAAGTCGACGCCGACCCCTGCGACGCCCGGCCGGACGATTACGACGTCGCTTATGCCGCGGACCGGCTCGAACATTATACGTCGCTGCGAGTCACCCGAATCGCCCACCGCTGGGCCGGCCTTCGCACCTTTACCGCCGACCGCACTCCGACCGCCGGCTTCGCGCCCGATGCGCCGGGCTTCTTCTGGCTGGCGGGCCAGGGCGGCTACGGCTTGCAGACCGCGCCGGCCATGGCCGAGATCGTCGAGGCTCTGGTCATCGGCGGCGACTGGCCCGTTCCCGGCATCGCCCCGGAGCAAATCCGGCCCGAGCGCTTTTTCGCCGCTTGATCATCCTCGCCGAAACATGCTGACAGGGGCGCCATGACCGCCGCGACCACCGAAGCCCCGGCCCAGCCGCCGCTCTCCCGGGTCCGCCTGGTGAAGCGGGCCATCAAGATCGCCCTGGCGCTGTTCCTGCTCGCCATCCTCTGGCTGATCTTCACCGCCCCTTTATCCCGCTCCCTGGGCCCGGTCGCCGCGCCGAGCCTCACCATCCTCTCGGCCGAGGGCGAGCCGATCGCCCGGCGCGGCGCGATCATCGGCGAGCCGGTCGACGTGATGGCGCTGCCGCCGCATGTCGGCCAGGCGTTCATCGCCATCGAGGACCGCCGCTTCTTTCGCCATGTGGGAATCGATCCATGGGGGATCGGTCGGGCCATGGTCCGCAACCTTCGCGCCGGCCGGGTCCGCGAAGGCGGCAGCACGATCAGCCAGCAGCTCGCCAAGACCAGCTTCCTCTCCCCCGCCCGAACCCCGACCCGAAAGGCGCAGGAGGCGCTGATCGCGCTCTGGCTGGAGGCCTGGCTGAGCAAGGAGGAGATTCTCAGCCGCTACCTCTCCAACGTCTATTTCGGCGACAATGTCTACGGCCTGCGCGCCGCCGCCCGCCACTATTTCAACGTCGCGCCCGAAAATCTCACCCTCTCCCAGGCGTCGATGCTGGCTGCGGTGGTCAACGCTCCGAGCCGGCTGGCCCCCACCTCGAACCTCGAAGCGGCGCGGCGACGCGCCCGGCTCGTCCTTCGCACCATGGTCGAGGCCGGCTTCATCACCGAGGCGGAAATGGCCGCGGTCCGGCCCGCCCGGGTCCGCCGCGGGCCGCGCGACGACGTCCCGACCGGCACCTATTTCGCCGATTGGGTGCTGCCGCAGGCCAACGAGCTTTCCGACGAGGGCTACGGCCAGCGCCTGGTCCGAACCACGCTTGAAGGCGACATGCAGCGCGCGGCGCTGCGCACGGTCCGCCGCGCCGGCCTCGGCCGCGCCCAGGCGGCGCTCGTCGCGATGCGGCTCGACGGCCGAGTCGTCGCCATGGTCGGCGGCAAGGATTATGCGCGTTCGCCCTTCAACCGCGCCGTCCAGGCCCGCCGCCAGCCGGGCTCGGCATTCAAATTGTTCGTCTATCTCGCCGCCTTCCGCCACGGCCTGACGCCCGAGACTCGGGTCAACGACACGCCGATCCGGCTCGGCAACTGGCAGCCGCGCAATTACGGCGATTCCTATCGCGGCCCGATCACGCTGCGCGAGGCGGTGACCTGGTCGAGCAATTCGGTGGCCGTCCAGATTTCCGAGCGGGTCGGACGCGACAATGTGATCCGCGCCGCCCGCGACCTCGGCGTCACCTCGCCGCTGCGCCCCGATCCAAGCCTGCCGCTGGGGGTCAACAACATGACCCTGCTGGAGCTCACCTCGGCCTATGCGGCGGTCGCGGCCGGCCGCTATCCGATCCGGCCGCACGGCTTGCCGCTGGAAAGCCCGGGCTGGTTCGGCTCGGGCGAGGACCGCCAAGTCAGCCGCGACCCCGCCTTCGCCATGCTCCGCGACGTGCTCTATTCGGTCGCCAATCGCGGCACCGGCCGCGCCGCCGCTCTGCCGATCCCGACCTTCGGCAAGACCGGCACCACGTCCGACTATCGCGACGCCGTGTTCGTCGGCTTCGCCGGCGACCTCGTCGTCGGCGTCTGGATCGGCAATGACGACAACCGGCCGCTGCCCGGCACCGCCGGCGGCGGCCTGCCGGCGCGGATGTGGCGCGCCTTCATGGTCGAGGCGCTCGGCCCTGCCGCCGCCCGCCCGGCCGCCGCCGTGCCGCTCTACCAGGCCGACACGACCGAGACGGTCAACGTCGCCGTCGAGGAGCAGACCGCCGAGCCAGTTCCAGGCGAGACGCCGCCGCCCGGCACTCCCGAGGAAGATCCGGACGTGCCGGAGGTCGTGCTGCCACCGCCGACCGCGCCCGAGGAAGAGCCGGCGCCCGAAGACTAAGCCGGGATCTGCTCCGCCTGGCGCCGCGCCCGGCGGCGGTCCCAGAGCTTCTTCGCGCCCCAGGCGCCGAGCGCGGCGACGCCTAAAGGCGTGAACGCGCGGCGCAGCAGCCAGGGCGCCGCCGCGCCGATCAGGGCCCCTTTCGTCCCTTCATGCCGTCCGGCGATGCGCCGCCCGATGCTCGCTCCGATAAGCTTGCCAATCATGTCCGTCTCCGCTCATGCGTTTCGTCGGCGGAACAGCGCGAGAGCGGAGGGATTGTTCCCTTTCGAAAGGAGCGAGCGATGAGCGGCGAGCCGGTCAGCCACCGGATTTTCATCGAACGGCTGGTTATCGCGCTGGCGGTGATCGCCGTCGCTTTGCTGCTCTGGAACCTGCGCGGCCTGTTCCTGCTCCTGTTCGGCGCGGTGCTGGTCTCGGTCATCCTGAACCTGATCGCGGGGCCGTTGCGCGAACGATTGCGCTTTCCCTCCGTGCTGGCCCTGCTGTCGGCGGTCCTGGTCGTCGCTTTCCTGATCGGCACCGCCTCGTGGATGTTCGGCGCGGAAGTGACTCGCCAGGCCAATACGCTGCGCGAGCTCATTCCCGCCGCCTGGACCGGAGTCGAGGCGCGGCTCGATCTGTGGGGCTTCGGCGACGCCGCCCGCGAATGGGCCGAGAGCCTGCGCTCGGGCGGCGGCGTGGTCGCCAATTTCGGCAATATCGCCATTTCGGTCGGCAACGCCATCGCCGACACATTGCTGGTGATCGTCGGCGGAATCTATCTCGCCGCCCAGCCCGATCTCTACCGCGTCGGCCTCCTGAAGCTCGTTCCGGCGCGCGGCCGCTCGCTCGCCGCCCAGGCCCTCGACGCCAGCGGCCGGGCGCTTCGGCTCTGGCTGCTCGGCCGGATGGTGTCGATGACCGCCGTCGGCCTGCTCACCTGGCTCGGGCTGATGATCATCGGCGTGCCCTCGGCGCTCACTTTGGGCCTGCTCGCCGCCCTGCTCGAGTTCATCCCCTTCATCGGCCCGATCCTGTCGGCGGTGCCGGCGATGCTGCTCGGCTTCGCCGCCGGTCCCGACAAGGCGGTCTGGGTGGCGTTGCTCTTCCTCGCCATCCAGCAGTTCGAAGGCAATCTGCTCGAGCCCCTGGTCCAGCAGCGGGCCGTCGACCTGCCCCCGGCTTTGCTGCTGTTCGCCCTGGTCGCCGGCGGCCTCGTCTTCGGCGTGGTCGGAATCATCCTGGCCGCGCCGCTGACCGTCGTCCTCTACGTGATGGTGAAGCGCCTCTACGTCCAGGAAGCCCTCGACACCGCCACCCCGCTGCCGGGCGAGACGAAAGCCTGAGCCGCGACCGGTTCATTCCTCGATCGAGATGATCCTTTTCACCTCATCGGTCCTGAAGCCGATCGCCGAGGGCCGGCGGATGCCGGGCAGCAGGGCGACGTCGTAAAGCTCGCGGACGGCGCCCTCGATCCGCACCCAATGGACCATGTCGCCGCTCGCCGGATCGAAGATGGCGAGGCCGCAGCGCGGCTCGGCGTTCCTCGCGCCCAGCGCTTCGTCGAGCGCCAGCCCGGCGAAGGTGCGGTTCTCGCGCGGCAGCGACAGGCCCACCACGGCGCAGCCGCCGGCGAAGGCGAGGCCGCGGGCATAACCGGGGCAGAAGGCGACCGGCTCGAAGCGGCCGGCCTCCGGATCGACGAAGCCGAGCTCTCCGGTCCCCGAATTGAGCAGCCACAGGCGGCCCTCATGCAGCCGCGGCGAGTGCGGCATCGAAAGCCCCCCGGCCGCGATTTCCCCGCTCGCCACATCGATCAGCACGCCGCCGTCGCGGCGCCGGTCTCGCCAGCCGTCGGCGACGTCCGATCGCGACACCGCGGTCGCGAAAAGCGGCCGGCCGTCCGCCATCGCCATGCCGTTGAGGTGGCAGCGGTCCTCGGCGGCCAGCCGCGAAACGAAGGGCGGCTTCCACAGCGGCCTGAAGCTGTGGCCGTCGCTCACGCTCGCGATGCAGCCGAACAGGGTGTTGACGAATATCGGCCGCCCGTCCGCGCCGAAGCCGACATCGTGAACGTCGAGATCGCCGGTCACCCAGGCGGCGTGCGGCGCGAACACCGCGTCGAAGCCCTCCGCATCCCTTTGTCCCGACGCGAGCACATTGTCGAAGCGGTGGATCTGGAATTGCGTGGCCAGCGCCAGGCTGCGCCCGCCCGGGCCGACGGCGAGCCCCATGGCGCGCGGGAAGCTGCGCTCGAACACCGACAGGGCGCCGTCCGGCTTCACACCGAGGAAGAAGATCTTGCCCGCCCGATAGGTGGTGAAGGCGAGGCTGCCGCCGGTCGCCGCCAGCCATTCCGGAAAGCCGCGCGAGCCGGTGAGGACGAACGCCTCCTCCAGCGCGGCCCCGACCGTCATGCCCGCTTTTTCCTCCATTTCGGAGTTCATATCAGAGGGACGACCAAGCCGAAAGCTAGACCAGGCGGTTGCTCCCCCGCGCGCTCGCCATCACGTGACGCGCCGCGACCCTGGCCGAGCGCCGGCGAACCGTGTCGAGGAACAGCCATTCGGCGCGAGCCCGCTCCGGCGTCAGCTCGACCGTCACATAGCCGCGCCGGCTGGTGTCGGCCCATTTGAGCTGCGGGTTGCGGGCGATCGCGGCGCGGGCGACCGCATTCGGGTCGACGCCGGGCAGCTCGCTCTCATAGCCGGAGGAGGTGACGCTGTGGCCGGCGAATTCCACGCCCGCCGGCTGCCCGTCCAGGTCGAGGTCGAACGCCCAGGCATTGTGGCTGTCGCCCGACAGGACGACGAGGTTGGCGCCGGCGTCGAGCGCGGAGCGGAGCAGCCGCCGCCGCGCCGCCGGATAGCCGTCCCACGCGTCGAGGTTGAACGGCAGGCCGGCGCGGGCGGCGGCGAGGCCGGTCTCGATCCGGCCTCTCTGCTCGCGCGACGAATCCGGCCGGAGCCAGGATTCGGCCTCGGGCGGCATCGCCACCGATCCCATCACCACCTGCTGGGCGAGCACCTGCCAGCGCGCGCCGCGCGCGGTCGAGCGGCGCAACGCTCCGGCGAGCCAGGCCTCCTGCTCGCTGCCCATGAGGCTGCGCCCGTCGTCCCGCCACGGCCCGTCGCGAAAAGCGGCCAGGGCCGCCGCCCGGTCGCTCTGCCCGCGCAGCGCCGCGCCGAAGCCGAGCTGGCGGCTGCGCCCGGTCAGCCGGGTCTCCGGCCGGAACAGGGTGGCGAGATCGCCGATCTCATAATCCTCCCAGGCGGCCTCGGCGACCGGCAGCCATTCGCGATAGGCGCGCATCGCCGCCGCCTTGCGCTCCGGCCACGGCCCCTCGGTCTCCGGCTGATGGTTCTGGGCGCCGTCCCGCCAGCTGTCATTGGCGGTCTCATGGTCGTCCCACATCGCCACCATCGGGAACATCTGGTGGAGCCTCTGCAAATCCGGGTCGGAGCGATAGGCGGCGTAGCGCAGCCGATAGTCGGCGAGCCTCAGGAGCTCGCCCGCGGGCGCCGCCGACCGCCCCGGCGCTTCCTCGCCCGGATCGGGATAATGGCCGTCCTGATATTCGTAGAGATAGTCGCCGACGTGGACGACGAGGTCGAGATCCCGACGAGCCGCCGCATGGGCATAGGCGTTGAACCAGCCGAACCGCAGATTCGAGCAGGAGAAGAGCCCGATCGTAAAGCTCCGAGTCCGTCCCTCGGGCAGGGTCCGGGTCCGTCCGACCGGCGACCAGCGGCCGGCGGCGTCGCGGAAGCGGAAGAAATACCAGCGTCCCGGCCGCAATCCCTCGGCCACCGGCTTCACGCAATAGTCGTGCCCGGCCTCGGCGATGACGCTGCCTTGCGCATCGATGCGCGAGAAATCGTCGCTCCGCGAGAGCTGATAGCTGAGCCTCGCATTGTCCCCCGCTCCCGGCACGTAGCGAGTCCACAGCATCACCGAATTCTGCCGGGGCTCGCCGCTGGCGACATTGTGGGTGAAGCCCCGCGCCGCCAGCAACTGGCCCGCGCCCGGCACCGCCAGCGCGCCGAGACCCAAAGTGCCGGCCTTGAGCAGCAGCCGGCGGTCGATCGCGAGCGTCATGTCAGAACCGCACCGTCCCCTGCACCCCGAACAGCCGCGGCTCGCCGGAGATGAAGGTCGGGAAGCCGACCGCGTCGCCGGTATTGCCGGCGTCCTTCACATAATCCTCGCCGAACAGGTTGTTGACGAACGCCTCGATCTCGAACCGCTCGGAGAAGCTGTAGCCCAGCCGGGCGTTGACGAGGACATAGCCCCCCTGGGTCTCGTCCTGGAAGAGATCGGGCACCAGCGCGTTGGGCGGCGCCTGAAGGTCCGGCCGGTCGTTGTCGTCGTCGAAGAAGACGCGCGACTGATAGGTCAGGCTCGGCGTGAATTCGAGCCGGCCCGGACCGATGTCGACTCCGAACTGGCCGCCCAGCGAGAAAGTGTGATCGGGCGACAGCCGGAAGCGGTTGCCGTCGCGAACGCCGGTGTCGAAACGGCTGTGGTTCCAGGCGTAGGTGGCGAAGAAGGTCGCGTTCGGGCTCGCCCGGTAGCGCGCCTGCAGCTCCAGGCCGTAGGCCGAGGCCTCGCCGGCATTGGTGGTGACGAACAGCACACCCTGCTGCTCGATCGTCTGGAAATTGTTATATTTGTAATAGAAGACCGAGCCGTCGAGGAACAGTCGGCGCCCCGCCGTAAGAGTCCGCGCGCCGAGCTCGAAGCTGTCCACCGTCTCGGCGTCGATCAGGTCGAAGCGGCCCGGCCCGAACGGCGTCGCCGGCGCGGTGGCGGAGAGAATCTCCGGCCTGCGGCCGCGCGCATAGGTCGCGTAGATCGAGCTGTCCTCGCCCGGCTCGTAGCGGGCGGTGAAGCGCCAGGAAAAGCCGCTGTCGTCGAGGCTCGCGGTCTCGATGTCGCCATTGTTGCTGGTCGGCTGGAAGCCGAGGCCGAACAGCGGCACCGGGAACAGCGCCGACGGCGGGATCGTCGCGGCCCCGGGCACCGCCAGCGCGCCCAGCAAGGCCGTCCGCACCGGCGCCGGCTGGCCGAGGGCGCCGATGAAACCGCCGAGGATGGAACGGCCGTTGAGCACCGCCGAGCTGATCCCCGAATTCTTGTCGTCATGGCTGTAGCGGACGCCGGCGCCGAGCTCGAACCGCTCGGACACCCGCCAGGTCACGTCGGCGAAGATGTCGAACGAATTGGTGTCGGAGAAATTGGTCGCCGTCTCCAGATGCCCGGGCTTCAGATTGGCGGCGATCGCCTGGGCCTGCGCCCCGGAAAGCGCGACTCCGCGCGAGGCGGCGACGCCCTGCAGCAGCGCGCCGGTGAAGGCCGGATTGGCGAACAGCCCGATCGGCGCCGGATCGGTGGCGGCGCGTCCGGGGATCAGGCCGCCGCCGTTGAGCGCGCCGGCGAGCCGCGCCAGCAGCACCCGTTCGTCGAACTGGGCCGGCGTGCGCTGCGTTCCTTCCTCGGTGAAATAGGACAGGCCCAGGAAGGCGGTGACCGGGCCGTCATTGTCGTAGGTCAGCCGCAATTCCTGGCTGAACTGCTCGCCCTGCGCGTCCTCCGCCGCGGTCAACGCCGGCAGCGAGATGCCGTCGGCGTCGAAAATCTCGAGCGAATCGAACTCGCGATAGGCGGTGAGCGAGGTGAGCGTGAAGGAATCGGCGAGGCGCCAGCGGATGATTCCGGTCACTCCCCAGACTTCGCGGTCGAGGCCGAGGTCGCCGCCGCCCTCGAAGCCAGCGCCGGGCGCCAGCGTGGCGTCCGTCCAGGGGGCGCTGGTCCCGAGCACAAGGCCCGTGACGGGGTCGGTCGGCCGGAAGCTCATCGACTTGAACGAGGTGCCGGCCGGGTGGTCCTCCTGATAATTGCCGAAGATGTCGATGCTGAGCCGGTCGGTCGCATCGACGTGGATGGTGCCGCGGATGGCGCCGGTCTCGACCGAGTTGAAATCCTCGCCGCCCAGCATATTGCCGATGAAGCCGTCGCGCTGCCGGTAGCGGCCGGCGATCCGGAAGGCGGCCCGCTCGCCGAGCGGCACGTTCAGCATCCCCTCGGCCAGCCAGTAATCGAGTTTGCCATAGGCGCCGCGAAGCATCGCCTCGAAGCCGTCGGGATCGGCCCGGTTCTGGATGATGTTGACCGCGCCGATCAGCGCGCCCCGGCCGTAAAGCGTCGATTGCGGCCCGCGCGCCACCTCGATCCGCTCGATATCGAACAATTCGACATAGGAGCCGCGCGACTTCGAGATCGAGACTCCGTCCTGATAGACCGAGACCCGCGGCTCGCCGAAGGCGGTGCCGGTGTCGGAGGTGATGCCGCGGATGACGAAGCCGGGATTGTTGGGCGACTGGTTCTGAACCTCGAAGCCGGGGATGAAGCGGGCGACGTCCTCGAACTCGTTGAGGCCGAGATCGTCGAGAAACTCGCCATTATAGGCGGTGAGCGCCATCGGCACGTCGACGATCCGCTGCTCGCGCAGCTGCGCGGTGACGACCACGTTCTGGTCGTCGGCATCCTGAGCGTCGGCTTCGGCCGGCGTCGCGACGTCCTCGGGCGGATCCTGGGCCAGAGCCGGCGTGGCGGCGAGCAGGGTAAAGGCGCTTACGGCGGCCTTCAGCGTGGCGCGGTTCATCATCTTCCCCTCCCGATGCGGCGTCATCGCGGAATCGCGTGACGCTCTCATGACGGCGCTCCCCGGCGCCTTATTGACAAAGTGGACAATAACCGGCGTCGCTTTGCAAGCCCGTTCGAACAGACGCCGGTTCAGTCATGCCCGCAATACGCAATCCCTTGTTTTTCTTCACAACACTTGACGTGAACCGGCCGGACAGCCAGTAAATCGGTTGGGGGTTACGGTAGCGCCGAACAAGGCGCTTCAGGAAATCCGGAAAAGTAGCCGACGGCGCGGCGTCGCCGGCGTGCGTGGCATTCTGAAGGATTCATCGATGACGAGGTTGGGCACGCAACGGAGCGTCGCAAGGGACATCGACGCCGACCGGGATGGGGATTCCCGCGCCTCGCTGGATTTTCTGGCTGCTGGCGCGAGCCTCGGCGTCGAGACATCCGCCGTCCCAGGCCCGCAGAGTGGCACCGGCAGTTCCTACGGAATTGCCACGCTCGAGGCGAGCGGTGCCGCCTCCGTGGCGTTAAGCCCCGATCAGACCCGCATCTATGTGTCGCGATATGACGGCAAGTTGGACGTCTTCGATGTGCAGAGCCACACGAAGCTGGCCACCTGGAACATCGGTACCTCCCTCGGCGGGCTCAGCGTTTCGGAAGATGGCGGCTTCCTGCTGGTCGTCGAGAGATTCAGCCCGCCCTACCTTCCTGGCGGCCCGGCGCCGCTGCCGGGTCCCCAGCCCAGCTCCACCTTCTATCGGGTCGATACGGCGACCGGCGCGGCAACCACTTACACAAGGGCGGGCGGCGCCTATCTCGACGTCGAGATCGTCGATGGGGACACCGCCGTCCTGACCGGCGGTCAGCCGCAGGCCTCCATGTTCGATCTCGCCACCAACAGCTATCTGACGCTGCAGAGCGCGGTTTATTACGGCAACAATTCGGTGCTGGTCGAAGACGAGCATTATACGCTTTTCGCGGAAGGCGGCATTTCGAACGGCCCGCTGATGCTGTTTGACGACCGGACCAACACGATCGTCGCGCAGGGCGATAATTATCAGAGCATCGGGCAGAGCTCGGGCTCGACCGGCTTCAATTTTGGCCACCAGGCTATCAGCGAGGCGGGCGGCCTCGTGGCGCAGTTCGCCACCAACTCGATCAATCTTTTCGATCTCAACCTTGACTTCATTCGGGGCATTTACATTTCGGGGCTGCCCGACGGACTGGCCTTCGATTCGACGGGGCGCTTCCTCTTCATCCGCATCGGTGCCCAATTCAACCAGATGGATATCGCGACCGGAGCGATCGTCGACAGCTTTGTCGTCGCGAACGCGGATTGGCACAATAATATGGGCTCCGGCGATCAGATCGTGCTCAGCGACGATGGCAAGATCATCCTGGTCAAGGACAACAGCACCGGCCAGCTTCAGCTCATCGACCTCAGGATCCGCGACGAGCTGTTCGAGGGCACGTCCGGCGGCGACGCCTTCGCCGGCGGCAAGGGCGACGACACCTACGTGGTCAACCACGCCGGCGACGTGATTACCGAGCTAAAATATGACGGCATCGATCTGGCGATCTCGTCGCTCAACTACACGCTCCCCGCCTATGTCGAAGATCTGAGGCTGTCAGGCGCCGCCGTGAACGGCACCGGCAACGCCCTCGCCAATCGGATCGAGGGGAATGCCGGCAACAACGCGCTTCGCGGGATGGATGGGGACGATGCGATCCACGGCGGTGACGGTGACGACGTGATCGAAGGCGGTGACGGCGATGACGTGATCGATGGCGGCGCAGGCAACGACTTTCTGTCCGGCGGAGCCGGCGACGACCAGCTCGACGGCGGTACAGGCAACGACTTTCTCTCCGGCGGCGCCGGCTACGACCAGCTCGACGGCGGGGAAGGCAACGACTTTCTGTCCGGCGACGCTGGCGACGACCTGCTTCATGGCGGCATCGGCGACGACATGCTGAACGAGAGTCTCGGCGGCGAGAATGACAGCCTTTACGGCGAAGACGGCAACGACCGTCTGTCCTACGCCACAGCGGCCTCGGCGACCCCGTTCGACGCGCTGCTCGACGGCGGCGCGGGCGACGACGAGCTCAATTATTTCTCCCTCTTCAACACCTTCAATCGGGCGACCCTGATCGGCGGCGCCGGCGCCGACCGCATCTTCGCGGGCGGGGGCGCGGCCGAGATCGACATCGACGCCGGCGCCGATGCCGATTTCGTCGAGATCATCAATTACCGCGCCGACTACGAGATCGCGCTCGGCTCGGGCGCGGACCTGCTGGCGATCGTCAGCAACCAGTTCTTCCCGTCCGAGGGCGCGTCGATCGTGATCAGCGATTTCGCTTCCGGCGATGGCGGCGATTCGACGAGCCTCGTCTCCTTCCTCGCCTGGCAGACCAGCGGCTGGGGCTTCGCCGCCAATCCGTTCGCCACCGGCCATTTGCAGCTGATCCAGCGGGGTGCCGACGCGGTGATCCGCTTCGATGCCGACGGCGCCGCCGGCGGGGCCCACACGCCGGTCGACCTGATGGTCCTCCAGAACCTCTCCATCGCCGCGCTCACCGCGCGCAATCTCGGCGGCTACGCCTCGAACGGCGGCGCGACCGTCGGCACGACCATCGACGGAACGGCCGCAGCCGAGAGCCAAAGCGCGACCAGCGGCAACGATCTGATCCGCGGCTTCGCCGGCAACGACATCCTGTACGGAGCCGCCGGCGACGACCGGATCGAGGGCGGCGAAGGCGACGACCGTCTCGACGGCGAGCTCGGCGACGACGAGCTCCACGGCGGCGAGGGCAGCGATCTCCTGTTCGACGAGCTGGCCGGCAGCGACGAGCTGTACGGCGAAGGCGGCAACGACACCCTGTTCGTCGATCGGCAATGGTTCGCCGTGCCGACCGCGACCCTGCTGATGGACGGCGGCGAGGGCAGTGATCAGCTATACTATCTGGGCCGGCAGCAGAATGACGACGTGACCGTGATCGGCGGTGGCGGCAACGACCATATCAACGTCTATCTCGGCCGCAACGTCACCATCGACGCCGGCGAAGGCAATGATTTCGTCGACATCGACGTCGGTATCGGCAATGCCGTGATCACCCTCGGCGCGGGGAGCGATACCCTGGCGCTCAGCATGTATATCGCTCCGGTTGTCGGCTTCACCGTCACCGATTTTCAGGCCGGAGACGGCGGCGACACTTTCTATCTCCTCCCGATCTTGCAGCGGCTGCTGAACGGGTGGGACATCGCCACCAATCCCTTCGCCGAGGATTTCCTGCGTCTTTCGCGGGACGGCGCCGACACGCTGCTGCTTTACGATCCCGCCGGCGAAGGCACTTATTTCAGCGTCCTCGGACGCCTCGTCGGCGTCGACGCCGGCCAACTGACGGCCTTCAATCTCGGCTATGCGCTCGCCCCGGTCGCCATCGTCGGAACGAACGGATCCGACAGCCTGGCCGGTACCGCCGGGATCGACGAGCTGATCGGCCAGGCCGGCAACGACCTGCTCGACGGGCGCGGCGGCGCGGATCGGATGAAGGGTGGTTTCGGCAACGACACCTATATCGTCAACGACCCGGCCGACGTGGTGATCGAGGCGGTCGGCGAAGGCACGGACGCGGTCTACTCCTCCATCAGCTACGCGCTCATGTCGGGCCAGGAGGTCGAGACCCTGTCGACGCTCGACTGGGGCTCGCTCGCGGCGCTGGACCTCACCGGCAACGAGTTCGCCAATTATCTGATCGGCAATGCCGGGGTGAACTATCTGCGCGGGCTCGGCGGCAACGACATATTGGACGCCAAGGCTGGCGACGACGCGCTCGACGGCGGCGCCGGCGCGGACGTGATGATCGGCGGGCTCGGCAACGACGTCTACATC
>Ga0190274_10000290_pt1 | contig 31988 bp, 35 predicted proteins | sample Popmic531T_FD_133002 | JGI IMG/M metagenome (GOLD analysis project Ga0190274, IMG submission 133002) | Populus adjacent soil microbial communities from riparian zone of Yellowstone River, Montana, USA - 531 T | ecosystem: Environmental > Terrestrial > Soil > Riparian zone | place: USA: Montana... | reverse complement strand
CAGATAGATGGGTAGCCGTGCGACGGATGCTTCGGGAATGTCCCGAGCGCTGTCGGCTGAGGTCCGTCCGGTCACTGCAGTTGCCTTCTCCATAGCCAGGGGCTGCTGGGCCGTCGTCGGGCGTTGGGAAACCTTGCGGTTCCCGGTGCTCGGCGGCTCGTTCACTGTAGGAGTTTGTGAACGGGAGAACAAAACGAGAGCGGGCCGTCAGGCCCGTTGGACTAGCACATGTGACATGGGCCACGTCATCCGGGTCGGTCAGGCGGCCATCAGCTGGCGAGAGCGGTGCGCAGCCGATGTTCGTCGACCCGCCAGAAGTCGTGCTGCCGGCCGTCCACGAAGGTCACCGGGACCTCGTCGGTGAACCGCTCGCGCAGGGCCGGATCGTCGTCGATCGAGACCTCGACGTACGTCTCACCGAGGTCGGCGCAGACCCGCTCGATCACCACGCGGGCCTCCTCGCAGAGGTGGCAGCCCGGTCGGGAGTAGAGCGTCACCCGGGGCTCCGTCATCTCAGCCCGGTCATTCCAGCAGGCCCAGGGCCCGACGTCGCTCGATGCCGCGGAGCCGGCCCTTCTGCACCTTGCCGGTCACCGTGCGCGGCAGCTCGCCGACGACCTCGATCCGGGACGGCTGCTTGAACCGGGCCAGGCGTACGGCGCAGTGCTCGCGCACCGCCTCGGCGATCGCCTCCGCGTCGGCACCGGGCGCGCGGACGTAGGCGACGACCGCCTCGCCGGTCTGCTCGTGGGCCACTCCGATGACGGCGACCTCGGCAACGCCGGGGACCTCCTCGATGACGTCCTCGACCTCGACCGGGTAGACGTTGAAGCCGGAGACGATCACCAGCTCCTTGAGCCGGTCGACCAGGAACAGGTCGCCACTGGCATCGAGGAAGCCGACGTCGCCGGTCGGCCACCAGCCGTCGGCGTCCGGACCGCCGGCGCCGTCGGGCCAGTAGCCGCTGAAGAGGTTGGCCCCGCGGATCTCGATCTCGCCCGGGTCGTCGCCCTCCGGCGGCCGGCCGTCGTCGTCGAGCAACCGGATGCCGATGCCGGGCAGGGCGGCGCCGACCGAGCCCACCTGGTTGGTCTCGCTGCACAGGGTGCTGGTGACCACGGGGGACGCCTCGGTGAGGCCGTAGCCCTGGTGGACGGGTACGCCGGTGCGGTCGGTGAACTCGCGGACCACCTCGGGGCTCAGCGGCGCCGAGCCGGACAGCATCAGCCGGACAGGCCCGAGCCGGTCCTTCAGGTCGGGCTCGTCGCGCCAGTAGGCGAAGACCGGCGGGGCCACGGGCACCACGCTGCACGCCTCGTCGTCGATGATCGCCAGCGTCTCCTGGGGGTCGAACCGCTCCACCAGGACGAGCTTGGCCCGGTGCCGGAGTACGCCGCCGAGCACGGCGTTGAGGCCGTAGACGTGGAAGAGCGGCAGCACGCCGAGGACGACGTCGTCGCCGTGCATCATCGGTGGCTCCACCTGGGCGACCTGCTCGATGTTGGCGAGCAGCGCGCGGTGCGTGAGCATCGCGGCGCGCGGGAGGCCCGACGTACCGCTGGTGTAGAGCAGCGCCGCCAGCTTCTCCGGGTCCTGGAGCGGCAGCGCCGGCCGGGCCGGCTGCGCGCGGAGCTGGTCGTAGCCGCGCTCGCCCGGCTGGAGCGTGGCACCGACGACCACCAGGCGAGGTGGGCTCTCCAGCGTCGCGACGGCCTCGCGCACGGTGACGACCGTGTCGGCGTCGGCCACCACCATCCGGGAGCCGGAGTCGGCGATCATCCGGGCCACCTCCCCGACGGCGGAGAGCGGGTTGACCGGTACGGCGACCGCCTGGGCCCGGAGGACCCCGAGGTACGTCGTCACGAACTCGATCCGGTTGCCGATCGCGATCAGCACCCGGTGCCCGCCGACGATCCCGGAGGCGGCGAGGCCGGTGGCGACCCGGCCCACCTCGTCCTCGAGCCGAGCCCAGGTCAGGCTGCGCCCCCCGGCCTCGACGACCGCGAGGCGATCGGGGCTCTCTGCGGCTGCCTGGGTGACGAGCTCGGCCACGTCGCGGATGCCGGACATGGGTGGATACTTCCACACCCCAGACCTGTGCCGGTTGGGTCTACCCTGCGGGTGTGACGCCCCCCGATCGCCGGCCGCGACCGCGCAACCTGCAGCAGCGGTCCACCCTGGCGGGCGAGGCGGCGGCCGCGGCCACCGAGGTGGAGTCGGCGCTCGCCGCACCGCCAGACCCCGGCGCCGCGGCGTTCTTCGACGTGGACAACACCGTGATGCAGGGCGCCAGCATCTTCCACCTCGCCCGCGGGCTGCACCGCCGCAAGTTCTTCACGACCCGCGACATCGTCGGCGCCGCCTGGAAGCAGGCCTACTTCCGGGTCGTCGGCGTCGAGGACCCCGAGCACGTCGCCGAGGCCCGCTCGTCGGCCCTGAGCTTCATCGCCGGCCACACCGTCGCCGAGCTCGAGGAGCTCGGCGAGGAGATCTTCGACGAGGGCATGGCGCACCGGATCTGGCCCGGCACCCGGGCCCTCGCCCAGCTGCATCTCGACGAGGGCCAGCGGGTGTGGCTGGTGACCGCGGCCCCGATCGAGATCGCCCAGATCATCGCCCGCCGGCTCGGCCTGACGGGTGCCATGGGCACCGTCGCCGAGCACGTGGACGGCGTCTACACCGGCCAGCTCGTCGGCGACCTGCTGCACGGACCCGCCAAGGGAGAGGCCGTCAAGGCGCTGGCCGCCCGCGAGGGCCTGGACCTGCGCCGCTGCTCGGCGTACTCCGACTCCTACAACGACCTCCCGATGCTCTCGCTGGTCGGTGACCCGTGCGCGATCAACCCGGACGCCAAGCTGCGCGCGCACGCGCGCGAACAGGGGTGGCGGATCCGCGACTACCGGACCGGGCGCAAGGCGCTGCGCGCCGGCCTGGTCGCCGGCGGCATCGCCGGCGCCGCCACCGGCACCGTCGCCGCCGGTCTCGCGCTGCGCGGCCGGCGCCACTGACCTACCACGACCCGGCGCGAGGCTTTACCCTCTGGTCTGGTCCAGAAGGAGTAACCCGCGCCCACGGGGGAATGCCTCGGTGGGAGCATCCGGGAGGGTTTCAGCACATGGCAGAGGTCGGTCACGACGTAGCGCGCGGGCTCGAGTCCCTGCGCCGCCTCGTCGTGGACGTGCTCCTCGCCCAGGCTCTTTCAACGCAGACTCTTCCGGCGCCCGCTGGCGGCCCGGCCGGCTCCTGGCTCCTGACGGAGGCCGTCACCAGCAGCGGCGTGACCGGCGGCGGCCCCGGTGGGTACGACGACTCCGAGCTGGCCGCCTCCTCCGAGGAGGACGAGTCCGAGCGTGGTCGGCTGATCGCGCTGGTCGAGCTGGCCCGCCAGGGCGACGCCGAGGCCTTCGGGCTCCTCTACGACCACTACCAGGGCTCGGTCTACCGGTTCCTTTACTACCGCACCCGGTCCAGCACGCTGGCCGAGGACCTCACCTCGGAGACGTTCTTCCGGGCACTGCGGAGCATGAACGGGTTCCGGTGGCAGGGCAAGGACTTCGGCGCGTGGCTGATGACGATCGCCCGCAACCTCGCCACCGACCACTTCAAGGCGGGCCGGACCCGGCTCGAGCTGACCACGGAGGACATGAGCCTCCACGACGACGCGACCGACGGCCCCGAGAGCGCGGTCCTCGCGGGCCTCACCAACGAGGTCCTGATGCAGGCCCTCACCGAGCTGCCCGCCGAACAGCGCGACTGCCTGGTGATGCGCTTCCTCCAGGGGATGAGTATCGCCGAGACCGCCGCCGTGCTCGGGCGCAGCGACGGCGCGGTCAAGCAGCTCCAGCTCCGTGGGGTGCGCAACCTCGCCAAGCTGATGCCGGAAGGGCTCCGGGACTGATGCGACACGACACCGAGATCGTTCACCTCGACGGCGGTTCCGCCGTAACTCCGCCACCTCACTCCTCGTTGAGGTCGACATGACATGGGGGATCAGGGCGCAGCGTCGCGCCGACGACTTCGACACGCTGGTCGAGCGGTCCTCGACCGGCGAGACCAGTAGCGCGGCCGACCCGCGAGATGCCCAGCTCCTCGAGCTGGTCGGCGCCCTCCGTGGCGTCCCCGAACCGCAGCCGCGTCCCGAGTTCGTCACCGACCTGCGCAGCCGGCTGATGGCCGAGGCCGAGACGGCGCTGGTCCCGGCCGACGTGGCCCGGCTCCAGCTCCCCGCCCGGCGTACGACCCGCGAACGCCGGATCGCTGCGATCGTCGGTGGCCTCGCGATCGCCGGCGCCACGACCTCGGTCGCTGTGGCCGCCCAGTCCGCGCTGCCCGGCGAGTCGCTCTACCCGATCAAGCGGGTCATCGAGTCCGCCCACACCGGGCTCTCCCTCGGCGAGGCCCGCAAGGGCGGCACCGAGCTCGCCAACGCCTCGAGCCGGCTCGACGAGGTCACCGCCCTGACCCAGGACAGCGGCCTCGGGGACGACGAGCGGATCGCCCGCACGCTCGGCACCTTCACCGACCAGGCGACCGCGGGCGCCGACCTGCTGCTCGCCGACTACGCCCACACCGGACGCAAGTCCTCGATCTCCGACCTCCGCGACTTCGCGTCGAGCAGCATGGACCAGCTCGTCGAGCTCGAGCCGGACATCCCGTACGTCGCCCGCGACGAGCTCATCGCCGCGGCCAACACCCTGGCCCAGATCGACGCGGAGGCGGAGCAGCAGTGCGCCACCTGCGGCGGGACCCCGATCACCTCGATCCCGCTGCCGTTCGCGGCCGAGACGATCGACCTGCCCGCCGTACCGTCCGGCCAGGCGCAGCAGACCGGCGACAAGCCGGCCCGCGGCGACGGCAAGAAGACCGGCTCCGGCCAGGACGACGGCACCGAGGGCGACCCGACCCTGCCCGATGTCGACGGCGTCGTGCCGCCCGGCAGCGTCCTCGACCCGGCCACGCCCACTGCCAGCGGCACCCCGAACCCCCTCAAGGACCTGACCGACGGGCTCACGGGGGTGCTCACCGGGAAGAGCCCGACGGGCGGCAAGAGCCCGTCCTCCGGGACCAGCCCGACGTCGACGCCGCTGGCCGAGGTCGTCGACGGCGTGGACGGGATCCTGCACGGCGTGCTCGACCCGATCACGGGGCTGCTGCTCCCCGGGAGCCAGCCGACGCCGTGAGCGTTATCTGAAGACCGACTGGCGCTTCATCAGCAGCGTGTAGAGCGTCTGCTGGATGGTCTCGCGGACCTGGTCGGTGACGTTGAAGACGAGCATCGGGTCGTCGGCCGCACCCGCGTCGAACTCGTCGGTGCGGATCGGCTCGCCGAACTCGAGCAGCCACTTCGACGGCAGTGGCACCAGGCCCAGTGGGCCGAGCAACGGGAAGAACGGCGTGATCGGGATGTACGGCACGCCGAGCAGCCGAGCCAGTGAGGGCACGTTGCCGACCAGCGGGTAGATCTCCTCGGCGCCGACGACCGAGAGCGGGATGATCGGCACCCCGGTGCGCACGGCCGCGGAGACGAAGCCGCCACGGCCGAAGCGCTGCAGCTTGTAGCGCTCGGCGTACGGCTTGCCGATGCCCTTGAAGCCTTCCGGCCACACTCCGACCAGCTCGCCGCCGCTGAGCATCCGCTCGGCGTCCTCGGTGCAGGCCAGGGTCGCGCCGCTGCGCCGCGCCATCGCGCCCACGAACGGCAGCCGGAAGACCAGGTCCGCGCCGAGGGGACGCAGGAACCGGCCGATCTCGTCGTGGATCGAGACCATCGTCATCAGGCCGTCGACCGGCACCGTGCCGGAGTGGTTGGAGACGACCAGCGCGCCGCCGTCGGCCGGGATGTTCTCGATGCCCCGGACCTCGATGCGGAACCACTTCTGGGCGATGGGCCGCAGCGCCGCCATCAGGAACCGCTCGGTGATCTCCTGGTCGAAGCCGTACTCGTCGATCCGGTAGTCGCCGGCGACGCGGCGACGCAGGAAGGCCAGGAACCGCGCGAGCTGGGGCTCCCAGTCCGCGCCGAACACCTCGGCGGCAGCACCCTGGATGGCCGCGAGCCACTCGGAGGCGGGGATGCCACCCGAGGGGGTCGGTACGTCGGTGGTGACCGGCGTGCGCTCGACCGGCTGCTCGGGCTCCGCGGGCGCCGCCTTCGGCTTCGGCTTTGGCTTCGGCTTCGGCTTCACCGCCGCCTTCGGTGCGTCCTTCGCGGCCGGGCGGGTGGTCGACTTCGGGGCGAGACTGCGCGCGGCCGACGACGGCTGGGTCCCGGTCGCCCGGCCCGGACGACCCCGGGTGCCGATCGGGATGATCTCGGCGTCAGCCATGCTCGCTCCGTCCGACAGGGACGGCGTCCGGGTCCGGCAGCCGGGAGGCGAGACGGGCCAGCGCGCGGTCGGTGCGGCCACCGGTCGTGGCGAGCGGTGCCGCGAAGTCGGCGAACGCCGACGCGGTCGTGTACCTGGGCTCGAACCCGAGGTGGCTGCGCATCCGGGTGGTGTCGACACCACGGCCGTAGGTCAGGAACGCGGTCTGCTCGGGCGAGAAGTCGGCGACGCGCGCCGAGCGCAGCACGGAGCCGACGTTGCCGACGGCGAAGGACGGCAGCGAGACGGTCGGCCGCTGGAGACGCCGCACCGCCTGCGACAGCATCAGCAGGCCGTCGCCCGCGACGTTGAAGGTGCCGGCGATGTCGGTGTGGGTGGCGTGCTGGAGGGCAGCCAGCAGGTCGTGCTCGTGGAGGAACTGCAGCCGCGCGTCGTGGCCGAGCACCGTCGGGATGACCGGGAGCCGGAAGTACGACGTCAGCGGACTGGTGACGCTGGGGCCGATCACGTTCGCCGCGCGCAGCAGCGTCACCCGCACGTCGGGGCGGCGCCGGGCGAAGCCGCGCACGTACCCCTCGATCTCCGCGACGTCCTTGGCGTAGCCCGAGCGGGGCGCTCGCCGCGGCTCCAGGTCCTCGGTGAACATCGCCGGGTCGCGGCTGCTCGCGCCGTACACCGTCGTCGTCGACTTCACGACGAGGGTCTGCAGCCCGGGCGCCTTCTGGCACGCCGCCAGGAGCTGCATCGTCCCGATGACGTTCAGCTCTTTCATCGTGTTGCGACCCCCGGCACTGCCAGGGGTCGAGATCACGCTCATGTGGACGACGGTGTCGACGTCCTCTTTGACGATGACCTTCGCGATGACGGGGTTGCGGATGTCAGCGCGCACGAACGAGACGTCGCCGATGTCCCCGCGTGGCGGGACAGCGTCGACGCCGATGACCCGCGCGACCGCGGGGTCGGCAGCGGCAGCGCGCGCGAACTTGCGACCGAGGTCACGAGAGACCCCGGTGACGAGGACGACCCTGCCGACGCTGCCCATACGGCGAAGGAGCCGCTCGGCCTTACTTGCCGAGCTTGCGACGCTGGACGCGCGTCTTCTTCAGCAGCTTGCGGTGCTTCTTCTTGGCCATGCGCTTGCGCCGCTTCTTGATGACAGAACCCACAGGGAAACCTTTCAACAGCCATACAGCCGCCACCGGATGAGCCCGGAGGACCGGCCCAGCCTATCCGGCGATGGTGCCCGGGCAGAATCGGCCGGTCCATCCGGACCGGGTGAGCGCTGTCAGCCCCGAGAACGGCCCCGAGATCAGGCTTGAGTTCAGCCGGCGTTGTAGAAGCTCTTGCGCAGGTATTCGTCCACGTCGGACTCGAGGACGCGGAAGGACCGGCCGACCCGGACGGCGGGCAGGTCGCCGCCGTGGACGAGTCGGTAGACCGTCATCTTGGAGACACGCATCATCGCTGCCACCTCGGCAACGGTGAGGAACTTGGATTCAGAGATGTCCCCGGAACTGGTAGCCATCGTGCACCGATTCTTTCTGTCTGACGCGCCACCGGCTTCCCCGCCGGTGATCACACGCGCCACGCATCCGTGAGAATAGAGCCTGATGTGACTCGTGGGGAAGGGGTTCACAAAAGAAGCGATCTGGACACGGCGTGTCCGCTTGCACAAGGTGGACGCCCTTGATCTCCGACGGACGCTCGGGCCGGGCGCTCAGGGCAGCGGGTCGAGCCCGTGCAAGGGGAAGGCCTCCACCCGCGTGGCGTGGATCGAGCGATCCAGCCAGGCGTCCGGGTCGTAGCCCTCACGCCAGTCGCGGTACGCCGGGGTGCGACCGTCGGTGAGCCGCATCGGCGCCACCCGGCCGAGTCGCTCGCGCACGTACTCACGCCACGCCTGTGGGGTGTCCTGGTCGGGGTCGATCGGTGCACCGGAGAGGATCGCCAGCAGGTGCGTCCAGGCCCGCGGCACGACGTCCACGATGGCGTAGCCGCCACCGCCGGTGGCGACCCAGCGGCCCTCGCACAGCTCGTGGGCGAGGTCGTGAACCGCCAGGTAGGCGGCCCGCTGGCCGTCGACGGTGAGCATCAGGTGAGCCAGCGGGTCCTCGGCGTGGGAGTCGCAGCCGTGCTGCGTCACCAGCACCTGCGGCTTGAACTCGCGCAGCAGCGGCGGCACGACGGCGTGGAACGCGCGCAGCCAGCCGGCGTCGCCGGTGCCGGGCGGGAGGGCGACGTTGACGGCCGACCCCAGTGCCGCCGGGCCGCCGAGGTCCTGCGGGAACCCGGTGCCGGGGAAGAGCATCTGACCGGTCTCGTGCAGGGAGATGGTGAGCACCCGCGGGTCGTCCCAGAAGACCTTCTCGACGCCGTCGCCGTGGTGGACGTCGAGGTCGACGTACGCGATCCGCTCGGCGCCCTGGTCGAGCAGGCTCTGGATGCCGACCGCGATGTCGTTGTAGATGCAGAAGCCGCTGGCCCGGTTGGGCATCGCGTGGTGCAGCCCGCCGGTGATGTTCGCGGAGTGCAGCGACTCCCCGCTCCACACCTGCCGGCACGCCTCCACGGTCGCGCCGACGATGTGCGCCGTCGCGTGGTGCATGTCGCGGAAGATCGGGTTGTCGTCGCTGCCCAGCCCGTGGACGCCGTCGTACGCCTGGGGGTCGCTGCTGGCCCTGGTGACCGCCGCGATCAGCTCGGGCGTGTGCACGGTGGAGATCAGGTCGTCGCCGGCGATCGGGGCGGGTACGACGCGCAGCCGCTCGCCCACGACGCCCAGCTCGGTCGCGAGCCGCATCGTCAGGTCCACGCGCAGCGGCGACATCGGGTGCTCGGGGCCGAAGTCGTACTCGGTCAGGCTCTGGTCGAAGACGACCGTCGCCGGTCCCGAGCAGTGGGCCGACGACGGGGACATGTGACGGACGCTACCGCTACTCTGGGTGCGTGCTGACGCTCGGTTCCATTCAGACGACGTGTTCCACCCAGTGGTGGCCCGCCTGACGGCGGCCCGCCTCTCAGCACATCGACGGCCGCCCACGGGCGGCCGTTCGGCATTTCGTTCGGGACTGCCGCCCGTGGGCTCTCACTCCAGGAGAACCCATGTCATCCCACCCGAACCGCCAGCTCTCACTGCTCACCCCGAGCGGCCACCTGACCCTCGGCAACCTGCTCGGCGCCCTGCGCCCGATGGCCGCCGGCCAGCACACCGCCGACTGCTTCTACGGCATCGCAGACCTGCACGCCCTGACCACCCCGCACGACCCCGCCCGGCTGCGCGAGGTCGTGCGCGAGACGGCGACCCTCCTCCTCGCCGCCGGTCTGGACGAGTCGACGCTGTTCGTGCAGAGCCGGGTGCCGACCCACGCCCAGCTCGCCTACCTGCTCGAGTGCGTCGCACACACCGGCGAGCTCAACCGGATGATCCAGTTCAAGGAGAAGGGCCGGGGCGTCGACTCCACGCGGGTCTCGCTCTACACCTATCCCGCGCTGATGGCGGCCGACATCCTGCTGTACCGACCGCAGCAGGTGCCGGTCGGCGCCGACCAGCGCCAGCACGTGGAGCTCACCCGCGACCTCGCCGTCCGGTTCAACAACGCCTACGGACCGGTCTTCACCGTCCCCGAGGTGACGGTGCCCGCGGTCGGCGCGCGCGTCATGCGCCTCGACGACCCGACCCGGAAGATGGGCAAGTCGGACACCTCCACCGCCGGCGTCGTCGCGCTCCTCGACCCGCCCGACGTCGTACGCCGCAAGATCGCACGGGCGGTGACGGACTCCGACACCGGAGCCGACGCGGTCCGCGCCGACCCGGCCAAGCCCGGGGTGACCAACCTGCTGGAGATCCTGTCCGCGTGCGGCGGGTCGGCCGACGGCATCACGACGTACGGCGCCCTGAAGCGCCGGGTCGCAGACGCCGTCGTCGCCGAGCTCGAGCCGCTCCAGAAGAGGTACGCCGAGCTCGCCGCCGACCCGGCGTACGTCGACGGCGTGTACCGCTCCGGGGCCGAGCGCTGCCGTGAGGTGACCGCGCCCGTGCTGGCCGCGGCCGAGGCCGCGATCGGACTGTCTTGAACATGTTCAAAACAACCGCTAGGGTCCCCCCATGACGCCGACCCCCAAGGCTGCCCAGACCCGGCAGAACATCGTCGACACGGCGATGCGGCTGTTCCGTCAGGACGGCTACGACCGCACCACGATGCGCGGGATCGCGGCCGGCGCGGGAGTGTCGGTGGGCAACGCCTACTACTACTTCGCGTCGAAGGAGCACCTGGTCCAGGCGTTCTACGACGGCCTGCAGGTCGAGCACGCCGAGCGCGCGGCCGGCGTGCTCGCGAGCGAGAGCGGGTTCGCGGAGCGGCTGGAGGGCGTGCTGCTCGCGTGGCTCGACGTGGCCGAGCCGCACCACGAGTTCGCCGGCCAGTTCTTCCGCAACGCCGCCGACCCGACCAGCCCGCTCTCGCCGTTCAGCGCCGAGTCGGCGCCGGCGCGCGACGCCAGCCTGGCGATCTTCGAGACCCTCGTCGCCGGGTCGGACCTCAAGCTCGCCCCGGCCCTGCGCCGCGAGTTCCCCGGGCTGCTGTGGCTGATGGAGATGGGTGTCGTGCTGTTCTGGGTGTACGACGCGAGCGACGATCAGGCCCGCAGCCGGATGCTGGTCCACCGGATCGTGCCGGTCGTCGACCGGCTGGCCCGGATGTCGCGGCTGCCCGTCGTACGCGGCATCGTCGACGATGTCGTCGCGCTGGTCGCGGAGCTGCGCGGACCGGAGCCGCGCCGATGAGCCTCCGGATGCCGCGGATCAGCGGTGAGATCGAGCGCCGTCTCCTGGTGAACTACCGGGTCGACCCGGAGGTCGCCGCACGGATCCTGCCGCCGCCGTTCCGCCCCCAGCTCGTCGACGGTCACGCCGTCGCCGGGATCTGCCTGCTCCGGCTCGGCTCGATCCGGCCGGACCGGCTGCCGGCCGCGGTCGGACTGCGCAGCGAGAACGCCGCGCACCGCTTCTCCGTCGAGTGGGACGAGCCGGGCCGCGGTCGGCGTACCGGCGTCTACGTTCCCCGCCGGGACAGTGCGGCCTGGTCGAACGTCGTCCTGGGCGGTCGCCTGTTCCCGGGCGAGCACCACCACGCGTCGTTCGAGGTCTCCGAGTCCGACGAACACCTACGGGTGGGCTTCGTGGCGGACGACGGATCGGCGTCGGTCGACGTCGCGGTCGAGGTGGCCGGCGACCTCGGGCCGTCGGCACTCTTCGCGAGTCTCGAGGACGCCTCGGACTTCTTCGAGCGCGGGTCGCTCGGCTACTCCGCGACCCACCGGTCGGGTCGGTACGACGGCCTCGCGCTGCGGACCTCGGCGTGGCGAGTGGAGCCGGTGCGGGTGGAGCACGCGCGCTCGTCGTACTTCGAGGACGAGTCCCTCTTCCCGCGCGGATCGGCGGTGCTCGACCACGCGCTGCTGATGCGCCGGGTGCCGGTCGTGTGGGAAGCCGCGCCCTCGATGGCCGCGCCGTGATCGCGGCCGCGGCGCTGACCCTGCCGGCCGTCGTCGTGGCGCTGCCGGTGATCTTCGTGTTCCTCAGCCGCGTCCTGCGCCGGAAGGAGCCCGGATGCGGGCCTACCCGTTGACCCCGTACGCATGGACCCTGACGGTCATCTGGCTCACCTGGTTCGCCGCCCTGGTCGCCGCCCTGGTGTTCGACGAGTCGGGCGGCTGGGCGTACGTCGTATGGTTCGTCGGCATCGCGGTCTCCCTGCTCCTGTCCGTGCTCGCGTGCGCGGCCATCGCGGGCGCGCAGTGCCTCGTCGCTGGGGAGCGGCGGCGCGCTGGCCACCGCGGGTGACGTGCGTCAGAGGAAGCGCTTGAGCTTCAGGCCGGAGTCGGTCGGGAGCTTGACCGCGATCCCCTCGGCGACCGCCCGCAGCCGCCAGCCGTCTCCGTCGCGGGAGATCCGGGCCATCACGACGCCGGTCTCGGGTACGCCGAGGGTGAGCGTGATCCGGGCCAGCTCGACGCCCTGGTCGTCGACAACGCGGCAGTAGGCGTTGGCGACCCACTCCAGGCTGTGGCCCTGGTAGCTGGTGACGAGCAGGAAGATCGTGTCGATCTGCCGGTGCACCTTCGCGAGGTCGACGGTGATCGTCTCGTCGTCCCCGGCACCGCTGCCGGTCGTGTTGTCGCCGAGGTGCTCGACGGAGCCGTCACGGGTCTTCGGGTTGTTGTAGAAGGCGAGGTCGAAGAGCTGACCGCCGCCGAACTCCACCGCGGAGGCGTCCAGGTCGACGTCGCGGGTGCCACTGCTGAACGGGCCGGCGCTGGGGTTCTTGTCCCAGCCGAGCCCCATCCTCAGCAGGCCACCGTCAGCAGGCAGCTCCATCTCCTGGCCCTTGCTCAGCTCGATCACGGGGTCGACGCTACCGGGCCGCCGTACGACGGTCAGGGAGCCCAGACCCAGGTCTGCCCCGACAGGTCGCCGTCCTCGTCGGCGCCCCCGAACACCACCAGCCGGCCGTCGGCCCAGACACCGGTGACCTCCCAGTCCACGTCGGAGGCCGGCCGGCCGAGCCGGGTCCAGTCGCCCGTCCGGTCGTCGTACACGAACCCGGCGGTGGCGAACAGCGGGCCGTCGGCGGCTTCGACCCGCCAGTCGACCTTCTGGGCGTCCTCGTAGTCCGGCACGCCGTCGACCGCCGACCACTCGCCGGTGGCGGGGTCGAGGGCTCCGGCGAACGGGTACCAGCGACCCCAGCCGTCGACCCCGCCGCCGTCGGCGCCACCGATCTCGAGCCCGAGGAGGCGCTCGCCGGTCCAGTGGTAGAGCGGCCCGATCATGCCGGTGCGGGGCAGTCGTCGCCAGGACTCGCCGTCCCAGACGTCGGCCTGGGTCAGGGTCGGCTCGTCGGGCGCGGCCTCCTCGTAGTTGACCCCGGTCAGCACGATGCCTGCGTCGGTGGCGAACACCGTCGCGTCCGTGAGCCGAGGCGTCAGCGGGTCGTCCGGCAGCGACCGCCACTCCCCCGTGGCGACGTCAAGAGTCCGCACCGTCTGGCCCCGGTGCGTGTAGACGAGCCCGTCGCGCACCGCCTCCGGAAGCCCGGTCGCCTCGCCCGCACCGGGGAGCCGAGTCCACGCGTCCGCATCGACGTCGTACCGCCACCAGGCTCGACCGTCCCCGACGACGAGGTCACCGTCGACGACGACCCGCGCGACGTAGCGGTCGAGGTCGGCCGGCGCGTCCACGAGCGGGCGCCAGCTCCCGCGATCCGGGTCGTACGCCGCCGCGTTACGCGCGAAGTCGTCGGGCAGCTGGCAGTCGGCGTTGGGCGGACAGGGCGGGCCGGTGTGGCCGCCGACCACGAGCACCTCCTGGCCGGTCCAGGCCAGCAACGGGGCGTAGCGCGCCGAGAGCGGCCCCGCTGTCGCCGCCGTCCACGCGCCGCCCGCCGCGGTCGGCGTACCGGTGCCGTCCGCGTCGCCGCAGGCCGAGAGAGCAAGGGCGAGGGCGACGAGGAGTCCGGCTGTCTTCACACCGAGTGGACGTCGTCCGGGGCCGGAGGGTTCCGCTCGGCGAGCTCCTTGAGGGTCCGCAGCTGCTTGCGCATCATCACCAGGTCACCCCACGCGAGCAGCCGCGACCACGCCCAGCCGACCGGCCCGTCCTGCGCGACCACGATCCGGCAGACGATCCTCGAACCCTGCTCGGACGGCTCGGCCGCGTAGGTCATCGCGACCGAGCCGAAGAGCCGCCGGCCGGCCGGGGTCGTCACCGCCGTCCAGGTGTGCGGGGCGTCGAACGCGACCAGCTTGAAGACCATCGCCATCCGCTGCCCGACGACGAGGCGGTCGGCGCCGGGGGTGAGTGAGCGCGGGCTCCGTCGCCCGCGGTTGTCGATCCAGTCGTAGGAGTACGGCGCGACGCCGATCTGGCACAGCCACCGCCAGGTGAGCTCGACCGGCGCGGCGACGGAGATGCCGCGGGTCATCGACAGGATCGTGCCGTCGACGAGGTGGTCGGCGGCGTACGGACGGCGCACCTCAGCCGGGGTCGCACCCCAGGTCAGCGGCAGCTCCATCGTCGTCAGCTTCCTTCGGCGAGCTCTCGGGACCGGTCGCGGGCGGCCTCCATCGCGGCGAGGAACGCCGCGCGGACCTTGTGGATCTCCAGCTCGCGGAGCGCGGCCGCCGTGGTGCCGGCGGGCGAGGTGACCTGCTCGCGCAGCACGGTCGGGTGGGTGCCGGTCTCGCGGAGCATCTTGGCCGAGCCGACGAGGGTCTGGACGACCAGGTCGGTGGCGGTCGAGCGCGGCAGCCCCAGGTGGACGCCGGCCTCGATCATCGACTCGACGACGAAGAAGATGTACGCCGGGCCGCTGCCGGAGATCGCGGTGACGGCGTCCTGCTGCCGCTCGGGGATGCGCAGCACCTTGCCGACCGAGGCCATCAGCGCCTCGGCCTCGGCCAGGTGCTCCTCGCTGCAGTGGCTGCCGGGCGAGATCGCGGCCATGCCCTCGTCGACGAGCGCCGGGGTGTTGGGCATGACGCGTACGACGGCGACACCCTCGGGCACGCGGGCCTCGATGAAGGCCGTGGTGATGCCCGCCGCCAGCGAGACCAGCAGCTGGCCCGGACGGAGCACGGGGGCGATCTCGTCGAGCACGTCGCCCATGTCCTGCGGCTTCACGACGAGCGCGACCGTGTCCGCCTTCTCGGCGGCCTCGCGGTTGCCGATCACCGCGACGCCGTACCGCTCCTCGAGCTCGGCGGCGCGTTCGGGGCGCTTCTCGCCGACGAGGAGGTTGTCGACGCGGCGGCCGGCCCGGACCAGGCCGGAGAGCAGGGTCTCGCCCATGACTCCGGCACCGAGGATGGCGGTCTGAGCCATGGTCGCTCCTTAGGACTTCGAGATCAGCGAGCGGACGAAGAATGACAGGTTCTGCGGACGCTCCGCGAGCCTTCTCATCAGGTAGCCGTACCACTCGGTGCCGTAGGGCACGTAGACCCGCATCCGCTCGCCCTTGCCGGCCAGCCGGCGCTGCTCCTCGGGGCGGATGCCGTAGAGCATCTGGAACTCGTAGCTGCCCGGCGTACGCCCGTAGCGGCTCGCGAGCGAACCGGCGATCTCGACCATCCGCGGGTCGTGGGTGGCGATCATCGGGTAGCCCTCGCCGGCAAGGAGCACCTTGAGGCAGCGGACGTAGGACTTGTCGATGTCGAGGCGATCCTGGAAGGCGACGTCCTCGGGCTCGAGGTAGGCGCCCTTGCAGAGCCGGACCCGGGAACCCTCGTGCGCCAGGGCGCGGCAGTCGGCCTCGGTGCGGTGCAGCATCGCCTGCAGCACGGCGCCGGTCTCGGGGAAGTCCTTGCGCAGCTCGCGCAGGATGCTCAGCGTCGAGTCGGTGGTGGTGTGGTCCTCCATGTCGAGAGTGACCGTGGTGCCGGCGTTGCGGGCGGCGCGGCAGATGGTGCGGGCGTTCTCCAGCGCGGTCTTGTGACCGACCTCGGGCAGGAACTGGCCGATGGCGCTGAGCTTGACCGACACCTCGGCACCGCGGGTCAGGCCGCGTGCGGACAGCTCCTGGAGCACGTCGACGTACGCCGCCACCGTGGCATCGGCCTGCTCGGCGTCGAGGGTGTCCTCGCCGAGGAAGTCGAGCGTCACGAGCAGCCCGTCCTCGGTGAGCGCGGCGGTGGCGTCGGCGGCGGACACGGTGGTCTCGCCGGGGACGTAGCTGCGGACGATTCCGGCCGAGACGGGCATGGTGCTGACGAGCTTCTTGACCTGCTCGCTGCGGGCGAGCAGCAGCAGGGGCTGACGGAGGAGCGACATGCCTTCCAGGCTACGACGGGGACCTGCCGACGGCCGATTTTAGGCGGTCCGCCTCCGGAGGGTGGCCGCGCCGAGGGCGAGCCCCGCGACGGCGTACGCCGCGACGACGGCGAGGTCACTCCAGACGTCGCCGGTGGCGGTCGTCTCGGTGAGGGTCGTCATCGCGTCGACCGCGTAGCTCAGCGGCAGCACGTTGCTGACCCACTCGAGTGCCTGCGGGAGCTGGTCGCGCGGGATGAAGAGGCCGCACAGCAGGATCTGCGGGATCACCACGGCCGGCATGAACTGCACCGCCTGGAACTCGGTCTGCGCGAACGCGCTGACGAAGAGGCCGAGCGCCGTACCGAGGACGGCGTCGACCACGGCGACGACCAGCAGCAGCCAGACCGGGCCCTGGACGTCGAGGCCGAGGAGCCCGACGCTCAGGCCGACGGCGAGCGCCGCCTGGACGGCGGCGACCGCTCCGAACGCGAGCGCGTAGCCGACGAGGAAGTCGAGCTTGCCCATCGGCATCGCGAGCAGCCGCTCGAGGGTGCCGCCGCTGCGCTCGCGGAGCGTGGTCACGCTGGTCACCAGGAACATCACGATGAACGGGAACATCGCCAGCAACGCCGGGCCGACCTCGTCGAAGACCGGGGTGTCCTCGAACATCCACCACAGCAAGGTGATCAGCAGGCACGGCAGCACCAGGAGCAGCGCGAGGGTACGGCGGTCGCGGCGGATCTGGGTCAGGACCCTTCCCGCGACGGCTGCGGTGATGCGGGGCGTCATGCCGCGTCCCTCCTGACGATCGCGAGGAACGCGTCCTCGACGGAGTCGGCGCCGGCCTTCTCCTTGATCTCGGCCGGCGACCCGTCGGCGATGATCCGGCCCTCCCGCATCAGCAGCAGCCGATGGCAGCGCTCGGCCTCGTCCATGACGTGGCTGGAGACGAAGACCGCGGTCCCCCTGTCGGCGAGGTCGTGGAAGAGCGTCCACAGGTCCTCGCGGAGCACGGGGTCCAGGCCGACCGTCGGCTCGTCGAGCACCAGCAGGTCGGGGCTGCCGAGCAGCGCGACCGCCAGGCTGGCCCGGCTGCGCTGGCCTCCGCTGAGCCGGCCGACGACGTCGTCCTTCCGGTCGCCGAGGTCGACGGCCATGAGCACCCGGTCCACCTCGTCCTTGCCGACGCCGAGCACGCGGGCGAAGAACCGGAGGTTCTCGGCGATCGTGAGGTCGTCGTACACGCTCGCCGCCTGGGTGACGTAGCCGACCCGGTCGCGCAACGGCCTGCTGCCGGCCTCCTCACCGAAGACCCGGACCGTGCCGGCTCTGGTCTGCTGGACGCCGACCAGGCAGCGCATCAGCGTGGACTTGCCGCAGCCGCTCGGCCCCAGGAGACCGGTGACACCGCCCCCGATCGTGATGTCGAGGTGCTCGAGGACCGTGTGCCTGCCGCGGACGACGTGGAGGTCATGGATCTCCACCGCGTTATTCACCATGCAGTGAATTATGGGTACACGGAAGGGGGTGCCGCAAGAGTCCTAGGACACCCGGCCGACCGGCACTTCATTAACTGGGAGGGCACTGCAATGCCCTCCCAGTTAGAGGTTCCCCGGTCGACCGGGTATCCCTGGGTGCGCCGACCTACGGCAACGGCCCCGACAGGTACCGCTGCAAGGTGGGGCCGTAGATGGCGACCAGCTCCTCGGCGGATGCGGAGGCGAGGGGTTCGACGGCGAGGACGTAGCGGAGCACGACGAGGCCGACCAGCTGGGAGGCGACCAGCTGCATCCGGCGTTCGGGCTGGTCCAGCTCCAGGGCGGTGCCGACGGGGCCGAGCACCATCCGGAAGAAGCCGTCGCGGACGAGCTGCTGTCCACCCGGGTCGAGGACACCGCGCACCAGCGCGAGCAACGGCAGCCGGGTCTCCTCGACGTCCCAGACCGAGACGAAGAGCCGCATCAGTCGCTCCCCCGCGCCGTCGACTCCGCCCTCGATCACCGGCAGCAGGGCGGTCCGGGGATCCACGCGGAGCTCGAGCGCCGCGACGAAGAGGTCGTCCTTGGTGCCGAAGTAGTGGTGCACGAGCGCGGCGTCGACGCCGGCCTGGGCGGCGATGCCGCGGACCGTCGTACCGGCGAAGCCCTGGGCTGCGAAGAGCTCCCGGGCCGCGGCGAGGATCACGGCCCGAGTGTCGGGCGCCCCGGGCCGGCGTCCGCGACGGGGGGCCGCGGGCGTCGATGTCACGGTGTGCCCACGGCCAGGTGCTCGCGCGCGAACTCCAGCGACTCGACCAGATCCCGTTCCCGCTCGGCCCGGTCGACGCACTTGCGGGTGTTGATCTCGAGCACGACCTCGCCGGAGAACCCGGTCGTCGCCAGGTGGCGCAGGAACCTGTCGGCGCCCATGGCCCCGCGGCCCGGCACGAGGTGCTCGTCCTTGGCGGAGCCGGTGCCGTCGGTGAGGTGGATGTGGCGCAGCCGGTCGCCGAGCCGGGTGGCCATCGCCACCACGTCGGACTTCGCGATCGCGGCGTGCGAGAGGTCGATCGTGGTGTTGGCGTAGGGCTCGGCGGACGGGTCCCAGCCGGGCAGGTACATCTCGGCCTTCCGGCCGGAGGCCCGCCACGGGTACATGTTCTCGACCGCGAAGGCCAGCCCTGTCGAGGCCTCCAGGGCCGCGATGCCGTCGACGAACTCACGGGCGTACGACTTCTGCCAGCGGAACGGCGGGTGTACGACGACGACCTCGGCACCGACCGCGTGCGCCATCTCGGCCGACCGCTCGAGCTTGCCCCACGGCTCGGTGCCCCAGACCCGCTGGGTGAAGAGCAGGCACGGCGCGTGTACGGCGGAGACCGGCATCTCGTGGTGGTCCGAGAGCTGCTTGATCGCCGACGTCTGCTGGCTGAGCGCGTCGATGCCCACCATCACCTCGACCGTGTCGTAGCCGAGGGACGAGGCGTACGAGAAGGCATGGGCGGACGACTCGGGATAGACCGAGACCGTCGAGAGCCCGATCCGAGGAAGACCGGTCATGTCAGATCACCGATCTGGTCGAGACGCTCGAGGATCACACCCTCGCGGAGGGCCCACGGACAGATCTCCAGCGCGCCGAGCCCGAAGATGTCCATCACGGCCTCGGCGACCAGGGCGCCGGGCACGATCTGGTGCGCCCGGCTGGGCGAGACCCCCGGCAGGCCGGCGAGCTCGGTCCGGGTCATGGCCGTGAGCTTCGGGATCCACTCGACCAAGGAGCTCAGCGGCAGCGACCGCGCGACCAGCGGGCCGTCGGTCGACGGCGCGGCACCGCAGATCCGGGCCAGCGACCGGAAGGTCTTCGACGTCGCAGCCGCGTGGTCTGGACCGCCGTGTCGCAGCATCCGCCCGGCGTCGCGGGCGATCTCGGCGCGGATCTCCTTGCGCAGCTGGCGTACGGCGTCCTCGTCGGGCTGGTCGGTCGTGAAGTGCTGGCGTGCCAGCCGGGCCGCGCCGAGCGGCAGCGACCAGGCGACCTCGGGCGACTCGTCGGCACCGCCGGCGACCTCCAGCGACCCACCCCCGATGTCGAACACCCACAGCCGCCCGGCGGACCAGCCGAGCCACCGTCGTACGGCGAGGAAGGTCAGCCGCGCCTCGTCCTCGCCGGCCAGGACCGCGATCGGAAGCCCGGTGCGCTCACGGACCTCGCCGAGCACGGCGTCGCAGTTGCGGGCGTCGCGGACCGCCGAGGTGGCGAAGGCCAGCATGTCCTCGCAGCCCTTCTCCTCCGCAACCCGCTGGGCGCCCGCGGTGAAGGCGGCGAGGGCGTCGATCCCCTGCTGGGACACGGCACCCGCGTCGTCGAGGTGCTCGGCCAGCCGCAACGGCTCCTTGTGCGAGAAGGCCGGGAGCGGTGCGGCGCCACGGTGCGCGTCGACCACCAGGAGGTGTCCGGTGTTGGACCCGATGTCGAGGACGCCCAGACGCATACGCCCAACCTACTAGGGCATCCACCCCCGGCACGTAGGGTTGCGGCGTGCCCGAAGTCGACCTGGTCTTTCCCCGCGCGTACGTCGAGTTCGTGAACCCCGCCGACGAGTCCGAGGTGATGCGCTGCGACCTCACCTGGCTGACCTCGAGCTACAAGTGCATCTTCGGCGAGGGCTGTTGCGGCATCTACGCCGACGCGCCCGATGTGGGCTGCTGCACCCTCGGCGCCCACTTCGCCGACAAGGCGGACGAGAAGCGCGTGGCCGCGTACGTCGACCTGCTCGACGACAAGCTGTGGCAGCAGAAGCCCAAGGGTCGCGCGGTCAAGAAGAAGGACTGGATCGAGGTCGACGAGGACGGCGAGCGCAAGACCCGCACCAGCGTCGTCGACGGCCAGCAGGCCTGCGTCTTCCACAACCGCACCGACTTCGAGCTGGGCGCCGGCTGCGCCCTGCACGCACTGGCGTTCGTCCTCGAGAAGAACCCCGTCGAGACCAAGCCCGACGTGTGCTGGCAGCTGCCGATCCGCCGCACCTTCCGCAACGTCGAGCGCCAGGACGGTACGTCGTACACGGAGGTCTCGATCGGCGAGTACGACCGCCGCGGCTGGGGTCCGGGCGGGCACGACCTCGACTGGTACTGCTCCGGCAACACCGAGGCACACGTCGCGACCGAAGCCGTCTACGTCACCCACGAGGCCGAGCTGACCGCGCTGATGGGCAAGCCGGCGTACGACGAGCTGGTGCGGCACTGTGACGCGCACGTCCGTTCGCGGTCCGCCCTGGCGCTTCACCCCGCCGATCCTCGGTAACCATCTCGACGTCAAGAAACACCGACCCCGGTGTCCTTTACCGACGGGTGGGCGCTCAGAATCTCCATATGCGCTTGGACCATCTCTCTTTCGCCGCAGGACCAGATGGCCTCGCCAGCACCGCCCAGCGACTCGGGGGACTGCTCGGCAAGGACTTCGTGGACGGCGGCGTGCACCCTCGTTTCGGCACCCGCAACATGATCCTGCCGCTCGCCGGTGACACCTACCTCGAGATCGTCGAGGTCCTGGACCACCCAGCCTCCGACAAGGCACCGTTCGGGCAGGCCGTCCGCGCGCGTTCCGCCCTCGGCGGCGGGTGGCTCGGCTGGGTCGTCGCGGTCAAGGACATCTCGGTCGTCGAGTCCCGGCTCGGTCGCGAGGCCGTCAAGGGCAACCGGCACCGCCCGGACGGCTCCGAGCTCCGCTGGAAGCAGATCGGCGTCAGCGGCCTGATCGCCGACCCGCAGCTGCCGTTCTTCATCGAGTGGGAGAGCCCGTCCGACATGCACCCGAGCACGGGCGCCAACGACGAGTTCTCCCTTGCCTGCTTGGAGATCGCGGGTGACCCGCAGCGGGTGAGCGAGTGGCTCGGCGAGTCCGTCGAGGCACCGCTCGAGGACGTGAAGGTCGAGTGGGTCGCCCCCAACGGCACCCCCGGCATCCTGGCCGCGCAGTTCCAGACCCCCAACGGCCTCGTCCGGCTCTGACGCCCTGAGCGTCTCACCTGGAGCTCGGCCGAGCCCCAACATCTGGAACCACCCCGCGACGTACGAGACCGAGAACCGCGCGGTCGACCCGGACGGCGCGATCGAGGCCGCCATGCGGTCGGTCGCGTCCTGGGACGGCCGGGCGGTGCTCGACCTCGGCTGCGGCACCGGCTTCCACCTCCCCCGGTTCGCCGAGACAGCCGCGTCGGTGGTGGGCGTCGAACCGCACGGCGACCTGGTGGCCCTCGCCCGCCGGCGCACCCGGCGGCTCCCGAACGTCAGCGTCCTGGCCGGTACGGCGCAGGCGCTGCCGCTGCCCGACGCGTCGGTGGACGTCGTGCACGCCCGCTGGGCCTACTTCTTCGGGCCCGGCTGCGAGCCCGGACTCGCGGAGCTGGACCGGGTCGTACGCCGAGGAGGTACGGCGTACGTGATCGACAACGACCCCACGCGGTCGACCTTCGGCTCGTGGTTCCGCCGCGGCTATCCCGACGTCGACCCCGTGGCGGTCGAGCGGTTCTGGTCGACCCGCGGGTGGACCCGGACCCCGGTCGACATGCGCTGGTCGTTCACCTCGCGCGCGGACCTCGAGTCGGTGGTGCGCATCGAGTTCACGGCAGCGGTCGCGGACGCCGTACTCACGGAGCACGAGGGCACCGAGGTCGACTACGCCGTCAACGTGTGGTCACGGGGCTTCTGAGCTCCGCGAGCTCGCGCAGCGCGTCGACCAGGTGCGCCTTGACGAGCGAGTGGTCGTCGGCGCGGTGCACCGCGGTCAGGTGCTGGTGCATGGCCGGCTCGAAGCCGCGCACGACGACGTCCGGCCCCAGGATGCGCAGGCCCTCCACGCTGTGCCAGATGCACGAGGCCAGCCCGCGCCGGACGCTCTCGAGCCAGACGCTGCGCTCGTCGCTCTCCACCGCCACCGTCACCGTCACGCCGACAGCCTCGAAGAACCAGTCGAGGGCGGCCCGGCGGTCGGACCCCGCCGTCGGGAGGACCAGCGGCACACCGGCCAGCTGAGCGACCGTGATCGGCTCGGGCAGGTCCAGGCCCCTCGGGGAGACCAGCACCACCTCGGCCTGGCCGAGGGAGACCACGTCGAGCTCGGTCTCGAGATCGTGGTCGCAGAGGCCGAGGTCGGCGCGCCGCTCGCTCACCATGGCGTGCACCTCGGCGCTCCCGCCACAGCCGAGCAGCCGGGCCGGAGCGGTGACGCCCTGCTCCCGCAGGGTCTCGAGCAGCGGCAGGGCGAGCGAGGCCTGGAGGGTCGGCGAGGCCGCGATCACGAGCGGCAGCTCGCGACTGTCGCCGTCTGCGTCGCCCAGCTGCCGCAGCGCCTCGATGCTGCGCAGCACCCGCCGAGCACGTGCGACGAACGCCTCGCCCTGGACGGTCAGCGCGATGCCGCGGCCGGCTCGCCGGAAGATCGTGACGTCGAGCTCGCGCTCCAGCTGGCGTACGGCGCGACTCAGCGCCGGCTGCGCCACGAAGAGCTCGGTCGCGGCCGCGGTCATGCTGCCGCGATCGGCCGTCTCGACCACGTAGCGCAGCTGCTGGATGTTCATCTCGCCTTCCTGCCGCGCCAACCCAGACCCATCGGGTATTGGACCGTCCTCCCGGGTTCGCCGAATGTACGTGACAGCCATCACTCTCCCGAGGAGACCCCATGCAACTCACCCATCGAGCGCGCCGTACGGAGCTGGTCGCGGTCGCCGCATCGCTCGCCGCCGTCGCCGCGATCGTCGCGACGACCACGTCCCAGGGCTCGGCAGCCCCCGCCCGACAGGCCGCGCCGGTGCCCGCATCGATCGCCGGGCTCAAGGTGCTGCTCACCAACGACGACAGCGCGGTCGCCACCCAGCCGTACGGCACCGACGGCAAGGGCCTGTACGAGCTGCGCAAGGCCCTGTGCGCCGCCGGCGCCGACGTGCTCGTCGTCGCCCCGTGGAGCCAGCAGAGCGGCGCCGGCGGCCGGATGACCTCGCCGGGCTTCACGGCCGTGCCGCTGACCGTCCAGGCGGTCACCCCACCGGCGGCGTACGCCGGCGACTGCGCGGGCGCGTCGGCGACGGGTGCGGTGTTCGGCGTCTGCCAGGACGTGAGCCCGTGCGACGGCGACTCGGCCTCCGCCTCCCCGGCCGACGCGGTGTACGTCGCCGTGCGCCGCTTCGCCGCGACGTACTGGAGCTCGGGTCCCGACGTGGTGCTCTCCGGCGTCAACTTCGGCCAGAACGTCGGCGCCACGCTCAACCACTCCGGCACCGTCGGGGCGGCCGTCACCGCGACCGAGAACGGTGTGGCCGCGATCGCGCTGAGCGCCGAGGTGCCGTTCAGCCTGGCCGACATCCCCAAGGTGCCGTTCACGCAGACCTCGGCGTACGCCGTGACGCTGCTCCAGCAGCTGGTCGGCGCGGGTCGCCTGAAGCCGTCGCTGCTGCTCAACGTCAACTACCCCTTCGTCGGGAGCGGTGAGCAGCTCGGCAAGCCGGTCAACACCGTCGCCGGCGCCTCGGACCTGCTCGGGTTCACCTACGCCGGCGACGTGCCCAAGAGCGGCGGCACCTACCAGCTGAACGCCGGTCTCCCGGCGGCGGAGACGCGGGCGAACGCCGACACCACGGCGCTCAAGGCCAACAACATCTCCGTGACCCAGCTCGACGGCGACTGGACGCTGCCGGACGCCGACGACCTGGTCGGCGAGCTCGACGGCACCGCGACGCCCACCGTCACGCCCGCCGCGACGACGCTGTCCGCCAAGGCCAAGCCGGTGCGCGACCGGAAGCGGCCCTACGCCACCGTCGTCTCCGGCCGGGTGCTCGGCGCCGCCGGTGCGTGCACCGGCCGGGTCACGCTCACCGCCACCGGCAAGGTGCGCGCCGACGGCGTACGCGGCAAGGTCGCGGTGACCGGCACCCGGTCGGTCGCGGTCAAGGCCGACTGCACGTTCAGCGGCCGCCTCGCCGTATACCCCAAGCGGGACGCGCTGAAGAAGAAGTCGCTGTCGGGCACGGTCAAGGTGCAGGTGCGGTACGCCGGCTCCGCCGACCTCGCGGCCTCGTCCACGACCGTCAAGGTGCGCCTGGGCTGAACCGTCGAGACACGCGAAACGGCCCCTGGGACCTGGTCTCAGGGGCCGTTTCGCGTGTCTCGACGACCTACGACGACCCGCGTACGGCGAGGGTCGGGGTCAGCATCACGCCCGAGCCCGTCACCGGCGGGTGGGCCAGCAGGCCCTCCAGGGCGGTGACCACCTCGACGGCGACCTGCTCGAGCGGCTGTCGTACGGACGTGAGACCGGGCGGCACCACCTGGGCCACCTGGGAGTCGTCGAAGCCGACGACGGCGATGTGCTCGCCGGCGCGCATGCCGCGGTCGCGCAGGGTGTGCAGCACCCCCATCGCGAGGGTGTCGGAGGCGCAGACGAAGGCCGACGGCTGGGCGCTGTCGAGCAGGTGCGCGCTCGCCTCGCGGCCCGAGGCCACCGTGTCCTCCACCCGCGACGCGAGCCCGGTGGTCGGCAGCCCGCGTCCGTGCATCGCGCGGGTCCAGCCCGAGCGGCGGTCCTCGCCGATCCGGGAGTCCTTGCGCCACCCGATCCACGCGACGCGGTGGTGGCCCTTGTCGAGCAGGTGCCGCGTCGCCAGCTCGGTGCCCGCGGCGCCGTCGACGTCGACCCAGGAGTGCCGGGCCCGACCCGCGTGCCCGGCCTGGAGAGCGTCCCACGGCCGGCCGAAGGCGACGAACGGTGCGCGGCGCTCCTCCAGCCACGCTGCCTGCGGGTTGCCGAGGTAGGTGTCGGTGACGACGAAGGCGTCCACGGCGGTCGAGCGCAGCAGGTCGCCGTACCCCGAGACCGGGTCGGCGCCGCCGTCGCTGCCGGCGAAGAGCAGGACGTGGTAGCCGGCCTCACGGGAGGTCTCGACCAAGGAGTGCACGAACCGGTCCATGGTCGCGTTCGCGGTGCCCTCCTGGGCGGGCCCGATCCGCATCCCGATGAGGTGCGAGGCCCGGGTGCGCAGGTTGCGGGCCGCCCGGTTGGGCGAGTAGCCGAGTGCGTCGATCGACTCCTGCACGCGGGTGAGGGTGTCGGGTCGCAGCAGGTCCGGGTTGTTGATCGCGTTGGACACGGTCTGGCGCGAGACCCCGGCCCGCTCGGCGACATCCGCGAGCGTCGGAGGGGTCGCCGACAGGGGCATCCGGGCGTAGACCTGCCCGCCGGGGTGCTCGTTGCTCGTGGTCACCCACACCTCCTCGACCTGAAGGGGTGGCCGCTTGATCGATCCAATGACACCACATCCCGGAGCCGCGCGCGGGGTGTCGGCGCCGACACCTAGCGTGTGCGCATGCCCAAGACCGCCAGGCCTGCCTACCGCTGCTCCGAGTGCGGATGGGAGACCGGGAAGTGGGTCGGCCGGTGCGGCGAGTGCCAGGCCTGGGGGTCGGTGGCCGAGGCCGCGGTGGTCCAGACCGGGCGCACGGCGGCGAGCCCGGTGACGACGCCGGCGGTCCCGATCGGCCAGGTGTCGGTGCACGAGTCGGCGTTCCGCACCAGCGGGGTGCCCGAGCTCGACCGGGTGCTCGGCGGCGGCCTGGTGCCCGGTGCGGCCATCCTGCTCGCCGGGGAGCCCGGGGTCGGCAAGAGCACCCTGCTGCTCGAGGTCGCCGCGCAGACCGCGCGCTACCAGCGGCGCACCCTCTACGTGACCGGCGAGGAGTCGGCCTCGCAGGTGCGGCTGCGCGCCGACCGCACCGGCGGGGTCCACGACGAGCTCTTCCTGGCCGCCGAGACCGACCTCGGCGCGGTGCTGACCCACATCGAGCAGGTCCGGCCGGCGCTGCTGGTCGTGGACTCGGTGCAGACGATCGGCGCCTCGGGCGTCGAGGGCGTGCCGGGCGGCGTCACCCAGGTCAAGGAGGTCGCGGCCGCCCTGATCCGGGTCGCCAAGACCCGCAACATCACCACCGTCCTGGTCGGCCACGTCACCAAGGACGGCTCGATCGCGGGTCCTCGCGTGCTCGAGCACCTCGTCGACGTGGTGCTCAACTTCGAGGGTGACCGCAACTCGCGGTTCCGGATGGTCCGGGCGATGAAGAACCGCTTCGGCCCCATCGACGAGGTCGGCTGCTTCGACCTGGGCGCCGACGGCATCACCGCCGTCACCGACCCGACCGGACTGTTCGTCGAGAACCATCACAGCCAGGTGCCTGGGACCTGCGTGGCGGTCACGATGGAGGGACGCCGGCCGATGCTGGCGGAGGTGCAGGCCCTGGTCACCCACAGCGCGGCCGAGCGCCCACGGCGTACGACGTCGGGCCTGGACTCCTCACGGGTCGCGATGGTGCTGGCGGTGCTGCACCAGCACTGCCAGATCCGGCTGCAGACCATGGACGTGTTCGCCTCGACCGTCGGCGGCGCGAAGGTGGTCGAGCCGGCCAGCGACCTCGCGGTCGCGGTCTCCCTCGCCTCCGCCTTCCGCGGCGTCGCCGCGCCTCGCGGCATGGTCGCCATGGGCGAGATCGGCCTGGCCGGCGAGCTGCGCCGGGTCCGCGACCTGCCCCAGCGCTTGGCCGAGGCGGCGCGCCTGGGCTTCCAGCTCGCGGTGGTGCCGAGCGAGCCGGGCCGCAAGGGTCCGCGCTCGCCCGAGTCCTGGACCGTCGACGGCATGCGGGTCGTGGACGTGCCCGACGTACGTGCGGCCCTGCGCCTGGTCGACCTCGCCAGCGACGCCCGGGGCGAGCGCCCCCGACCCGGCTGAGTCCGGGGCGGCCGGGGCCGGCGTCGTGAGCGTTCTGTGACCTTCGGGACCGCTCCCACGCCCTACACTGACCGCGCGGGGTTCGACGGATGCCCCCGAGTCACACCCACGGGAGGACGTCGGTGGCCACCGACCGCTCAGACGAGCAGCTACGCCTGCGCGCCACGCTCGCGACCATCGCACCGGGCACTCCGCTGCGCGACGGGCTCGAGCGCATCCTCCGCGGACGCACCGGCGCCCTGATCGTGCTGGGGCAGGACAAGGTCGTCGAGTCGATCGCGACCGGCGGCTTCATGCTCGACGTGCCGTTCACGGCCACCGGGCTGCGCGAGCTGGCGAAGATGGACGGCGCGATCATCGTCGACAAGGACGTGACCCGCATCCTCCGCGCGGCCGTGCACCTGATGCCCGACCACACCATCCCGTCCGAGGAGACCGGCACCCGGCACCGCACCGCCGACCGGGTCGCCCGGCAGACCGGCTTCCCCGTCATCTCCGTGTCCCAGTCGATGCAGATCATCGCGGCGTACGTCGGGGAGACCCGGCACGTCCTCGAGGACGTCGGCCAGATCCTCTCCCGCGCCAACCAGGCGTTGGCGACCCTGGAGCGCTACAAGCTGCGCCTCGACGAGGTGTCCAGCACCCTGTCGGCGCTCGAGATCGAGGACCTGGTCACCGTCCGCGACGTCGCGGTCGTCGCGCAGCGGCTCGAGATGGTCACCCGCATCGCCCGCGAGATCGAGGACTACGTGCTCGAGCTCGGCACCGACGGCCGGCTGCTGTCGCTCCAGCTGGAGGAGCTCATCACCGGAGTCGACCTCGAGCGCGAGCTGGTCATCCGCGACTACCTCCCGGTCGGCCGCCGCTCGCGTACGCCGGAGTCGGTGCTCGCCCGCCTCGAGTCGCTGTCCTCCATCGAGCTGGTCGACCCCGCCGCGGCCGCACGCGCCCTCGGGCTCGGCACCGGCGAGCACCTCGACGGTGCCGTCGCCCCGCGCGGCTACCGGCTGCTCGCCAAGGTCCCCCGGCTGCCCAGCACCGTCGTGGACCGCCTGGTCGAGCACTTCGGCACGTTGCAGAAGCTGCTCTCCGCCGGCATCGACGACCTGCAGGCCGTCGACGGCGTGGGCGAGCTGCGGGCCCGCAGCGTCCGCGAGGGCCTCTCCCGGCTCGCCGAGTCGACGATCCTCGAGAGGTATGTCTAGCGCCGACGCGTCAGCGGACGCCATCGCCTGGGCCGCAGGAGTCCTGGGAGCCGAGGTCACCGACGCCGTCGCGCTGGCCGGTGGGCTCACCTCGACGATCCTGGCGCTGACCGACACCTCCGGGCAGCGGACCGTCCTCCGGCTGATGACGGAGGAGCCGTGGCGCACCCACGGCGCCGAGCTCACCACCCGCGAGCGGGCGGCCTTTCAGGCGCTCACCGACACGCCGCTGCCGGCCCCGAGGAGCATCGCCCTCGACGCAGCGGGCGCGGCGACGGGGGTCGCGGCACACCTGATGACGCGGCTGCCCGGCGTACCCACCCGCGAGGCCGGGAGCGGCACCGTCTCGGCGATGGCCGGCCTGCTGGCCCGCATCCACGACGTGGTGTCCGTCGCGCCGTTCCGCCACTTCCAGTCCTGGGCGTGGGAGGCGAAGTGGGTCGTCCCGCCGTGGACGACGCACCCGGAATCCTGGCAGCGCGCGTTCGCGATCCTCGCCGGTGAGCCGCCGGCGTACGCACCCACGTTCCTGCACCGCAACTTCGGCCACCGCAACCTGCTGTGGTGCGGCGGCGAGATCTCGGGGGTCGTCGACTGGGTGGAGACGTCGACCGGCCCCGCCTGGCTCGACGCCGCTCACGCCGCGACCAACCTGGCCGTGGACTTCGGGCCGGAGCCGGCCAGGGCGTTCCTCCAGCAGTACGCCGGGCTCGCCCGCGAAGCGCCTCAGCAGTACTGGCTGGTCATGGACGCGGTCGGCTTCCTCCCGGTGCCCGGGCGCCAGCCACTCTTCGGCTCGCCGACCCAGCTGGTGCGACTCGACGAGTGGCTGCACGACGTGGTCGTCCACGGCGTCGGCTGACCGCGGGACGCCTCGTCAGTCGACAGCGCCGGAGGGCGACTCCTCGGGCTTCTTGCCACCCTTCTTGCCGCCCTTCTTGCCGGTCGGGTCCTGCTTGGGCGTCGCCGTCACGGTGACGGTCGCGGCGGTCGGGGTCACCAGCTCGAACTGCAGGTCCGAGGGCTCGCCGCCGAGGGCCGCAGCAGTCACGTGGTACCAGCCGGCCGAGGCCCAGTCCGTGCGGGGCGAGCAGTCCTCGTCGGACCGCTTCGCCTCCTTCCAGACGACCCCGACGTTGGTGGTCACGTCCTTGCGTACGACGACGTCGCTGCGCGGGATCACCCGACGGCAGTCCAGGCTGCTCCAGATCGCGTCGTCGCCCGAGGTGATCTTGACGGTCAACGAATCCGCCGAGACCCGCCAGGTGCAGGCGGGCGAGCTCATCGTCCGCAGCTGCAGCACGACCAGCACGTCACGTCCGGCCACGGCGCTCTCGACCTTCGGCGTGACGGCGATGTCGGAGCCGACACAGGTGCCCTCGGGCTGGGCGAGGACCGGCGCCGCACTGGTCTGCGTCGGAACCGGCGGCGCGCCCTTGCCCTTCTTGGTGACGCTCGGCGTCGGCGTCGGCGTGAGGTCGTCGGTCGGTGCCGCCGAGGACGAGGACGAGTCGGCGCTCAGGCGGGCGGCATCGCCGTCGCCGGACGACGAGCCGTCGCTGCTGTCGCCGAGCAGTCGCGCGATCGCGAAGACCAGCAGCACAGCGGTGCCGAGGACCATGAACCGGCGGAACCAGTAGACCCGGGCCGGCAACGGTCCTCGGGTCGCGGCGGTCATGACTCAACGCTAGTCAGGGGCGAGGCTCCCACGGCGGTGCCACACCGGTGACAATGGGACCGACATGAGTGCGCTCCACGAACCCGTCCTGGGCTGGTACGACGACCACGCGCGCGACCTCCCGTGGCGCGGCCCGGACGCCTCGGCCTGGTCGGTGATGGTCTCGGAGTTCATGCTGCAGCAGACGCCCGTCGCCCGGGTGCTGCCGGTCCACGAGCACTGGCTGCGGCGCTGGCCGAGTCCGGCCGACCTGGCCGCCGAGACCACCGGCGAGGCGGTCCGCGCCTGGGGACGCCTCGGCTACCCGCGGCGGGCGCTGCGGCTGCACGCGGCGGCGACCGTGATCGCCGAGCAGCACGACAACCAGGTGCCGGCGTCGTACGACGACCTGCGGGCGCTGCCCGGCGTCGGCGACTACACGGCCGCTGCGATCGCGACCTTCGCCCACGGTCGGCGCCACGTCGTGCTCGACACCAATGTGCGGCGAGTGTTCGCGCGGACCATCGAGGGGGTGGAGTTCCCGGCGACGGCCGTCACGAAGGCCGAGCGCGAGGTGGCCCTCGAGGTTCTCCCCGCCGACGTCCCCACCGCGGCGACCTGGTCGGTCGCCGTCATGGAGCTCGGCGCCCTGGTGTGTACGGCGAACAACCCGCGCTGCGGCGAGTGCCCCTTGGCCGACCTGTGCGCGTGGCGAGCGGCCGGCCACCCGGCGTACGACGGACCGCCGCGCAAGGCGCAGAGCTGGGCCGGCACCGACCGGCAGTGTCGCGGTCGCCTGCTCGCCGTACTCCGCGACAGCGACGGTCCGGTGCACCGGTCCCGGCTCGACACGGCCTGGTCGGACGAGGCGCAACGGGTCCGCTGCCTGGCCAGCCTGATCGAGGACCGGCTCGTCGCCGCCACCGGCCCGGACACCTACGCGCTCCCCTGAAATGCCGAGTCGGCGCCAGTTTTCAACCCATAGGTGAAAACTGGCGCCGACTCGGCGTTGCTACTAGATCTCGCGGGGGACGTCCGTCGCGCTGTCGGAGTCGTCCGGGCCGTCGATCGTCGCCTCACCGAGCGAGGCCACCTCGGCGGTCTCGAACGGCGGCAGGTCCGGCAGCTCGCCCATCTTCTGGCCGGCGAAGGTGAAGGCCGCGGACGGCCCCTCGCCCTCGACGTCGACCAGCACGATCTGGCCGGGTCCGACCTCGCCGAAGAGCATCTTCTCCGACAGGACGTCCTCGATCTCGCGCTGGATCGTGCGACGCAGCGGCCGGGCACCCAGGACCGGGTCGAAGCCCCGCTCGGCGAGCAGGTTCTTCGCGTTCTGGGTCAGCTCGAGCTTCATGTCGCGGTCGCGCAGCCGCAGCTCGACGCCCGCGATCATGTTGTCGACCATGTGGACGATCTGCTCCTGCGTCAGCGGCGGGAACACGATGATCTCGTCGACGCGGTTGAGGAACTCGGGCCGGAAGTGCTGCTTGAGCTGCTCCGACACCTTGCTCTTCATCCGGTCGTAGGACCCCGCGTCGTTGCCCTGCTGGAAGCCGAGGTTGACGCCCTTCGAGATGTCGCTGGTGCCGAGGTTGGTCGTCATGATGATGACGGTGTTCTTGAAGTCGACGACCCGACCCTGCGAGTCGGTCAGGCGACCTTCCTCGAGGATCTGCAGCAGGCTGTTGAAGATGTCCGGGTGCGCCTTCTCGACCTCGTCGAAGAGCACGACGGAGAACGGCTT
>Ga0190274_10000289_pt1 | contig 32004 bp, 31 predicted proteins | sample Popmic531T_FD_133002 | JGI IMG/M metagenome (GOLD analysis project Ga0190274, IMG submission 133002) | Populus adjacent soil microbial communities from riparian zone of Yellowstone River, Montana, USA - 531 T | ecosystem: Environmental > Terrestrial > Soil > Riparian zone | place: USA: Montana... | reverse complement strand
GTCCAGCCGGGCCTTCTCGACGTTCAGGATCTTGCCCCGGATGGGCAGGATGGCCTGGAAGGTGCGGTTGCGGGCCTCCTTGGCCGAGCCGCCGGCCGAGTTCCCCTCGACGATGAACAGCTCCGCCTGGCGCGGGTCGCGCGAGGAGCAGTCGGCCAGCTTGCCCGGCAGCGAGGACGACTCCAGCAGCGACTTGCGCCGGGTCAGCTCGCGGGCGTTGCGGGCGGCCATGCGGGCCCGGGCGGCCTGGATGCACTTGACGACGATCGCCTTGGCCTGGGGACCGTGCTCCTCGAACCACTCGTCCAGGGCCCGGTTGGTGGTCTGCTGGACGAACCCCTTGACGTCGGTGTTGCCCAGCTTGGTCTTGGTCTGGCCCTCGAACTGGGGCTCGCGCAGCTTGACCGAGACGATCGCGGTCAGTCCCTCGCGGACGTCGTCCCCGCTCAGGTTGGGGTCCTTCTCCTTGAGCAGGGCGCTGTTGCGGGCGTAGCGGTTGATCGTCGAGGTCAGCGCGGCCCGGAAGCCCTCCTCGTGGGTCCCACCCTCGTGGGTGTTGATGGTGTTGGCGAAGGTCGAGACGGCGTCGTTGTAGCTCGAGTTCCACTGCATGGCGACCTCCACGTAGTGGGAGTTCGCCTGGCTCTCGAAGTAGATGATCTGCGGGTGGACCGGCTCCTTGGTGGCGTTGATGTGGGCCACGAAGTCGCGGATGCCGCCGGCGTACTGGTAGACGTCCGACTTCCCCTCGTCGCGCTCGTCGGTGAGGGTGATGCGCAGGCCGGCGTTGAGGAAGGCCATCTCGCGCATGCGGTTGGAGAGCGTCTCGAAGCGGAACTCGGTCTCCTCGAAGATGTCGGGGTCGGGCCAGAAGGTGACCGTGGAGCCGTGGCCCCTGGCCTTTCCGACCCGCTCCAGGGGAGCGGTGGGCAGCCCGCGCTCGTAGGACTGGCGGTGCCGCCAGCCGTCCCGGACGACCTCGACGTCGAGCCGCTTGGACAGGGCGTTGACCACCGAGACGCCGACCCCGTGGAGCCCGCCGGACACGGCGTAGGAGTCGCCGCCGAACTTGCCCCCGGCGTGCAGCTGGGTCATGACCACCTCGAGCGCCGGCCGGTGCTCGACCGGGTGCTCGTCGACCGGGATGCCGCGGCCGTCGTCGACCACCCTGAGCCCGCCGTCGGCGGTCAGGGTGATGTCGATCCTGGTGCAGTAGCCGGCCAGGGCCTCGTCGACGGCGTTGTCGACGACCTCGTACACGAGGTGGTGCAGGCCCCGCAGCCCGGTGGACCCGATGTACATCCCGGGCCGCTTGCGGACGGCCTCCAGGCCCTCCAGGACGGTGATCGATTCGGCGGTGTAGCTCGTGACCATTGAACTCCTCAGTCAGCCCCGAAACAGGCACGGGCGCGGGAAGGCACGCCGTCCGTGCGGACGGAACCAGACGGTGCGCCGTCGCGGTGCGCGGGAGGGGGAAGATCCCCAGCAAGTATACCACGAATCCGTCTTCCCTATGTGTCGTTCGCGCAGGTCAGAGGCTACATCAGGCCCGTGACAGCGGGCTGGGATGGGATCGCGGTTGGCTGAGCCGGAGGGCTGAGCCGGGGGCTGTGGAAACCCGCCGCCGCCCTCCGCGTTCCTCGGCTACCCTCCCAACCGGGGCTCTCACCTCCGGCGAGGGCCTGAGCGTGATGCCTGGCCAGCGGCAGAGGTCGCAGCGGGCGACTCGGGCCCCCGATCGCGTCCAAGGCTGCGGCCCGACCCGCTCCAGGGGAGCGGTGGGCAGCCCGCGCTCGTAGGACTGGCGGTGGCGCCGCGGCTGGTCATCGGCGGGGGCGACCCTCGCCGGTGCGGATCTGGATCCGGCGGACGAGGCCGGGGCCGCATTCGGTGCCGAGGCGGTCGAGGAGCTTGCCTTGGAGGTAGGTGAGCTGGGTGGCCCAGGCGGCGGAGTCGGCGACGACCTGGAGGGTGCCGTCCTCCTCCAGGCGGCCGGGCTGGCAGTGGGCGGCCACGGCGTCGCCGACGACCTGTGGCCACCGGGCGACCACCCGGGCCGCGGCCAGGCGGTCGTCCCACCCGCGGGCCCGGAGCACGTCCGCCAGCTCGGCCCCGATCGGCCGTGGCTCCCGACTCCGACGTGTCATGCGCTCACTCTCTCACTCCGAGCCGACACCTGCGTGCGCCTGTCCAGCATGTGCTGGTTTGGGTCACGCACCCTCGCTGAGCTGGACCGATCCTGGTTCCACGTGAAACACGGCGGCGTGGAGCTCGGGTGGGAGCTCCTCGGCCACGGCCGCGGTGACGATCGTCTGCTCGGCCGCCAGGGCCGCCTCCGCGACCCGATCCCGTCGTTGCCGGTCGAGTTCCGCGAACACGTCGTCCATGAGCAGCACCGGCTCTTCGCCCTCCTCGGCGAGCAGCCAGTGGGACCCGAGCCGCAGCGCCAGCGCCAGCGACCAGGCCTCGCCGTGGGAGGCATGGGTGCGGGCGGGGAGCCCGCGCACCGCGAGGGCGAGGTCGTCCCGGTGCGGCCCGGAGAGCGTGAGCCCCCGCTCGACCTCGCGGGCGCGGTCGGCGACCAGCCGCTCGCGGAGCGCCTGGGCGAGCTTGGCCGGCTCCGGGTCGGGGCTCCCCGGCCCAGCCACCGAGGACACATAGGCCACGTCGACCGTGTCGTCCCGGCCGGCCAGACGCTGGTAGGCCAGCTCGACCCGGGGCGTGAGCAACGCCACCAGGCGCAGCCGCTCGGACCAGATCTCGGCGCCGGCCGAGGCCAGCTTCTCGTCCCAGACCTCGAGGGTGGCCAGAGCGCTGGCCGGGAGGCGCCCGCCGGCGCTGCGCAGGAGGGTGTTGCGCTGGCGGAGCACCCGGTCGTAGTCCTGCCGGCTGCCGTGGTACCGGGGCAGCCGCTGGACGGCCAGGGTGTCGAGGAAGCGGCGCCGCTCCTCGGGGTCGCCCCGGACCAAGCCCAGGTCCTCGGGCGCGAACACCGTCGCCCGGACCACGCCCAGGAGGTCGCGGGCCCGTGGCACCGGCGCGCCGTTCACCCGCCCTCGGACCCCGGTCCCCGGGCGCAGCTCCAGATCGACCAGCAACTGCCGCCCGGCCCGGCGCACGGCCGAGCGGATCACCGCCGATTCCGCTCCGGCCCGGATCAGGCTGGCGTCCTGCCCGACCCGGTGCGAGCCGAGCGTGGCCAGGTAGCCGATCGCCTCCAGCAGGTTCGTCTTGCCGACCCCGTTGGGCCCGACCAGCACCGACGCCCCCGCCGGCAGGTCGACCGCCACCCTGTCGTGGTTCCGGAAGTCGACGACCTCCAGCCGTTCCAACCGCATGGCGGAACTCTAGGCCCGCTCGACCCGGAACGCGCCGCGGGACCCGCGAGCTCTCATCCCGGCAGCCGGACCGGCATCAGGAGGTACATGAACCCGAGGGCGTCGTTGCCGTGGATGAGGGCGGGCTTGAGGCCGTCGCGGACCTCGATCACGGCCTCGTTGTCGTCCACGGCCGCGACCCCGTCGCTCAGGTAGACGGGGTTGAAGGCGATGGTGAGGCCCTCGCCCTCGTACTTGGCGTCCACGGCGGCGGCGCCCCGACCGACGTCCTGGAGGCTGCCGTCGACCTGGAGCCGCTCCCGGTCGAACGTCAGCCGCACCGGGTTGTTGTTCTGCCCGTACGGCGTGACCTGCTTGAGCGCGTCCAGCAGGACCTGGCGGTCCAGCGTGGCGACGCTCTCGTACCCGGAGGGGATCAAGCTGCGGAACTTCGGGAACTCGCCCTCGACCAGGCGGGAGGTGAGCCGGCGGCCGCCGCCGGCGAAGGTCACCTGGTGGGATTCGATGCCGATCTCGACCGTGGCCTCCCCGGCCATGGCCCGGGCCGCCTCGGTGAGCGCCCGCGCCGGGACCAGGGCGGTCATCGGCTCGTGCTGCCAGCTCCACTCCAGGGTGCGGACGGCCAGGCGGTAGGAGTCGGTCGCGGCCAGGGTCAGGCGCTCCTGCTCGGCCTCGAACAACACGGCCGTGAGGACCGGCCGGGCCTCGTCGTGCGAGGCGGCCCGGCCAACCTGGGCGGCGGCGCCGGCGAGGGCCTCGCCGGTCAGGGTGCCGACGTGCTCCATGGACGGCTGGGTGAGGGTGGGGAAGTCCTCGGCGTCGAGCAGGCGGAGCTCGTGGGTGATCTGGCCGCGCCGGACCTCCAGGCCGCCGCCGGCCGCCTCGACCTCGACCAGGCCGGTGGGCAGGTTCCGGGCCACGTCGCCGAAGATGCGGCCCGGGACGACGACGCGCCCGTCCGCCTCCCCGCGGACCTCGATGACGGCCTCGCCGGTGTGCTCGAGATCGGTCGAGGCCAGCCGCAGCCGGTTGCCCTCCAGCTCGACCAGGGTGCCGCCGAGCACCGGCAGGGTGGGCCTGGTCGAGACCGTCCGGCTGACCCAGGCCACCGCGTCGGCGAAGTTGTCGCGCTCAGTCGTGAACTTCAAGGCAGTCGACCTCCCGACCTTTCCCCAGGGTCTTGGTGTGATCTGGTTGAAGAGCTAGAGAACCTAGGAACAGCAATAGGGGCTGTGGGCATGTGGACGGACCGGTGATCCTCCAGCCCGCGGGGGCCGCCGCCGTCCCGGAGGGGTGGGGACACGACCCCTCGGCCGTCCCCAGGCGCCCGGCCCGTCTCCGGCCGCCGCCGTCCGTCCCCCGCCCGTCGACAGGTCGTCCCCAAGTCGTCCCCAGGCCCACTCCCGCTCACGATCCCTGCTGCTGGGCGCGGACCTTGACCCGGTTGGTGAGCTCCTGGACCTGGTTGTAGATGCTGCGCCGCTCGCGCATGAGTCCCCGGATCTTCTGGGTGGCGTGCATGACGGTGGTGTGGTCGCGGCCGCCGAAGGCCTGCCCGATCTTGGGCAGGGACAGGTCGGTCAGCTCGCGGGTCAGGTACATGGCCATCTGCCTGGCCGTGACCAGCAGCCGGGAGCGGTTGGAGCCGGTCAGGTCCTCGATGGTCAGGCCGAAGTAGGTGGCCGTCTCGGCCATGATGATCGGCACCGAGACCTCGTGCCGGCCCTCCTCGGGGAACAGGTCCTTGAGCACGATCTCGGCCAGGGCCAGGTCGATCGGGCTGCCGTTGAGCGAGGCGAACGCCGTCACCCGGATCAGCGCGCCCTCCAGCTCGCGGATGTTGGACTGGACCTTGGAGGCGATGAAGGAGAGCACGTCGTCGGGGACGCTCAGGCCGTCGGCGCCGGACTTCTTGCGCAGGATGGCGATGCGCGTCTCGAGGTCGGGGGGCTGGATGTCGGTGATCAGGCCCCACTCGAACCGGCTGCGCAGCCGGTCCTCCAGGGTGGCGATCTGCTTCGGTGGACGGTCCGAGGAGATCACGATCTGCCTGTCGGCGTTGTGGAGCGCGTTGAAGGTGTGGAAGAACTCCTCCTGGGTCCGCTCCTTGCCCTCCAGGAACTGGATGTCGTCGATCAGCAGGACGTCGTTATCCCGGTAGCGGCGCTAGAAGGCGCCGGTGCGGTCGTCCCGGATGGCGTTGATGAACTCGTTGGTGAACTGCTCGCTGGACACGTACCGGATGCGGGCCTGCGGATAGAGATTGCCCGTGTAGTGGCCGATCGCATGCAGGAGGTGGGTCTTACCCAGACCGGCGCCGCCGTAGATGAACAGCGGGTTGTAGGACTTTGCCGGCGCCTCGGCCACGGCCACGGCGGCGGCGTGGGCGAAGCGGTTGGACGAGCCGATGACGAACCGCTCGAAGGTGTACTTCGGCGTCAGCTGGGGGCGATCGGCGGCCGGTCGCGGCGCGACGACCGGGCTGACCTGCTCCTCGTCGCCGAGGTCCTCGAGCGGGCCGACGGTGACATGGATGTCCAGCGGCCGGCCCGCGACCCGCACCAGGGCCGCGGTGACCGTAGGGGCGTAGCGCTGCTCGATCCATTCCTTGACGAACTCGTCGGGCACGGCCAGGACCAGCGTGCTGCCGGCGACCGCGACCGGCCGGATCTGGGCCAGCCAGGCCTTGTGGGTCGACCCGGCGCCATCGAGCGACTCGAGGCACGCATTCCAGATCGCCGCCGCGTCGTCATGGAGCCCTTCGACCACAGCCGCCTCATCCCTTTCCGGCCCATCGAGTCCCGGATGTCGACCAGTTTGCGCCGACCGCGCGACACACCCTCCGTGACCTCCGGACCCGCCGCAACCTACATATCCACACCCCCATCCACAGGTGTGGAGAACCCGACCCCTGCGGACTCGGAGGCCCGACCGGGCCGGTACCGGGAGAGACGGCAGACCCTCGACGTGAAGAGGGCAGATGGCCGTGACGGGGAAGCCGGGCCAGAACGTGTGGGCCGCCGACTGAAGGCGGCCGGAGGATAGCATCGGGGGAGGCGGGCTCTCAAGGGCTCGTTTCGGGACTCAGCAGGCATAACGAGTCGCGTTGACGCCGTTCGCGGGAGGCCCGTACCATTATCTTTCGGCGCGTTCTCTGCGCCCAGCCTCTGCCTGCCCTCCGCCTCGACCGGGTTAGGAGCCGTCGTCGTGAAGCGTACATTTCAGCCGAACAACCGTAAACGCGCCAAGACGCATGGCTTCCGGATCCGGATGCGCACGCGTGCCGGCCGCTCGATCATCGCCCGCCGCCGCGCCAAGGGCCGCGTCCGGCTCGGAGCCTGAGGAGCGTCGGTGGTTGACCACGCCGGAGGAGGAGCCGGGGGTTCGCGATGGCGGTGAACCGGCTGAGCTCGCCGTCGGCCTTCCGCTCGGTCTTCTCGACCGGCCGCTCCTACGCGCAGGGTGCGGTGGTGCTGTACGTGGCCAAGCGGTCGACGGGCGCCGGCCCGGCCAGGACCGGCCTGGTCGTGAGCCGCAAGGTCGGTGGCGCCGTGGCCCGGAACCGGGCCAAGCGGCTGCTGCGCGAGGCCGTGCGGCTGGAGGGCAAGGAGTTGCCTGAGGGCCTCGACCTGGTCATCGTGGCCCGCCCGAGCGTCGCCGGCGCCTCCTACCGGGAGATCGCCGGTGACATCCGCGACGTGCTGAACGCGGCCGGCCTGCGTGGAGGGGACGCCGGTTGAGCGAAGGCCAAGCCGCGCCGCCGCCGCCGAGCAGGCCGGCAGCCGCGCTGATGTGGCTCATCGGGGCCTACCAGCGCTGGATCAGTCCCTTCCTGGGGAACCGTTGCCGGTTCCACCCCTCCTGCTCCGCCTACGCCAAGACGGCGGTCGAGACCCATGGGGCCCTGCGCGGCTCCTGGCTGGCGATCCGCCGCCTGGCGAAGTGCCAGCCGTTCCATCCGGGGGGCTTCGACTACGTGCCGCCCGCGACCCGCCGCGTGAAGCCGGGCCGCAAGGGGTACGGTGAGATGGTGAGCGCCGGCCGGGCCGGCCCGCCCGAGAGAGGCTCCTCGTGATCGAACTGTTCAACTCGTTCCGCGACGCGCTGTACCACGTCCTGCTGTTCTTCCAGGAGCTCGTCGAACCGATCATGGGGACCCAGAGCTACTGGTTCTCGATCGTGATGCTGACGGTCGCGGTGCGGATCCTGCTCATCCCGCTCACGGTCAAGCAGGTCAAGTCGACGCGGGTCATGCAGGAGCTGGCCCCGGAGATCAAGAAGCTCCAGGCCAAGCACAAGAACGACCGGACGAAGCTGAACGAGGAGATGATGGCGCTCTACAAGGAGCGCGGCTTCAACCCCATGGCCGGCTGCTGGCCGCTCCTCGCCCAGATGCCGTTCTTCTTCGCCCTGTACCAGGTGATCTACGCCCAGCAGATCGCCGGCGGGCCCAACGTCCTGATCGGCAAGACCTTCTTCGGCGTGCCGCTGCAGCAGCACTGGCTGCAGCTGGACGGCTGGGACAAGATCTTCTCGGCGGCCGGCCTCACCATCCTGGTGCTGACCACGACGATGTCGCTGACCACCTACATCTCCCAGCGCCAGCTGATGAGCAAGCAGACGGCGCAGGTGAACCCGCAGCAGCAGATGATCATGCGGATCATGCCGCTGATGTTCTTCGTGTTCGCGGTCAACGTGCCGCTGGCGGTCATCATCTACTGGGTCACCACCAACTTCTGGAGCGTCGGCCAGCAGTACTTCCTGCTCCGGAGCATGCCCCTGCCGGCCGGCGCGGAGACGCAGGCCGCGGCCGCCGGGGCCCCGGCCCTGGTCGACAACGGCGAGAGCCGCAAGGGCCTCGGCCCACTGAGCATGTTCCGCGGCTTGTCCCAGTCGCGGTCCGAGGAGCAGCGCTCGCCGACCGGGACCAAGAACGGCAACCGGAACGCCAGGGCGGGCGACACCAAGGCGTCACCCAAGCAGGGTGGTGGGCCGGCGGCCAAGGGCGCCCAGGCGAGCAAGGGCGCCCAGGCGAGCAAGGGCGCCCAGGCGAGCAAGGGCCAGAGTGGCCGGCAGGGCACCAGCGGCAACCGGAGGTCGGGCAGCCGCTCGTCCGGAAAGGGCAAGTCGAGTGGCCCACGCCGAGGCAAGCGCTAGGACGGTCGACGCGGCGGTCACCGCCGCGGCCGCCCAGCTCGGTCTCCGTTCAGACCAGGTCGACGTCGAAGTCCTCGAGGACCCGGTCCCCTCGACCTTTGGCTACATCGGCACCCCGGCGCGGGTCCGCGTCACCCCCCGCTCCACCCCCATCGCCACCTCCAGCTCGGGTCCCGCCTCCCCAGCGTCCGCGCCGAGCCAGGATGCGAGCCTTGCAGCTCCGGCCGCTTCCCCCGACGTCACCGCCACCAGCCCGGGTTCCGGCGGAGCCGCCGCCCCGGCGGCAAGCCCCGGTCCCGCCGCCGCTGGCGCGGGACGTGACTCCGCCTCGAGCTCCGACGCTGTCTCCGGCCGGCTTGGTGACGCAGCCCCTGACCCGGCGCCCGGCCCAACCGCCTCGACCATCGCCGCCGTGCGCCCGCCGGACCTGGCCGGATCCTCCGAGCGCTCCGCCGCGGGCTCAGGCGATCTCCCGAGCCCGTCGCAGCCACCGACCGCGCAAGCCCCGCAGGGTACGATCGACTCATCCCTGCAGGACGTCCCGAACGCAACCAACATTCCGAACGGCTCCCCTCCGATATCGCCACCGCCGACAGGAGCCGAGCCACCAGGAGCGAGTGCCTCGGTCGCCTCCGCTCCGGCCGATGCAGCTCCGGCAGCCGAGCCGCAGTCGGATGCCGCGGCCGAAGCCAGCACAGCGGAAGCACCGACCCCGACGGCTACATCAGGTGGAGAGAACGGTCAGGATGCGAGCCTCGTCACCGCCCCAGCCGAAGACGCGACTGGAGGCGCCATTCGAGCCTCGCGCCGCACCCATCGAGACGAGCCCATCGCACCGGAGATGGTCGAGGAGGACACCGAGCGGGCGGGCGACTTCCTCGAGGGACTCCTCGACGCGCTGGACGTCGATGGCGATATCACGACCTGGGTCGATGAGGTCGGAGGCCACATCGATCTCGAGGGCGCAGACCTGGAGCCGCTCATCGGACCCAACGGCGAGACGCTCGACTCCCTCCAGGAGTTGACCCGACTCGCCGTCCTTCGCCAATCCAAGCGACGCGTGCGACTGCTGCTCGACATCAATGGGTTCCGGGCTCGCCAGCGAGACCAACTCATCTCGATTGTGAGAACGACGGCCGAGCAGGTCATCAAGACTCGCGAGGACCACGAGTTCCAGCCGATGAGCCCTGCCGAGCGAAAGATCGTCCACGACGCGGTCGCCGCCATCGACGGCGTCCAGACCGAGAGCTTGGGCGAGGACCCGAACCGGCGCGTGGTCATCCGGCCCACGTAACGTTTCACGTGAAACATTGGCCGACCATGAATCGTCCCCGAGGCGCCCGCCCTTGGATGCTCGAGCGATCGAAGTCCTCGAGCAGGCGTACGCCGATGCAACTCGGCTGGGATTTCTAGGCCCGAAGGAGCTGGACCGGCTCTGGGAGCGCCACCTTGACGATGCCTTCGGCCTAGCGGCGATCCGACGACCCGAGCCAGGGGAGCGTTGGGCCGATCTTGGATCGGGCGCCGGCTTGCCGGGCCTTCCACTGGCGATCGCGCATCCAGCGACCTCCTTCACGCTGGTCGACGCGCAGCGGCGGCGATTGGATTGGGTCACGGCGACCGCCGCCCAGCTGCGCCTCGCCAATGTCACGGTGATCCACGCGCGGCTCGAGGACTACGGCCACGGTCCCGCCCGTCAGTCGTTCCATGTGGCAACGGCCAGGGCGCTCGGGGCGCTTCCCGTGGTTGCCGAGTTAGGACTTCCGCTGCTCAGGACCGGCGGAGAGCTTCTGGTGCCTCGAGGCCAGCCGGGTGCCGAGGAGCTCGAGCAGACCGCCAGGGCCTGCCGGCAGCTCGGCGGGCGGCTCGACGAAGTTCTCCCCAACCCGACGTCGCCGATTGACCGGGTCGGGTTCGTCGTTATGATGGCAAAGATCGCTGCGACCTCCCCCCGCTTCCCCCGGCGATCGGGTGTGCCGGCGCGAGCTCCGCTCGGCCAGCTGCGCGACGACAAGCGTTAGCTGCAGCGCGTCGACGGGGGGCGCCGTCAGGGTGGTGTTGTAGGTTGCAGCGGGATCGAGGAGACAAGCAGGGGCGATACCTGGTCGTTGACCAGGACCGTCTGTGCTTTCGGCATCTCGTGGTCGGAGCGGCGGTTGGACGACGGAACCGCCCGGGTAAGCCCTGGCGTCAGCAGCAGTCAGGCTCCGGGATCGGGCGCGTTCGGCATCGCTCCGGGTCCCCACGTGCCGCCTCGTGGTGGTTGTGAAGGGAGGCGGGAGCCATCAGTCGGCGACCCGATGAAGCACCGCAGGTCCAAGAAGCGCGAACGGGCGGTTTCCTGAGCAGGCTCCTTGCCGCCTTGGGATTACGACGTAGGACCGAAGATCGGGCGGCAGGCGAACGCGAGCAGGGGAAGTCGGTGAGGTCGGCATCGCCGCCGACGGCCACCACAGAGAGGGCCGGTACCGCGGAAGAGCCACCCGCAGGCGAGAGGAGCGGGCGCGGTGCCGTCCCGGGACCAGCACAGGACGGTGAAACGTCGACGGTGGATCAGTCTCGGGAGTGGCCGTACCGCGATACCGCACCCAGGCAGGACCCAGCCGAAGCTCGAGTCGACCCAGTCTGGGGAGCCGACCCCCCGGACAGCGTCCGGGGGCACATGGACATGACCGCCGACCCGGCGACCCCGGATTCGGGATCGCCTGGTGCGCCAACGGACCCGCAGGATCTGGCGCGGACTGAATCGTCGAGGTCTGGCCGTGACCAGGGGCCGTCCGCCGGCCCGCCCGGAGCCGGAGCTGGCGTCGCGCCGGCGGTCGCCCCGGACGACGGATTGTCTTCCGAGCAGCAGGGTCACTCCGCAGGCCAGGCGCCGGAACGGGACGAGCAGGCGGTCGGTCCCGGGGATGATCAGGCCACTTCGCTCGTCGGTCCCCCCGGCGAGCCGGCAGGGGAAGGGCCTTTGAGCCAAGGCGCTGGTTCCCCGGTCGGATGGTTCTCGACCGACTCGACCTCGTTCACCGGATCGTTCACCGAGCAACTCAGCGCCCATCGGCCAGTCGACGTGCCATCTCACGGTCAGGGGACCGAGGCCGAAGCGTCGTCACAGGACGCCGCGGCTGGGGCCGAGCCAGGGCTTGCCAGCGGAGCCGTCGGACCCGCCGAGTCGCGAGGACCTGGTGGGTCGGGCGGGCCTGGCGCTCCCGAAGCTTCAGCGGACGGCCTCGCGGCGCGCCACACTGCGGACACCCAGCCTGGCCAACAGGGAACCCGCAGCCCTGAGCTGATCGAGGCCGGGATGGCGTACGTGGACCCCGATCCGGAGATCGGTTCACCTCCCGCCGGCATGGAGCGACTCGAGGGATCGGACCGGGCATCGAGCGCCACGGAGAGGATCCCGAGCGGTGCCGAGGACGCCGCCACCACCGAGGCCGATACCTTCCTCGACGCGACATCCGCCGAACTGGCCGCCGGCCCATGGACGGAGCCAGCCTTGCCGGGCTTGCCGGCGGGCGTGCCGCCATCGGGAAGCCAGGGTGCCGCATGGCGCGTTGAGGAATCGCCTGACGAGGTTCTTGTCCCACGCCCGGATCCAACTTGGCCGCGCCTGTTCGGTCAGCGGGCGGGGGGCCAGGGGTCCAGCGGCGCAGACGAAGCTGTGAACCCCGAGGGTCAAGCGGCCGCGTCGGGGCGAGACGCCGACTCGGCGGCGCACGGAGAGCGTCCCACCGAGCAGCGCGACGCTCAGCCGGACGGAGCGACGCTCCCGCCCGGTCATGGAGCGGAAGAGTCGCCACCACGCGAGGACCAAGAATTGGACACGAGCCCATCGGCCGATGTCGGCGCGACGCTCAGCACGGAGCCGGGAGAAGGATCAGCTGCCGATCGGCGCCCAGGTCCACCGGCGACCGAAGGAGATGGCCCTTCCGGCCTGGCTGATGAGCACACGGGAGAGCCTGCGGCCGAGGAGGATGCCACCACCCCGATCGGCTCGTCGCCCCAAGGGAGTGACCACGTTGCGATCGTGGACATCACGAGCGCCGACCCGGAGACCGATCGCGACCACGAAGTGCTGCCAGGACCTCCCGGGGAAGCGATAGCGGCGCGAACGAGCCCTGGGACTGCTGCCGTCCGTGGTGGTGCCGACGGCACGGAGCAAGCGAACATAGCGACCGTTGCACGAGCGGCAGACGCTGGAGAGGTGGACTTGCGGGAGGCATCACCAGCTCCAAGTGGTGATGTTTCACGTGAAACATCCGCAGGTGGTGGTGAGGAGATGGAATCTCGCGAGGAAGAAGAGGTTGTCGAAGATGAGGCAGCCCTTGCGGTTCGCGAAGCCGTATCAAGGGCGGCCGCCGAGGCTGGGGTCGATGTTTCACGTGAAACAGAGGTCTCAGAGGATGAGTTCGCGGCCGACGGACTCGTTGGCGAGCCCAGCGTGGACAGCGAAGCGGCCGCGAGGAATGCCAGGGTCACCTTCCGAATTCGTCGCGAGACGTTGAACGGAACTCGCCGCGTGATGGCCGTCGCCAACCAGAAGGGCGGAGTCGGCAAATCGACGACTGCCGTGAACATCGGTGCCTACCTCGCCCTCGCCGGAGCACGTGTCCTCGTGGTGGACCTTGATCCGCAAGGCAACGCGTCAACCGGACTCGGCCTGGATCATCGAGAGATCGAGCCGTCGATCTACGACGTCCTCACAGGGGAGTCGCCGACGACCGCGGCGATCCGCGCCACCAGCGTCGCCAACCTCCATGTCCTGCCGAGCACGATCGACCTGGCAGGCGCGGAAGTCGAACTGGTGAGCGCGATGTCGCGGGAGACCCGGCTGCGCCGGGCGCTCGAATCGATCGATCACCAATACGACACGGTCCTCATCGACTGTCCACCTTCCCTCGGGTTGCTCACGGTGAACGCTCTTGCTGCGGCCAACGAGCTCCTGATCCCGATCCAGTGCGAGTACTACGCGCTCGAGGGCCTGGGGCAGCTGCTCCGCAACGTGGACCTGGTCCGAACCAATCTGAACCCGGAGCTTCGGATCGGTGGGATCGTCTTGACGATGTACGACGGCCGGACGCGCCTCGCCTTGCAGGTCGTCGAAGAGGTCCGCAAGCACTTCACCGACATCGTCTACCAGACCGTCGTCCCTCGAAGCGTCCGACTCTCGGAAGCGCCGGGATATGGCGTTCCGATCGCGCTCTACGACCCGCTGTCCCGTGGTGGCATCGCCTACCGCGACCTGACCTTTGAACTCGCGGAGCGAACTGGATTGCTCGCGCCGACCGGAGAAGGAGCCAGTTGATGCGACGCCGTGGCGGCCTTGGCCGCGGACTGGAAGCGCTGATCCCGAGCACTCCGCAGGACGACCGCGAGCCGGGAGCCCAGGCAACCGAGCGGCAGCCAGTGGCCGGAGAGGAGGCCGCGGAGTCATCGGGCCCGTCCTTCGAGCAGCTTCCACTCGCCCGCATCGATCCTAATCCGCGCCAGCCTCGCGGGTCGTTCGACGAGGAGCAGATGCACGACCTCACCGCCAGCATCGAGGCCGTCGGCGTCCTGCAGCCGATCGTGGTGCGTCCAAGCGGTGACCGCTACCAGATCGTGATGGGGGAGCGGCGGGTTCGCGCCGCCAGGGCGGCGGGGCTGGAGCGCATCCCGGCCATCGTCCGCACCACCGAGGATGATCAGCTGCTCCGGGACGCGCTCTTGGAGAACATCCACCGTGAGGACCTGAACCCGCTCGAGGAGGCCGCCGCCTACGAGCAGCTCCTGCTCGATTTCGGGATCACGCAGGAGGAGTTGGCGGCGCGCCTGGGACGCAGCCGGCCCGTGATCGCCAACGCGATGCGGCTACTCCGCCTCCCGGGCAGCGTGCAGCGGCGAATCGCGGCGCGGACGCTGTCGGCTGGTCATGCCCGCGCCGTTGCTTCGCTGGAGGACCCGGTGCAGCAGGAGCGACTCGCGGATCGGATCGTGGCCGAGGGGCTGACCGTTCGGATGGCCGAGGAGCTGGCGCAGCGGATCAAGAACGGCGAGCCGCTGCTTGGACCCGAGGAGCGTGCTCGGGCTCGCGTGCGGCCGGCCATACAGGCACCCGGGATGGCGGACCTGGCGGAGCGCCTCTCGGATCGACTGGAGACCCGGGTGCGCGTGCAACTCGGCAAGCGCAAGGGCAAGGTCCTCATCGAGTTCGCCACCCTGGATGATCTCCAGCGGATCTGTGATGCGATCGGGCTCGAGCAGCGGGCCATCCAACTGCCCGACGCATCAGGGTCGGCCGACGTCCCCCAGGTCGTCCACGAGGAGCGGGAGACGACAACCGCCTCCGCCTGACCATCCTCGCCGCCGACCCCCGCCGGCCGTCGTTGCGCTGAGGTGGATCGCCCTGTCCGGGGAACGGAGCGGGTGGCAGCAAGCCAGAGCCCTTGGCCGGGTGGGCCAGGACGACTGGTCAACGGGGCCGGCGGGCGATGGCGCGGTCGGTGAGGTGGGTGGTGAGGTCGGAGAAGGTGAGACCGGCGGCGTCGGCGGCCATGGGGACGAGGCTGGTGGAGGTGAGGCCGGGGCCGGTGTTGACCTCGAGGATCTGGCAGGTGCCTTCGGGGGTGAGGATGGCGTCGACCCGGGAGATGTCGCGGCAGCCGAGGGCGAGGTGGGCGGCGTGGGCGGACTCGAGGCAGCGGGTGGCGGTGGCGGGGTCGAGGTTGGCGGGGACCCGGAACTCGGCGGCACCGTGGGTGTAGCGGGCGGAGAAGTCGTACCAGCCTTCCTTGGGGCGGATCTCGACGGCTGGGAGGGTGGCCAGGCCGTCGACCACCGAGAGGGCGAGCTCGGTGCCCACCACCCGCTGCTCGAGGAGGACGGTGTCGTCGTAGCCGAAGGCGGCCATGAGGGCGGCGGGGAGCTGGTCGGGTCGCTCAATCAGGCGGATGCCGAGAGCCGAGCCGCCACGGTTGGGTTTGACCACCAGGGGGAGGCCGAGCTCCTCCATGGCCCGGTCGAGCAGGGCGCCTACACCAAGCTCCCGGAGGGCGCCCTCGGTCAGGGGAATGGCGGAGGGGACCGAGAGGCCGGCGCGGCGGAGGGCGGACTTGGCGGCCAGCTTGTCGAAGGCGAGGCGGCTGGCGTCGAAGCTCGACCCGGTGTACGGAAACCCAAGAAGCTCGAGAATCGAGGCGACTGTCCCATCTTCCCCGAACCTGCCATGTAGCGCGAGAAAGGCGACGTCGAACTCGCCGCTGGCCAGCGTCTCGACCAGCTGGTGGTCGGCGTCCAGCCCGCCGACCCGGTAGCCACGCTCGCGCAGGGCGTCGGCGACGCGCTGGCCCGAGCGGAGGGAGACCTCCCGCTCGAACGACAGGCCTCCCGCGATGACCGCGACCGAGCAGTCGAAGCTCACTGCACACCACCCCAACCGGCCGGGCGACCCTGGTCGCTGTCGGGGTCCTCGGCGGGGAGGCCGCCGAGCGCCCGGGCCAGGGCCAGCTCCTCGTCGATCACGCCGGCCAGGCGGCGGACCCCCTCCCGGATACGGTCCGGTGGCGGGAAGCAGTAGGACAGGCGCATGGAGGAGGACCCCTGGCCGTCGGCGTAGAAGGCGCCGCCGGGCACGTAGGCCACCCGGGCGGTGATCGCCTTGGCCAGCATGGCCCGGGCGTCCAGGTGGTCGGGGAGCCGGGCCCAGACGTAGAAGCCGCCGGCGGGCCTGGTCCAGGTGACCCCGGCCGGCACGTCCTCGGCCAGGGAGTCGAGCATCACGTCGCGGCGCTCGCGGTAGACCTCGCGCAGGCCCTTGAGCGTCTCCCGCCAGGGATAGCTCGAGAACCAGCGGTAGGCGACCGCCTGGGTGAAGCTCGACGAGCACAGGTCGGCCGCCTCCTTGACCAGGATCAGCCGCTCCCGCAGCGCCGGCGGCACCAGCGCCCAGCCGATGCGCAGGCCGGGGCAGAAGACCTTGGACAGGCTCCCCAGGTAGACGACGTTGTCGGGGTCGAGGGCCCGGAGGGCGTCCGGTGGGTCGCCCTCGAACCCGAGCAATCCGTACGGGTTGTCCTCGAGGACCAGCACGTTGTGCCGCCGGGCGATCTCCAGGACCCGCTCCCGCCGCCCGGCGGCGAGCGTCACCCCGGCCGGGTTGTGGAAGTTGGGGACCGTGTAGAGGAACTTCACCCGGCGCCCGTCACGCTCGAGACGTTCGAGGGTTGCTGCCAGCGAATCCGGATCGAGGCCGTCGTCGTCCAGCGGCACGTGGCAGACCTCGACCTGGTACTGGGAGAACGCGGACAGGGCGCCGACATAGGACGGCCCCTCGGCCACGATCACGTCGCCCGGGTCGCAGAACATCCGCGAGAGCAGGTCGAGCGCCTGCTGGGAGCCCTCGGTGACGACCACGTCGCCGCCCGACCCGCGGATGCCCTCGAGTCGCATGAGCTCGGTGAGCACCTCCCGCAGCCGCGGGTCGCCCTGGCCGCCGGCGTACTGGAGGGCGGCCGGGCCCTCGTCGGCCAGCACCTCGTCGAGCACGTCGCCGACGGCGTCGAAGGGCAGCGCCGCCGTGAACGGCATCCCGCCGGCGAGGCTGACGATCTCCGGGCGGGAGGCGACGGCGAACAGGGCTCGGATCTCGGAGGCCGTCATCGAGCGGGTGCCGCGGGCGTAGCGGTCACGAAAAGGGTCATCGGCGCGCATGAGGCAGAAGGATAGCGGCATCTGGCAACCCCACTCGGCCGGCTGCTAGCATCGAGCCGCGAATCCGGCCTGCGAATTTCCTGCTGTGCTACGAGCCTGGCTGCCATTGCTCCGCCGTGTTGGGGGGAGTTTCTTCGTGGGCCTGCTCCTCGGCCTTATCTGGGCGTTGCTGATCATCCACAACCGGCGACCTCGATCCGCAGAGGTCTCGTGACGTTGGGCCGCAAGCTGGTCCCCCTTGGGACCGAGACCCTCGACCTGGTGCCGGAGCCGTGCCGTCACTGTGTCTTCTGGGAGCTCGGGGCGCGGGCGCGCCCGCGTGGGTCGGACGACGCGGGCCTGCAGAAGGAGGCCTGGCTGTCCTCGCTGGTGCTCGAGTGGGGTCCGGCCGGGCACGTGGCCACGGTGGACGGGGAGGTCGCCGGGTACTCGCTGTACGCCCCGACCCACGTGCTCGACCAGGTGGGCTTCCAGGCCGCTCGGCCGGTGAGCCGGGACGCCGTCCTGCTCGCCACCCTGGCCGTCCTGCCCGAGTTCGAGGGGCAGGGGCTCGGGCGGGTCCTGCTCCAGACGATGGCCCGCGACCTGACCAGGCGGAAGGTGCGGGCGGTGGAGACGTTCGCCGACCGGGCGCCGACCAGGCGCGACTGCCGGGTCCCGGCGGGGTTCCTGGAGGCCAGCGGGTTCCAGGTCGTGCGCGACCATCCTCGGTACCCGCTGATGCGCATGGACCTGCGCACCGCCCTCACCTGGAAGGACGCCCGCGAGGCGGCGCTGGAGGCGCTGCGGGTCCCGGCCCCGGCCCAACCGGCCCTGCGCCCGGTGCCGTCGGCGCCTCCGGACTCCTGAGCGACCGCGGGGGCGGCGAGGGGAAGCCGGGGGAGGGCGGTCGCGGGGGCGGCGAGGGCGCGGATGAGGCTCGAGCGGGCGACCCCAGGCTCCGGAACACCCAGGGCGCCTCGGACCTCATCCCGGAACGCAGCGGGCCCGACCCCGGTCAGGGTCGGGCCCGGTCGCGGAACGCCGCTGGATCAGGCGAGGAACTCGGAGAGCTCGTTGACGATGTTGCGCTTGGGCATGGCGCCGATCAGCCGCTTCTTCTCGACGCCGCCGATGAACAGGGCGAGCGTCGGGATGCTCATGACCCCGTAGCGCATGGCCACGTCCGGGTTCTCGTCGACATTGAGCTTGGCGATGGTGAGCTTGCCCTTGTGCTCGTCGGCGATCTCCTCGAGCACGGGACTGATCATCTTGCAGGGGCCGCACCACTCGGCCCAGAAGTCGACCAGCACGGGCGTGCTCGACTTGAGCACCTCGTTGTCGAACGTGGCATCGGTCACGGCTGCGGCTTTGCTCATATCGTCGGTGCGGTCGGGGCCGCTGCCCCTAGGCACCTCCACCTCCTCGTTCGGATGATTCTCCGGCTGGTGTCCAACGCCCACCGGCCTCTACGTATTCCTGCCCACCGGGGGCGACCGGCAACCGTTCTCAGTCCCAGTTGTCGGTGGTGGCCCCGGAGTCGTGGCCGTGGGCCTCCAGCCAGCGCTCGGCGTCGATCGCGGCCGCGCACCCGGTCCCGGCGGCGGTCACCGCCTGCCGGTAGGTGTGGTCGACGACGTCGCCGGCCGCGAACACGCCGTCGACGCTGGTCGCGGTCGAGGGCGGGTTGGCCGTGATGATATAGCCGGCCTCGTCCAGCTCGACCTGCCCGCCGAACAGGTCGGTGTTCGGCGTGTGGCCGATGGCCACGAACACCCCGGCCACGGGCAGGACCTTCTCGGTCCCGTCCTCGACGTTGCGCAGCTTGACCCCGGTCACCGTCTGCTCGCCGACCACGTCGACCACCACCGAGTACCACTCGAACTCGATCTTGGGGTTGGCGAAGGCTCGGTCCTGCATGACCTTGGAGGCGCGCAGCCGGTCGCGCCGGTGCACGACCGTGACCTTGGTCGCGAACCTGGTCAGGAAGGTCGCCTCCTCGAGCGCGGAGTCGCCGCCGCCGACGACCACCAGCTCGCGGTTGCGGTAGAAGAAGCCGTCGCAGGTGGCGCAGGTGGAGACCCCGCGGCCCAGGTACTGGCGCTCGCCGGGCAGCCCGAGCATCTTGGCCTTGGCGCCGGTGGCGATGATCAGGGCCTTGCCCGTGTACTCCTGGTCCTCGACCCAGGCCCGGAAGGGGGGGCCGGCCAGCTCGACCTTGGTGGCGTCGGCCCGGATGAACTCGGCTCCGAACCGCTCGGCCTGCTCGCGCATCTTGCCCATCAGCTCGGGGCCGAGGATCCCGGTGGGAAAGCCGGGGTAGTTCTCGACCTCGGTGGTCAGCATCAGCTGGCCGCCGGCCTCCGTGCCCTCGAGGACGATCGGGTGCAGGTTGGCGCGGGCGGCGTAGAGGGCCGCGGTCAGCCCGGCGGGGCCGGAGCCGACGATCAGCACCGGGGCGTTGGTGCGGGATGTGGCCATCTGGGTGGGGGCGCCTCCTCGGGACTTCGATGGGTCGGGGCCACGCTGTGCAACGGATTGTCCCACATGGCTATTCCGAGCCCGGGGCCCGGGGCCCAGGCCGTGGGCCACATTGCGGTGGGGGTTCTCGTACGCTTAGGGGGTGACCGCTGATTCCACGAACCTGGCTCCGACCTGTGTGAACCATCCCAAGGTCGAGACCAGGCTGACCTGCTCGAGCTGCGGCGACCCGATCTGCACCCGCTGCATGGTGGCGACCGCGGTGGGGCAGAAGTGCCCGCGCTGCGCCAGGCAGAGCGGGCGGGCCAAGGGCAACCCGGGATCGAAAGATTTGGCGCGGGCGTTCGGGGCCGGGGTGGTGGCGGCGGCCGCCGGGGCGGTCCTGCTCGTGGCCCTGCCGTTCGCCGGCATCCTGCTGGCGCTGGGCCATGGGTTCCTGGTCGGGGCGGCCGTGCGCTGGGGGGCGCGCCGGCGGACTCACATGTGGCTGGGGCTGGCCGCCGTGGCCGCGGTCCTGGTCGGGCTGGGTGGGCTGGTCCTGGTGCTCGGCGGCAACCCGTTCGCCGGCCGGCTGCTGCTGGCCTACCTGCTCAGCGGCGGGGTGGCGTTCGCCAGGGCCAGCGGCGCCTGGTAGCGGTCAGCGGACGCGCTCGATGGCCAGGGGTGGCGAGGAGCAGTCGTCGCGCGGGAAGGCCCAGAGGTCGACGCGGCCCGGCTGGCCGCCGCTGGTGGTGACCAGGATGGTGGCCGGGCGCCCCTGGTAGGCGCCCTCGACGTAGAAGGCGGGGGTGAGGGGGAGGGTCGCCGGGCCGGCGGCGGCGGTCGCGGCCGTCAGGCAGGGCGCGAGGGCGGCCGGGGCGGTCGCGGGCGGCCGGGCGGAGGCGGTCGAGCGGCCGGCACCCTCTGACAGGTCCTGGGACGGGGCCGCGGGGGTCGTTGGGCCCTGGGATGGCGCGGCCGGGCCCCCGGCCTGGGGGACGGCGGCCTCACCGGCCGTGGCGGCCCCCCCGGGGGTGGCCCCTGCGTCGCCCCCGGCGCCGGCGCCGCGGCGGGCCGTGGCGGAGTCGAGGGCCGCCTTGGCCTGGCGGTCCGTGGCCAGCCTGGACCGCACCGTCGCCGCCGAGACCTCGCCGGGGATCCGGAGCAGGGGGACGGCGCCGGTCGCGCTGGTGTCGGCCTCCCGGGCGGTCTGCGCGCCGCCGGCGCCTCCCGCGGTGGTCGTGTCGCCGGACTGGTCGAGCAGGGGAACGGCGACCAGGGCGGCCAGCAGCAGGGCGGCCGCCGCCCCCCAGGCGACCGGCCGCCGGTACCAGGGCGCGGGCCGCCCGCGCCGCTGCCCGGCGCCCACCCCGCCGGCCGGCGGCTCCCCGTTCCCCTCGGTCCCCGACCGCCCGGGCACCAGGGCGGGCCGGCGGAACCGCGACCTGGCCCCGTCGGCGACCCCACTGGCGGCCGCCTCGGCGTCCATGGCGGCGGCCAGGCGGTCGTGGAGGCCGGCGGGAAGGTCCGGCTCCTCGAGCAGGGCGAGCTGGTCCCTGGCCTGGTCGACCGACGCGACCACCCCGGCGCAGGCCGGGCAGCCGGCCAGGTGCGCCTCGACCTCCGCCCGCTGGCGGCGGTCGCCGTCGCCGGCCTGGAAGGCCGCGAGCTGCTCGGAGTCGGGATGGTCGGGCACGGGAGCGACTACTCCTCGATCGGAGGCTTGGGGTCTGTACGGTCGGACGTTGTGGACGGGGTGTCGGTTCCCGGGGTGTTGGCGACGGGGGTTGGAGCCAGGCAGTCGGCGAGGGCGGCCCGGCCGCGGAAGACGCGGCTCTTCACGGTGCCGACCGGGACCTCGAGGATCTGGGCGGCGTCGGCGTAGGGGATGCGGTAGAGGTCGCAGAGGACGACCGCGACCCGGAACTCCTCGGGGACCTGGGTGAGGGCGGTCTGGACGGCGACGGCGGCGGTGACCGCCTCGCCGAGGTCGCTGCCGGGGGCGGCGGTGAGGCCGGCGTCCTCGGGGTCCAGGGTGGTGAGGCGGGCCCGGCCGCGGCGGCGGGCCTGGTCGGTGGCGGCGTTGACGGCGATCCGGTAGAGCCAGGTGGAGAAGGCGGCCGCCCGGCGGAAGCTGGCCGCCTTGCGCAGGGCGGCCAGGAACGCCTCCTGGGTGGCGTCCTCGGCGTCCTCCCGGTTGCCGAGGATGCGCAGGCAGAGGCCGTAGATGCGGCGCTCGTGGCGGCTCACCAGCTGGCCGAAGGCCTGGGGGTCGCCGCGCAGGTGGGCGGCGAGCAGGGCCTCGTCGCTGGGGTCGCTCACGACCGAAGGACGGCTTCCGCGATCCCGATGCGGTATCCGCCCCCGTCCTGCGGGAGGTTCGTGAACCAGACGAGGTAATGCTGCTGCGGGCCACCGGAGAGCTTCATGGTGACCCGCTCGCCGGCGTCCGCCCGGCTACCGACCTGGCGCCAGCCGGTCCCGTCGCCGAGCGTTTCGGGGACGGTGTCGTCGGCGGTGCCGTACACGGTGAAGTCGGCGCCGGCGGCGGTCAGGGTCAGGGTGAGGTCGCGCGCCTGCTTGGGCGCCTCCAGGCTGAGCACCAGCCCGACCCCGGTCTTCAGGCCGCCCAGCTGGGCGCTCCGGTAGCGGTCGGTCTCCCACGTGCTGGCGGTGTTCCCGTCGACCGCGTTCGGGGCGTCCTCGTCGTGCTCGCCCCCGTCCCCGAGCGGGTCGTAGGCGGACCCGTCGACGCCCCGGATGGGGCTGGCGCTGGCGGTGGTCGTCTGGCTTCCGGGGGGCCTCGCCGGCGGGTCCTCGCCGAACAGGTTGCCGAGGTCGTCCTTGGCCAGGGTGAGGCCGACCGCGACCAGGACGGCGGCCACGGCCACCAGGGCGAGGACCCAGCCCAGCAGGCGGCCCTCGTGGCGCAGGAAGCCGCGGGACGGGGTGACCTCGGGCCCGGCCGGGGCCGGCGGGACCGGGAGCAGCGCGCCCACGGGGGCGCTGTCGGGCCCCGAGGCCGAGCGGGAGAGGCCGGCGGCCATCGCCTGGACGGTCTGGAAGCGGTCGTCGGGGTCGGTGGCCATCGACTGGCGGACGATCGTGTCCAGGTCGCGGGATACGCCGGCCCGCAGGGCCCGCGGCGGGATGGTGCTGGACGGGTCGGCCCCGGGGGCCCGGCCGGTGAGCATCTCGTACAGGCAGGCCCCGAGGCCGTAGACGTCGGCGCGGCCGTCGGCATCGTCGCCGGAGACCACCTCGGGGGCCAGGAAGCCGTCGGCCCGCAGGACCTCGCCGGTGCGGCCGGGGTCCTCCTCGCTGGCCGCCCGGGCGATCGAGAAGTCGGCCACCTTCACGGTGCCGTCGTCGGCCAGCAGGATGTTGCCCGGCTTGAGGCTGCCATGGCAGACCCCGGCCTGGTGGGCGTAGTCGAGGGCGGCCGCCACCTCCAGGGCCAGCCGGGCCGCCCGCGACGGCGGCAGCGGGCCGTGGCGGCCCAGGGCCTCGCGCAGGGTGGGCCCGTTGACCAGCTCCATCACGATGTAGGCGACCGCTCCCTGCTCGCCGGTGTCGTAGAGGGCGACGATGTTGGGGTGGGTCAGGCGGGCAGCGTTGACCGCCTCCTCGTGGAAGCGGGCCCGGAAGCTCGGGTCGGCGGCCAGCTCGGGGTGCAGGACCTTGACGACCACGTCCCGGCCGAGGACACGGTCGTGCCCGCGCCAGACGCTTGTCATGCCGCCCGTTGCGACCTGCTCGCTGAGCTCGTACCGCTCGGCGAGCAGTCGGGGCAGACCGGAGCCGACCTGCGACATGCTCATATACGAAGAGCGGGGCGTTGGACCCCGGGGATCGCGACCCCCGAAGTCTAACAAGAAGAATCCTTTCCCACCGCCCGAGCCGGTCAGCCGGTCGGCCGCACGGCGCCGATGTAGTCGCGCCGGCCGATGGAGGCGATGCGGACCCTGGCCCCGGAATAGGGGGCCTCGACCATGGCGCCGCCGCCCACGTACATGCCCACGTGGTGGATGGTGCTCGGGTTGCCGGTGTTGGTGGCGAAGAACACCAGGTCCCCGGCGCGAGGCTGCCGAGGCCGACGTGGGGGCCGGCGCCCACTGAGCCCGGCTGACCCTGGGCAGCCACACCCCGGCCCGGCGGTCGGCCGTCATGACCAGGCCGGAGCAGTCGTACGAGCTGGGCCCGGAGGCCCCCCACACGTACGGCTTGCCCAGCTGGCCGCGGGCGAACGCGACCGCCCGGGCGGCCGCTCCGGAGGGCGCGCCGGCTCCGCCGCCGGCCCAGCCCGGCCAGCTGCGGGCCCGGGCCGGGCCAGGCGGCGCAGCAGGGCGCGGCGGCGCAGGATCTCCTGGCGGCGCCGCTCCTGGGCCACCGCCCGCCTGACCTGCCTGGTCAAGCGGTGGTGGTAGCAGCGCTGGGCGGCCAGGCGGGGCTCGATCTGGCGGCGCTTCTTGACCAGGCGGCCCGCTTGGCGGCGAGCGCCTCCACCTGGCGGCGCAGCCGCTCGACCTTGTCCACGGCGGCCCGGTCCGCCCCCACCACCTGCTCCTGGTACTTGGTGGTGACCAGGGCCTGGTGGACGCTGTCGGCGCCCAGCAACTGGCCCAGGGTCGAGGGCGCCCCACCGGTGTAGATGGTCCACAGCGCCGGCCGAGCAGGCGGCGGGCGGCGCGCAGGCGGCGGCGGGCCTCCAGCACCTGCCGGCGGGTCCGGGCCTGCTCGACGCGGGTCCTGGCCACGGCCTCACGGACCTCGTTGTAGTCCTCGACCAGGCGCTCGACCCGGGCGCGCATGCGGTCGATGGCCGCCTGCACCCGGGCCGCCTTGGCCCGCAGGCGGGCGATCTTGTGGGCCGGGGCCTCGCGGGGGGCGGCGTCGGCCACCGGCCGCTCGACGCCGACGCCGACGCCGCCGAGGGCGACGCCGAGCAGCACGAGCGCGACCAGAACACCGGTCAGGTATCCGGCGTTGAGGCGGTTGCGTGGTCGCCGGGGGCGGCGCGCAAGCATTGGCGCTGCGCGGATGGCTCGGCGCTGCATGCGGCGCCGGACGCCTGACCGCTGTTCTAGGAGATGCCGAAGCTGGCGCAGGGGGAAGTCCCTTTCGCGTGGAGGGTCTGCGGCCGGGCGCGGACCCTCTCACGGCGATGAGCTCCTGGCAAATACCCTCAGGTATTTTACGTGCCGCTCCGCCCGGGGTCGTCCGGAATTCACCCGGAACATTTCGTCAGGACGTGCTAGCGGGACGGGCCAGGCGGTGTCCCCCGGACCCCCCGGCGCCGCCGCCGGACGATGTCCATCAGCAGGGCGAGCTCACCGACCCGGAGCAGGCGGGCCACGGCCAGGTAGACGCCGGCGCCCGCGACCACCCCGGCGACCACGGTGATCAGGTCGCGGGCCAGCCCGGGGGCGACGGCCAGGGCCACGGCGTCGCCGATCAGGACGGTGACGCCGAACATTACGAGCCCGGCGGCCAGCATCCGGGCCAGCGCCCCGGCGATGGCGCCCCCGCCGAGGCCGCCGATCCGCTTCGACAGCAGGTACAGCAGCAGGACCGAGCCGACCGTGTAGTGGGCGACGTGGCCCATGGCCAGCCCGGGGATCTTCCACTGCTCGGGCAGCAGGTTGAACAGGGCCAGGTTGACGACCGCGTTGACGCCCACGGCGACCAGGTTGACCAGGAACGCCGTGCGGGCGTCCTGGAGGGCGTAGAAGGCCCGCAGGACCAGCTGGAACAGTGAGAACGGGACCAGCCCGAGCACGAACACCTGCAGCACCGGGACCAGCAGCGAGATGCTGGCCTGGGTGACGACGCCGTGCTCCAGGAGCAGCCGCACGATCGGGCCGGCCAGGGCCAGGTAGCCGAGGGCGGCGGGCAGCAGCACGGCCGCGGTCAGCCGGATGCCCCGGGACAGGCTGGCCCGGAAGGCGTCCCAGTCCCGGGCCACGGCCTGCTCGCTCATGGGCGGCAGCAGGGCGGTCATCACCGACACCGCGAACACGCCGTGGGGCAGCTGGAAGAAGATGAACGCGTTCGTGTAGGCGGTGTAGCCGCCCTGGACGCCGTAGGCCAGGACCATCACCAGCAGGTAGCCGAGCTGGTTGGTGATCACGTAGCCGACGCTGAAGACCGAGAGGGTGGCCATCTTGCGGATGGCCCGGTCGCGCCAGTTCCAGACGAAGTGGAAGCGGAAGCCGATGCGGCGCAGGAACGGCCACTGGACCAGGGTCATGGCCGCCACCCCGGCGGTGGTGCCCAGGCCCAGCAGCAGCTTCTGGCCGGTGGTGACCTCCCCGACCTGGGGCACCTGCTGGCCGACGACGGCATGGAAGGTGAGCCCGACCGCGATCACGACCAGGTTGTTGAGGATCGGGGCGAACATCGGCACCCCGAACCGGCGGTGGGCGTTGAGCAGGCCGGTCATCACCGCCCCGACCCCGTAGAACACGATCTGGGGCATGAACATGGCCAGCAGCTGGCCGCCGACCTCGATGGCCTGGGCCCGCTCGGCCGGGCTGCCCGAGTGGATGTACAGCCGGATGATCCAGGGAGCGGCCAGCATGGTGATCCCGGCCAGCAGCCCCAGGCCGGCGATGGCGATGGTCATGGTGGCCCGGGCCACGTGCCAGGCCTGCCGCTGGCCGCGGGTGGTGCGCACCTCCACGAACACGGGCACGAAGATGGAGGACAGGATCCCGCCCAGGACCAGCTCGTAGATGATGTTGGGGGTGGTGTTGGCGACGTTGTAGACGTCGGCCAGGCGGCTCTCGCCGACGCCAAGGGTCGCGACCAGCACCGTGACCCGCAGCAGCCCGGTGATCCGCGACAGCAGCGTCCCGGTGGCCATGAGGGCCGTCGACCGGACCAGGCTGGGCTCGGGCTCGGTGTGCACCGGGGGACCACCCCGGCGGTCCCCCGGACCCCCCTGATCCACCGGGGGACCACCCCGGCGGTCCCCCGGACCCCCCCGGCTCACTGGTCGGTCCCGGCGCGGCGGCGCCGGTCGGACCGCCACCACCACAGCAGCAGGGCCCCGACGGCCCCGCCGGTCAAGCCCAGGGCGACCCGGTTGAAGGCGGTGGAGACGAGGCGGACCTCGCCGGCGGCGATGACCTCACGCCCGTCCGGGGTGAGCACGTCCACCCGGATGGGGAAGCTGCCGGTGGTGCGGGTGCCGACCGGCAGGAGCTGGGTCGTGCGGCGCCCGGGCTCGAGCACGAACGGGTCGCTGGCCGCCGGCAGGTCGACCTTGGGCGAGGTCAGCCGGAGGACGACCGTGACCCGCTCCTCGGAGGCGTTGTTGACCGTGATCGGGATGGTCCCGCGCCGGGCGGTCAGGGTGACCGGGGTGGTGCCGACCTCGACCCGCCGGTAGACGCCGCGGATGGCCGTGGTCACGGCCCGGATGAAGCTGCGGCCCCTGGCCCGGGCGGTGGGCGGGCGCCAGTCGCTCGACTGGGCGATGAGCAGGTTCCGCTCGAAGCTGCCCGAGGCGGAGGTGAAGTCGTTGCCCACCGCCCGCCGGAAGCTGTCCAGCTTGGAGCGGGTCTGCTCGATGCGGTCGATGTAGCTGGGCGGAAGCCCGAGGTCGCGGTCGGCCGCGGTCACCGTGGCCAGCCGCCGCTCACCCTCCTGCGGGCCCTGGGCGACGTCGGCGGCCAGGGTGGAAGCGGGCTGCAGCCGCAGCCAGGGGGCGGCGCCCAGCCCGCGAGCCAGGGAGCGGAAGAACGCCGGGGTGGGCCGCCAGCTCTGCGGCGGGGCGAGGAGGATGCCCCGCGGTGCCTCCGAGTTGGGCCGCTCCAGCCAGGTCACCGCGGTCTCGGCCAGGATCCGCTGGGCCCACTCGGCGGGCGCGCTGGCCGCCCGGGGGTCGGCCAGGGCCGCCGACAGCCCGGCGTCGCCGACCAGGGCCCGCTGCGGGTCCGGGCCGTCGCCCAGGTCGACGGTGGCGTTGGCGGTGACGCCGCTCGGCGGCGCCGGCAGGTGCCGCGGGTCCAGGACGACCACCGTGGCCCGGGCCTGCTCGAGGGTCTGGAGCAGGGCGCCGTCCACGGCCCCGTCCACCGGCCAGGCCAGGGCCGGGTCGGGGGCGGTCCCGAGGCGGTTGGTCAGCTGGTCGCGCCCGGTCTGGATGGCGTCGCCGGCCCAGGCGCCGCTGCCCGCCGCGACCAGGGCCGGAAGGTCGGCGTTGCCGTAGGGGAAGGCGGCCAGGGGGTGGCCGCTGGCCGCCGCCTTGAGCGACTGGAGGAAGGTGGCGGCGTGCTGGGAGCGCGGGTCGCCGGGCGGGACGGTGGTCCGCTTGCCGCCCTGGCGCAACACCCAGCCGCCGGGCATGGCGCCGACGTCGTCGACCAGCATGGCGTCGACCACCAGGGTGGCCGCGGGGGCGCCGGGCCGGTCCAGCTCGGCCGCGACCGCGCCCAGGGAGCCGGTGGGGGCGAGCAGGCCGGCCAGCTTGTCGTCGACGAAGTCGCCGGCCGGGTTGCGGTGGGTGGGCTCGCGCACCGGCACCAGCAGGGCCGCCCGCAGCGGCTGGTCGACCCGGGCCGGCGGGTCGACCACGAAGGTGGTCAGGCTGGCCACCACCGGGCCGGCCACGCCCGACCCCTGGACCCGGACGGTCAGGGGCAGGACCACCCCGGCCCGCCCGTCGGCCAGCCCCGGCATGGCGACCCGGCGACGCTCCAGCTGCCGGCCGGCCCCCGGGGCGAGGACCGCGGGGGCCGCCGGGAACTCGTCGAGCAGGCCGGTGGCCACGGCCGCGCCCGGGTTGGCGAGCAGGGCGGCCAGCTCGGAGCGGGTGTCCACCGGCTGGCCGAGCCGCGCCTGGACGACCAGGTTGCGGACCGGGGCCTGGCTCCGGTTGCGGACCGCGACCCGGTAGTCGAGCCGCGCCCGGGGGCTGACCACCGGCGAGATGCTGGTCAGGGTGACCTCCAGCGCCGGGGGGGCGTCCTGGGCCCGGGCGCCGGCGCCCAGGGTGGCCAGGAGCGTGACCGCGACGGCCAGCGCCGCCAGCGGGCGGGTCACGGTCCGCCCACGCCCTGCCCGGCGAGCACGGCCGGGATCAGGTCGAGCAGCTTGCGCTCGTTGGCGAACGACATCCGCCGGCGGGCCTGGACGGGCTCGAACCAGGCCGCCTCCTCCATCTCGTGGTCGTGCTCGGCGAAGTCCCCGCCCACGGCGCACATGAGGAAGTAGTGGACGAACTTGTGGTAGCGGGTCTTCTCGGGCGCCCACACGAACCAGTAGTCGATGGTGTCGAGGGGGCCGATCAGCTCCGCCGCCAGGCCGGTCTCCTCGCGGACCTCCCGCAGGGCGGTCTGGGTGACCGTCTCGCCCTCCTCCTGGGCGCCCTTGGGCAGGGTCCACTGGAGGGTGCCCCGGACTGACCGGTGGGCGACCAGGGCCACCGGCGCGTCGGGCCGCGGCTCGGCCAGCACCACCCCGCCGGCCGAGACGGCCCGGGCGGTCCGCACGGTCAGCTCGCCTGCCTGGTGACCGAGGCGACCACCGCGCTGGTCGCCTTGACCAGGTCGTCGCCCCGGACCTTGAGGATCACGCCGGGCTCGCCCGCGGGCGCGTAGACCACGTCCTGGGCGGCCACCCGCTCGTCGACCACCAGGGTGGCCGGGCATTCCAGGGCGACCGGGGGGACGAAGGCCAGCAGGTAGCCGGTCAGGCCGGGGGCCCGGTCGGGCGGGACCGGGCCCAGCTCGAGGCGGCCCAGCAGCTCGGCCACGCTGGCGGTGTCGACCTCGGCGTCGGCCGGGGCGAGGACGACCACGACCCCGGCGTCGTCGGCCAGCAGCGTGGGCCGGCCGACGGCCGGGGGCGGCAGGCCGAGGACACCGGGTGCGGTCGAGAGGTCGCGGAGCGGTCCCGGCAGCTGGGAGAGCTCATGCACGACGTCGTCGGCGAGCAGGTGGTTGTGGACGTCGATGCTTGATCGCACGGGATCTCCAGAAATGCGAGCGCGGCGGTCGAGCGGACCGAGTATAGCGGGAGGCCGGAATGGCGGGAGGCCGGAGCGTTAGCCCCGGCCTCGGTCGTCGACCCCGGCGACGCCGGGCCCAGAGCTCAGCGCGAGCCGCCCTTGCGGCCGATCTTCTGGTAGAACTCGATCCCGTAGCGCTGCTTGGTTGTCTCGCCGCCCTTCTTCCCGCCCATGCGGCCGATCTTCCCGAAGAAGTCGTCGCCGTAGCGCTTCTTGGTGGTCTGCCCTCCCTTGCGCCCGGCCTCGGCCCTGCTCATCTTCTTGGTCTCCGGCATCCGGCCACCTCCTCCCCGATCCGGTTGCCCTGGTTGCTGGTGCGTAAACCACTTGAATTGGTCCACGAACCGGGCGCGTATGCTTCGGACATGTCCGAGCTCTCCCCAGCCCAGCGCCAGGCCCTCGGCGCCCTGCTGAACGCGGCCCCGTTCGCCAAGGTCGTCCGCGACCTGGGGCGGCGCTTCGCCGAGCGCGGCCACACCCTCTACCTGGTCGGCGGGACCGTCCGCGACGCCCTGCTCGACCGCGGCTCGCCCGACATCGACCTGACCACGGACGCCACCCCCGACCAGATCCTGGCCGTGGTGCGGGCCCGCAACTGGAGCGACGGCGTCTGGCTGCAGGGGGTGCGCTTCGGCACCGTCGGGGTCCGCAAGGGCGACTTCCGGCTGGAGATCACCACCTTCCGCTCGGACAGCTACCGCGGGGACTCGCGCAAGCCCGAGGTCACCTTCGGGCGCTCGATCGAGGAGGACCTGGCCCGACGCGACTTCACGGTCAACGCGATGGCCATGAAGCTGCCCGACGGCCCCTTCGTCGATCCCCACGGCGGCCTGGCCGACCTGGCCGCCAAGCGGCTGCGCACCCCCTCCAGCCCGGAGATCTCGTTCGAGGACGATCCGCTGCGCATGCTGCGGGCGGCCCGCTTCGCCTCCCAGCTGGAGCTGGCCCCGACCCCCGAGACCGTGGCCGCCATCACCGAGCGCCGCGGCCGCCTGCAGATCGTCTCCCGCGAGCGGATCCGCGACGAGCTGAGCAAGCTGCTGCTGGGCCGGGCCCCGGCCAAGGGCCTGTGGCTGGCCGTCAACACCCGGCTGGCCGACGAGTTCCTGCCCGAGCTGTCCGCCCTGGCCCTGGAGCAGGACCCGGTGCACCGCCACAAGGACGTGCTGCGCCACACCATCGCCGTGGTCGAGCGGGCGACCGCCTTCGACGCCGACAACCCCGACCTGACCCTGCGCATGGCCGCCCTGCTGCACGACATCGGCAAGCCCCGCACCCGCAAGCTGGGCCCGGAGGGGGTGACCTTCCACCTGCACGAGGTGGTCGGGGCCAAGCTGGCCGAGAAGCGGCTGACCGAGCTGCGCTACCCGGCCGACTTCATCGCCGACGTGCGCCAGCTGGTCCTGCTCCACCTGCGCTTCCACACCTACCGGCTGGGCTGGACCGACTCGGCCGTGCGGCGGTACGTGCGCGACGCCGGGCCGCTGCTGGACCGGCTGAACTTCCTGGTCCGCTCGGACTGCACCACCCGCAACGTGTTCAAGGCCCGGCAGCTGGCCGGCTACTCCGACGAGCTGGAGGAGCGGATCGCCCGGCTGGAGGCCGAGGAGGAGCTGGCCAGCATCCGGCCGCCGCTCGACGGCCGCCAGGTGATGGAGCTGCTCGGGATCCCGCCCGGCCCGCTGGTCGGCAAGGCCCTGGCCCACCTGCTGGAGCTGCGCCTGGACCGCGGCCCCATGTCCGAGGAGGAGGCCGTGGCCGAGCTCCGGGCCTGGGCCAGGGAGCAGGGCCTGGAGTCAGGCTAGCCTGACGACCACGCCCTCGTCGGGGCCGAGGCGCAGCGGCCGCAGGCCGACCTGCTCGCCGGCTGCCCGGTCCGGGTCGGTGCCCACCACCAGGCGGCCGTGGGCCGGGCCGTCGACCTGGTACTCCAGCGCCTCGCCGGTGAAGTTGAGGGCGACCAGCAGCCGCTCGTCGCCGGCGGTGCGCAGGTAGGCGTAGCAGCCGCCGGGGGCCTCGGGCAGGGAGCGGTAGTCACCGCCGTGGAGGGCGGGCGAGCCCCTGCGCAGCCAGACCAGCCGCCGGAACAGGCTGAGCATGGAGGCCGGGTCGTCGCGCTGGGCGGCCACGTTGACCGTGGCCGCCTGCGACCCCACCGGCAGCCAGGGATCACCGGCGCTGAAGCCGGCGCCGGGGGAGCCGTCCCACTGGATCGGTGAGCGCTCGGGGTCGCGGCCGTCGACGTCGACCACCCGGTCGGGCGGGATCTCGCCGTCGGCCTGGCCGATCTCGTCGCCCATGTAGACGAACGGGGTGCCGCGCAGGGTGAGCAGCAGCATGGCCGCCACCCGGGCTCTGGCCTGGCCG